>Ga0055584_100001427_pt1 | contig 23447 bp, 21 predicted proteins | sample OSDHelmetaG_FD_58716 | JGI IMG/M metagenome (GOLD analysis project Ga0055584, IMG submission 58716) | Pelagic marine sediment microbial communities from the LTER site Helgoland, North Sea, for post-phytoplankton bloom and carbon turnover... | ecosystem: Environmental > Aquatic > Marine >...
CCGCTTGGTCCCCAACAAACACCCAAATAAGGCCCATGCGTTCTTCAACGGGATAGGAATCAATCCGCGCGCGCTTTGGTATACTTACGTCATCGCCCATGGCTGGAATTTTGACGCATTGGCCTTCGCCGTTAAATTCCCATCCGTGGTAGGGGCAGGCAATGCAACCAGCCACGACTTCCCCTCGGTGTAGAGCCCCGCCACGGTGGCAACAGACGTCAGACAAGCATTGGAGCGTGCCGCTTTCATCGCGAAACAGGACAAAATCTGCTCCGATCATCCGGGTCCGGTGCGGTTTATCGGTGACGTCGTCACTCGTTGCCGCGACATACCAATTGTTAATCAACATGACTTTTCCCTCTCCTCAGCCCCAGGGCCGCGGGCGGCCTTATCCAGGATACATCATAAGACTATAACAAGTTTACGCATGCTGCCCTAGCCTGGATCATTGCTTAATATCAATTACGGGTTTTAAGCTTGCAGCCTCATCGCCCGTCAGGAGCCAAAAATGTTCCGCTTCACCGTTGTTGCATTGCTGACCTTGCTCAGCCTCCCCGCGCAGGCCGAAGACGCCTCCGTCAGGAAATTCCACGACGCTTTCTTTTTGGCCTGGAACGAGAGCAACGCCGAAGACCTTGTCGAGCGACTGACAGAAGACACGATTTATCACCCCCATGGGGCACAAACTCTCAATGGTCGTAATGCAGTGGGCGAAAGCTACTCGGCTTTTCTGTCATCCTTTGACGTCCGAATGAATGTCTCGGCGGAGGTTCTCGAATCATTCGGCAATCACGGCATCATGCAGGGCACCTACACCTCAATTCTGACACCAAAAGATGGCCGTCCCGGATGGGAGCGATCTGGCCGCTATCACATGGATTTGGTCAAAAGCGACGATGGCCAATGGCGCATTGCGCGTGAAGTCACTCAGACGACAACAGATCCTATAGCCGGTGTTAAGACGAGCCCCGACCCGATCGCGACACAGGGCGAAGTCCGACGGCGTTTCGCAGACATCGCTGAAGGCCAAGTGCATTATTGGCAAGGCGGGCCCGCGGCATCGCGCAAACTGCCAGTGCTATTCCTCCATCCAGGACCACATTCAGCGCGGGTACAAAAGCCGTTGCTGGATGCGCTCGCTGGATATCGCCCGGTCTATGCACCAGACATTATGGGCATGGGTGATTCATCGCCCCCGCCAGAATCAGGCCCAGACCTCGACTACTTCGCTGATGCGGTGTTGAGGTTTGCCGATGCAGCGGGGTTAGACCGGTTTTCTGTTTACGGCTCAAACCTGAGCGCACGCATCGGGGTTGAAATGGCCCTACAACAGCCCGAACGCGTTCACACGTTGATCCTCAACCGCATGGTCTTTTTCGAAGGCGACACCCTGGCGATGTGGGCAGGCGAGCATGTCCCCAACATTCAGCCAGATCAAGAGGGGGCATACGTAACCTTCCTTTGGAGCCGCCTACGCGACCTCAACACCTACGTGCCGTGGTTCAAGAAAGGTGCCGAAAACTTGCGCGGCAAGGGGCTACCATCCGCTGATGTTCTGCATCTCTCTTTTGTCGAGCAGGTCAAAATGGCACCGACCATGCACCTAGCATTTAATGCCTACTGGTCCTACCCCCTCGCCGAAAAACTGGCGCGCCTCAGTGTTCGTACAGTCGCGTTGGAGAACGACGCAATCCGCATTCCTAATGCTGAAACCTGGACACCTACACCGCTCGGCGGCAACGTGATTAGTGCAACGCCAGATGCTCTTGTGATTCGGGCAAAACAAATAGATGCGTTAATCGGGGACTAAGTCTTAAAACGGTTTTGCGAGACCGAGGAACCCGAGGGTCAGGGATGTTCCCCAGAACAGATAAGCCACGGGCTTTGATCGCTTGAGCATGCCGGAAAAGATCGCTTCGACCTCAGGTGTGGATCCTTCCGCGCCAAGGCGCTGAAACCCAAGTACAAGATCACCGACAAATGATCGCAGCCACAAGCCAAGAAAAATAAGCACGCCAAAAAGCATCACTTTGAGTCCTAGCCAGGACGAACCGAATCCCATGTCGAATACAAGCGACACGGCCCCGGTGAGCACAAGAACCGGCGCAACAACCCAACGCATGCCGTTGTCTAGCTTACGAAAGGTCATGCCATTTTCAGGCCCCTTGTTGAGATAAACCGCCCAGGACAAGATCAACCAGGCCAGAAAGAAGAGCCAGACCGGAACAAGCCAAACACCGGTAACAGGACTCAGGCCCAAACCATCTGCCAAGGTGAGACCAACGGGAAACAAAAGAATTAGACAGGAGCGCGGAACCAAATCGATACGCAGCATAGCCGCCAAGAACCGACGTCGCTCTTCAATCGATAACCCGGCTTTGCAGATGTAATGGGTCGTGACATAGACCCCCCAATCAGGACCAAGCCAATACACGAATAGAACGAGATGGCCGTAGAGCAGAAGGGTATGAGGATCGATAGACATTCGCGCTCCTGGGCTAGCATTTGGACTGAGAGTTTATGGGCCTCCTCGACTCTAGCAAGCGGAGAGCTCAAAAAATCAACACTCGGCATTTAACGACAAAACAAATATGCACCCTACTGGCTCTGCAAGACTTACAACAACGCAGTAACAGTGTGTTGCATTACCATCACAAGACGTGATGACAACCCGAATCGTTAGCATGCCTTTGTAAATGGCACGGCACGCCTACTCCGATCTTTTCAGATTCATTTTGCAAGGTTTTTATTTAGTGTGGCAGCGAATTATCTGCTTTGCGTCACTGACTCTGTCCGTGTAAAACCGCCAGGTTCGTTCGGCGTTCCTAAGCCCGTTAGCGTCCGTGCGAACAAAAGGGCCACTCTTTATGAGCGGCCCTTGGTTTTTTGCTGTACCCAACAATCCGTCGTGAACTCGAGTTAATCCAAAGTCATGGCAACCCGTAGACCAAGATTGAAGTTGTGCCATTCCTTTGGTGCCTTTTCTGCTGCGGCACCACGGAGTTCTGTCACACCCGCGAAGCGCATGGCCGAGCGACTAGCAGCAACCGGTGCACTTAAACTGCCACCACGAACAACGTAATCGCAGTCTCGCTCTGACATCCTGGCTGATCCATCCTTTGGGGCTCCGTTAAAGTTATCGATGTAACAGTCTTCCACCCATTCCCAAACATTGCCGTGCATATCGTAAACGTTGAACGCGTTTGGTTTGTATGATCCGACGGGCGCAGACTGAATGCCGTAGCCGTCGTTGCAGTCAACATATAACCAAGGGGACCACCCTTCGTTCTTCGCCATTTCTGCTTTCGCTGTCAGGTCTGGCACATTGGCGTAGTCACAGAGGTCTTTTTCATCATTGCCAAAATGATAACGCGTCGAAGATCCCGCGCGGGCCACGTATTCCCATTCGGCTTCCGTTACAAATCGATAGGACTTTCCTGTTTTTTCAGCCAGCCACATGATGAAGTCTTGGGAGTCGTTCCAACTGATACACGCAACGGGATGATCATCACCCTGGTCATAATTTGGATCGTCCCAGCCTTTACTTTGCACGGGCTCTCCACCACGTAAGCCTGTCACCACAACGCAGTTATTGTTTCTGACCCCGCGGTTCGTGTCTTTAACGAACTGCCTGTACTGACCAACCGTGACCTCATACCGTGAGATCGCGAAAGGCTTTGAAATTGTCACTTCGCGTTGGGGACCTTCATTTTGCAGCCGGCCAACTTCCGAATCAGCTGTCCCCATAATGAATTGGCCAGGCGGAACAACGATCATCTCTGGGCAGGATTCACAGTCTTGAAAAACGTCGCCGATTTTTACTGAGTCAGCCTGAACTGACCCCGCTAGCACCGCACACCCGACGGCAACGGCAAACGACAGGGTCAATCGAAGGCTCAAGTTTTAGACTCCGCCCGGTGGCGCAGGCTCTTGCTCGCGGGCGTACCATTCGAGCGACGAAAGTGAGGGCTCTTCCCATTCCGTCGGCGCGTCTAAGAACTTCGGGTAGTTCTTGGCGATATACTCAACGATTTTCTGATCGGGCATATCTTCCGGCCCCTTCACATCCGCAAACATGCAGTTGTACTGGCAGTGTCCGGGCGCTTGCCCCATCAACAACCACGGCAGCCATGGCGTTGTCCGGCCCCAGGCCCCTGTACTTGGGATGGTGGTGAGGTCTGGATTCTGCAGATCGTCGAGAGAGGCTGAGTAAATAAACGTCTCTGTGACCCGGTTCATAGGGCCAGAGCTTTCCCGCACCCAGATCTTTGGATCGAGCGCATTTGGATAGTAGAGATGGACGCTGATTTCCATCATCAGTTTACCGCCAATAATGTTCCAGTTAAGGATGAACGGCTTGGGTTCACGTTTCTCCGTGTTCAACCCGCCATAGCTTGGGGCCTCTGGCCAAGTTTCCCGGAAGATAGCGTTGAATGGATCGTTAGCCACCGGCACGACCCGAACCTTTTCGCCCGTGTAGGGGTTTTCCATCTCTTCAAGAATTTCACCCGTCTCTAGGTCCGTATAAAACACGACTTCACGCAAGACACGACGGAAGCCGTACTCTGGACCGTCGTAGGGCAAAAGGCGATTACACCCAACACCACGAAAGCCACAAATCTCTTTTAGCGGGCCACCAGGTGCCACACCCATCACTTTCCCTTCGATCCAACCAAAATGGGTGGACTTCATATCGAGATTTGAGGTGAGCTTGAGGTACGCATCTACATTACCGCGGCCAGTGGTTAAGTCATGGGTCGGTCCCGTCAAAGACGCGCCGGCTGGCGTCGTGAAACCTGTCGCCGCATTAGCACGCCCAGGAGCGACTAGCGCATTCAACGCGGGCACACCGGTGAAGGCCAGCCCCGCAGCCAGCGCAGCGCGGCGAGACGACATGGGACTGGTGAAGGGACGATCATTGATATCGTCTGGTTTGATAAGGTCTGTCATGTCTAAGCGTCCTTGCTTTTAGGTGTTGCTGGCTTACCGCGTTCGCCCCGCACGTTAGGAGCAGAGTGCTAGGGCGCACCAATAGAAATCGCTTATAAGGCGCGCCCTTTAAATTATAGGACTCACACGCCGCCCGGTTGCACCGGTTCCTGCTCGCGGGCGTACCACTCTAGAGAGGACAACGAAGGGTCTTCCCATTCTGTCGGTGCATCTAAGAACTTGGTGTAGTTCTTAGCGATGTATTCGATGATGCGTGGGTCTGGCGCTTCGTCCAGCGAGTGCATGCTTGCAGCCATCACGCTGTACAGGCAATGCCCAGGCGCTTGACCCATGAGCATCCACGGCAGCCATGGTGTATGCCGGCCCCACACAGTGGTGCTGTCGACTGTGGTCAAATCGGGGTTCTGAAGATCCTTCAAACTCATGTTCATCACATAAGTCTCGGTGACTTGGTTCATCGGCCCGGCGCTTTCCCGCACCCACTTTTTGGGGTCCAGCGCATTGGGGTAGTAGAGGTTGATGTGACGCTCCACCATCAACCGGTCGCCATAGACCTGCCAGTTGAGAATGAAGGGTTTGGGTTCCAGTTTTTCATCCTCGTTCAAACCGCCAAAGGTTGGTCGGCTCAACTCGGACTCACGGATGATGCGGTTGAACGGATCATTCGCCACCGGGACCACACGTACCTTTTCGCCAGTGAAGGGGTTCTCCATCTCTTCGAGAATTTCACCGGTTTCCAGATCCGTATAAAACACCACTTCGCGGAGGAGGCGGCGATAGCCGTGCTCACCCTCAAGCGGGATCAAGCGAGTGACACCCAGACCACGAAACCCACAAAAGGTTTTGATCGGGCCGCCAGGTGCAACACCCATGACGTGCCCATCAATCCACCCATAGTGGGTGGACGTCATGTCCAGGTTCGAGGTGATCTTGGCGTAGGCTTCGACATTGCCATAGGCCGTCGTCAGATCGTAGGTCGGGCCCTTTAATGACTCATGCGCCCTGCCATAAAAGTTGGCAGACGCTGGACTCGGCAGAGCACTAACGGCAAGCCCAGCCCCCAGGCCTGCACCTAGTCCGGCGGTGAGAGCTGCGCGACGATCAATGGAAAAATTGATGGGGCCGCCCGTGAATGGTGTCATTTTATCAGACATTTATACGCCTCCTTGTAAGGCCGGTTCTTGCTCGCGCGAATAGCGCTCAATGGATGACAGGGATGGTTCTTCCCACACGTCCGGTGCTTCCAGATACTTGGGATAATTCTTCGCTGTGTACTCGACGATGTCTTGAGGAATATCGTCCAGCGAATGGCGGCTGCCCATGAAGGTTTGATACGCCACATGGCCCGGGGCTTGGCCCATCAGCATCCACGGTAACCATGGAGTAAGGCGCGCCCAGGTGCCCGTGCCATACACATGGGTCAACTCTTCGTTCTGAATTTGATCGAGCGAATGCACGTGGAAGAATAACTCAGACACCCGGTTCATCGGGCCTGCACTTTCCCGCACCCATTTTTGTGGATCGAGGGCATTCTTGTAGTAGAGGTGAATGTGGCGTTGGAACAGCAACCACTCATCTTTGATCTGCCAGTCGATGTGGAACGGCTTGGGCTCGCGCTTCACCGCATTCAGCCCACCGTAAGCCGGTCCTGGCGGGATCGTATCGCGGATGATGCCGTTGAACGGATCATTGGCCACATGCACAACACGAACTTTTTCATCGGTGTAGGGGTTGATCATTTCTTCTAAAATCTCGCCAGTCGCGAGGTCGTAATAAAAACCAACTTCGCGCAGCAACTTGCGATAGCCGTTGCCTTCTTCATACGGAATCAAGCGCTTGCAGCTCATGCCCTTAAAGCCACAAATGTTTTTGATCGGCCCACCCGGCGCAACGCCCATGACCAGACCGTCGTACCAGCCGTAGGTCGTGGTTTTCATATCGATATCAGAATCGATGCGCGCCATCGCAATCATGTTGCCCTCTGGCGTGGTGAGATCGAGGTAGGGGCCTTTAAGTGAAGCATTTTCGATACGCTTATTAACGCCTGATGTGGTGGCATGGGCACTGCTGGCCATGCCGAGACCTGTAGCGCCAATTCCAGCACCCATGCTAGCACTGAGGGCCTGACGGCGGCTTAAGCTGGTCGCCGGACCACCAAGACTATCGTAATCCTCGACCACAAGGCCGGTGCGGACTTCAATATTGCCGTTTGGCCCTGCTGCATCGCTTGTATCTGTCATGGTATTCTCTCCCTCTGAAATATCCCCCCACGCTAACACAAGGGGACTGAAGCAAAATACAGGTGTCTGGCCTTGTTCACCTGTAGGTGTAACCGCTAAGCGGTTTTCTTATGGGGCCCTTCCCCCACTCCGGCCGATTCGGCTAGGCTGCCTCATCACGAATCAATCGAGGGTAAAGGTCATGGGCGAATTCATCTGGTTGAGTGTTCCAATCTGCGTTGTCGTTGGGTTTGCGATCGGCGGACTTTGGTACGGTCCGCTATTCCAGAAGGCCTGGATGGAAGACACCGGCATGACTGACGAAAAAAAGGGTCCGCCGGTCAAAGTCTTCGGTGGCGCGATCATTCATACTCTAATCGCCGCCGTTGCAATCAACCTCCTGCTCGACCGAACGATTGGCATGATCGCTCATGTCAGTGGTGGCGTGATTATCGGCGTCGCGGCTGCAGCGGCCTTCGGCATCAACTACATGTTCTCGTCTCAGCCAAGACGGCTGCTCTACATCGATGGCGGCTACACCATCCTTATGTATGGCGCCATGGGCGCCGTTGTTGGATTGATGAAGTAGCAGTGAAGTAAGCCCGGCATCCGAGCAGCGAACATCAGCCCCTTCTTTTTGCCTTGTTTACCGGGGTACCATCACCTCATGAAAAACATCGCTCGCACACTCACAATACTCATCGCTGGATTGCTCGGCTCTAGCACCGTACATGCAGAGTCCACATTCCGTATTGCTCTCAGCGCGGCACCGCCAAGCAAGGGCAATCCATTTTCCACGATCGGCACCACACCGACTTTTTTCTGGACGGCCATTTATGACCGCCTGACCGACATAGACAATGAGGGCAATATTATTCCTCAGTTGGCGGAGTCCTGGCAGGCCGTGAACGACCTAGAATGGCATTTCAAACTAAGGCCGAATGTAAAATTCTCGAACGGCGAACCCGTCACAGCCCAGTCCGTGAAAATCGTCTTTGATCTCATGCGCAACGATCCGATCAATGCCGTCTATTGGTCTCGTCAGGAGAAGTTTTATCCGCTTGTTGAAGTCATTGACGAACTCACTGTGGCGTTTCACACGCTGAAACCGAACGCAGTTCTACCAGCCTACCTCTCCGCCTTGTTCATCGCGCCTGGAGGTCATGTTCAAAATGTTGGCCTCGCGGGTTTGGTGACTGAACCAATCGGGAGCGGTCCGTTCGTCGTTGACACCTGGGAGCCGGAGAAAGTGACATTGTCGGCCAATCGCGACTCTTGGCGTCCACCGAAGATCGACAAGATGGAAGCCTATTTCGTTCCTGATGCCTCGGCCCGCATACAAGCGCTCGAGACGGGACAGATCGATGTCGCGACCGTGATCAGCACAGACCAAATTGATATGCTGGCGCTGAACGGCCACCGCACCGTGCTGCGCAACCCTAGCCGTATTTTGGTTTTCGCCCTGAAGTCGAACGATGCGGACTCCCCCTTTCGCGACATGCGGGTCAGGCAAGCCTTTAATTACGCGATAAACAAAGACATCATTACTGAGATTCTTCTGGCTGGATTAGTTGGGCCCGCAGGGCAAGGCGCCACGCCGGCTGCCGTTGGCTATGCACCGGACGTTAAGCCTTACCCCTACGACCCTGACAAAGCCCGCGCCTTACTCGTCGAGGCCGGATACGAAGACGGCGTATCCTTTGTCATCGAATCTCTAGCAGGAATTCTGCCAAACGACACCGCCATCCTGCAGCAAATCACATCTGACGTCTTGAAAGTCGGGATGAAGATGGAGGTAAGGCTGATCACCTATCCGCAACTGTTGCAGCGCACGATACTGGGGCAGTTGGAAGGGGATGGCTTTCTTATGGATTTCACCAACCGCTACGCTGATGCCTTGCAGCCGCTGCTCAACACCAATCATGCCTGCACCGGGCCGGGGCCCTGGTTTTGCGATCCGGTGATTCAACCTGTTATCGATAAAGCCGAAATCACGATGGACATCGCAGAACGAAACCGTCTCACCCGGCAAGTCGTGAAATATTATCATGACGTAGCCCAGTCACTTTTTCTGTTCCCCGTCGTGGGCCTAGACGCCGTTCATAAGCGGGTTAAAACATGGCAGCCCATGAATGATCGCCTCATGTACCATCTGGTCGAACTTCACGACGATTAACGCCAAGTCCGTTAGGCTAGCCCGATGAAATTTGTCGCGTTTTCATTGATGATCGGATTGAGCCTGGCGACACTGCCGTCGCCAGCACGCACTGACTCTGTATTCAGAGTGGCCTTGTCTGCAGGACCGCCCAGCAAAGGCAACACCTATGCTGGGGGTGCGGCCACAGCACACTTCATATGGCCTGCCCTTTACGACTCACTCACGCGCGTCGACAATGCCGGCACTGTACAGCCATGGCTGGCGCTATCATGGGAGCCCGTTACTGATACAGAATGGCATTTCAAACTGCGCCCGAACGTCACGTTTTCCAATGGCGAGCCATTCAATGCGGCGGCCGTGAAAGCGACGTTTGACCGTCTCCGTACAGAAGATGCCCAAGGCTTCTTATGGCAGCGACAGATGATCTATTACCCTAAGGTTGAGATCATCGATGAGTTGACTGTAGCCATTCATACCGCGCAACCAGATGCCATGATTGCAGCCTATTTGGCGGCGTTGTATTTTGCGGCACCCGGCCATTTAGCAAACGTCGGATTCCAAGGATTGTCAGACGACCCCGTTGGGACCGGACCGTTTGTATTAGAACGCTGGGAGCCAGACCGTGTCACCATGCGTGCCAACTCAGCGTCCTGGATTGCGCCAAAGGTTGACGGCTTGGAGATGATCTTCGTGCCAGATGCCACCGCGCGCTTAAACGCCTTAGAGACGGACCAGGTCGACATTGCAACCGTCATCAGTACCGACCAGATCGACATGGTTAAACGGGAGGGACATCGCGTAGAAATGCGCAATCCCAATCGGATTTTGGTGATGGCGTTGCAAACTCAAGATCCAACCCTACCGATGGCGGATGTTCGCGTTCGGCGCGCTTTGAACCATGCGGTTAACCGTGAGCTAATCACTAAAGTTCTGCTTGCAGGATTGGTTGAGCCCGCGAGCCAACCAGCAGCCGCGATCGCGCAAGGATTCGACAACACACTGAAGCCCTACACATATGACCCAGAGAGAGCCAAACAACTTTTGGCGGACGCGGGCTATCCGGACGGGTTTTCCTTCGATGTCGAGACTGTGGCGGGCTTCCTGCCCAACGACACGGCAATCTTACAACAGATTGCCAGCGACCTCAGTCGCGTCGGAGTCACCATGAACGTCCTCCGCATCACCTATCCGCAATTGCTGCGTTCAACCTTGGGCGGAGAACTCGGCGGTCAGGCCTTAATGGCCGATTTCTTTAACAACACCGGCGACGGACTGCGCCCCTTGGTACGCACCGTCAACCACGCCTGCACAGGCGCAAGACCATGGTATTGCGACGAAGAGATTCAGCCAGTGATCCATAAAGCAGAGAGAACACTCGATCTTGATCAACGCGGGATCTTGGCCCGCCAAGTCATTCGTCATTATCGGGACCAAGCCGCGACCCTGATGTTGTTCCCCGTCGTCGGCCTCGATGGTATTCATCGCCGCGTGGCCCACTGGGAACCGTGGAACGACATTTTGAATTTTCACCTGGTTGAAATTAAGCCAAAAACCTAAGGAGATATCCATGAAGCCGCAGTTATTTGGTGACGTCAGGATTGAGAAAATTATCGATATGATCGAGCCGTTTCCTGCTGCACGGGCGTATCCGAAAGAAGACCTTACGCCGGCAACGCACTATCGGGATTGGCTGGAGCCACATTTCTACGACTTCCAGGCCCAAGCGATCATCCTCAGCTTTCACAGCTACATCATCCGCACACCCTTCCATACGATTTTGATTGATACCTGTATCGGCAATCACAAAACCTTTGGTGGCATGCTGGAGAAATGGGGCAAGCGGGAAGGCCCTTTCCTCGACAACCTTGCCGCCGTGGGTGTATCTCCACAAGAAATTGATTACGTAATGTGCACACACCTGCACGCCGATCATGTGGGATGGAATACGCAACTACGGGATGGCCGTTGGGTGCCAACCTTCCCCCGCGCCAAGTACGTATTCTCAAAGAACGACCTTGATGCCTCAATGGAACGCGCGAAGGATGCTCAAACGGCTTACATCGCACCATCGTTTCAGGAAAGCGTGTTACCCATCATCGAAGCGCAGCAAGCCGAAGTGATCGACACCGACTTTTCCCTCGATGACGCCCTGACGGTTCTACCGACCCATGGGCACACCCCGGGACATTATTGCGTCGAGGTTAACAGTGGCGGGCGTAAAGGAATTCTGACTGGCGACGTGTTGCACAGCCCTCTCGGGATTGCCCACCCGGAATGGACGACGACCTTTTGTGACGACAAAGCGAAAGCCAATGCCACACGGGCCGCTTTGGTTGACAGCCTGACCGACCAAGACGTGACTTTATTGCCCGCCCATTTCGCCGGCCCGACTGCCGGTCGGATTATCTCTCAGAAGGGCAGCGACCGCCGGAAATTCCAAATTGCTCCCGAAGCTGTTTGACGCTCCATGGGACTCAACCTTACCCTCGATCACATCAACATTCGCACCGCCAACCTAGACACGATGATTGGGTTTTACAGTCGTGTGATGGATTTGAAGCCGGGGCCACGCCCTCACTTCGGCGGCGCTCGCGGCGCCTGGCTCTACGCCGAAGAAAAAATGGCCGCCAGCCTGGAAGCCGTTAAGGATGCGTACCGCGCAGCATGGGTCCACTTTATAGAAGTAGGCCCAACAGAGCCGGGCCACGGAAATTTACAAATCGAGCACTTTGCTTTTACCGCGACAGGTATGTCTGAGTTTCTATCGCGCCTTAATCAAAACGCCAGCCCCTATGAGTTGGCTGACATGCCAGACGTCGGCATGGTGCAAGTCAACTTCCGCGATCCAGACGGCAATCACATTCATGTGGATTTCCCACTGAGCGAAAAACCGGCGTCCTAAAAAAAAGAGGCGCCCGAAAGCGCCTCTTTAAATCAAATATATCGCGTGGTTTAGACGCCGCCAGGCTGAACCGGCTCTTGTTCACGGGCGTACATCTCAAGACTCGAGAGTGACGGACCGTAATCGTCCGGTGGCGGTGTGAGATACTTCTCATAGTTCGCAGCCGTATAATCGAGAATATCCTTCGGAATATCTTCGAGTTTATCGTAGCCCCCCATGAACGTTTGATAGACAACGTTGCCTGGCGCTTGGCCCATCAGCATCCAAGGAAGCCATGGCGTGATCCGGCCCCAGGTCCCTGAGTATTCGACAGACGTTAGGTCTGGGTTCTGCATGTCTTCCAGCGACATGTTGAAGAAGAACATTTCAGACACCCGGTTCATTGGGCCAGCACTTTCGCGCACCCACTTGCTGGGCTCAAGAGCCGACGGATAATACAGGTGAATGTGGCGCTCCATGAGCAGACGCTCATCCCCAGACACATTCCAAGTCAGGATAACCGGGATTTGAGGCATCGGTTCTTTCTGCTCGTTCAGACCGCCGTAATTGGGCGGCGGCGGATAGTAGGGCTCAATGGTCTGATTGAACGGATCGTTGGCAACATGAACGACACGGACTTTTTCTTCCGTATACGGGTTGATCATTTCTTCCATGATTTCGCCGGTCTTAAGGTCATAGTAGAAGCCGACCTCACGAAGGACTTTACGCCACCCTGGCTTACCTTCGTTGGGAATCAACTTTGCAGAACTCATTCCTTTGAAGCCACAGATGTTCTTGACCGCACCGCCAGGCGCGACGCCCATCACATAGCCGTCATACCAACCAAATTTCGGCACGCCCGCATCGGTGTTTCCGTAGATGCGGCCACTGGCTTCCATGTTGCCTTCTTTGGTTCGGAGATCCAAGGATGGGCCATTGATCCGCGCATCGTTGCCCATCCCGCCAATCGCTTCAGCTGGCTTGGCCAGTATGGTTGATGCTGCAACGCCCAAGCCTATACCGGATGAAAATTGAAGCGCTTGCCGGCGGTTAATGATTGGAACGCCCGTTCCTTTAAAAGTCATAGATATCTCCTTGAGTGAATGTAGCGCGTTGGCATGGAGCCGAAATCATATTGTGGACGGACCCTACCCGCGGCCAGGACGCCACTCTAGCGCAGAATAGACCTCCTGCTCAAAGGGTGGACAGAACTGCACGGTTCAGGGAGTGTGTTTGCAACAACATCCCTTACGAGGTTTCCAAATGCCGCAGTCACTGGCCCGCCGCCATTTTTTAGCATCCGCCGCCGCTGGAGTGGGCACATTGAGTCATAATGCTCTGGCACAGGATAAAAAAGATGGCCCCATGACAGGGCCATACAATTTCACCAACCCATACGACTGGCTAACGGCATACGCCAAGGTTCGGGGCCGCCTCGATGGTGGCGTCGGCCTGTATCACTATGTTGCTCATGTCTACGGCATTCCGGACGGTGGCATCGCACAATTGATGTTCCGCCGAGAAGGTGTCAGCCAACACCGCATGACCGTGCGCGAAGATCGCACTATCGATTTGCGTTACATCGAATGCAACTACACCCAGCACCCTGAAACAGGGGCTTTGATCGACGGATTTTACGACAATCCAATCACCGGAAAGCTGGTACCGGTACAACACCAAAAGCCTGTGCCCGGACCACTGATCCGCATCAACCCGACCGGTGGATTCAACCCCGACATCGAATGGGAAGCACCCGCAGAATTCGTAAATAAAGTGGGGCCACCCCTGTTTGGGGAAGGGCGTGTTTTCTTCAATGATGATATTTTGATGTTCCGCCCTGGCAACTCAGAGCAGATACCAACCGGCAACCCGCGTCGCGGCGGTGTTCAGTTAACGGAAATGATTACGTTCTATGCCGATATCCGAGACGTCCAGAACCCCGAACTGATGAGCGCGAAAAGCTTCGCCAACATTGCGGCCAACACGCCATGGTCTGGATGGCTGGACATGGATAATGTACCGGGCCACATGATGATGCGCTATCTGGCAGAGAAGACGGAAACACCAGAAGGCGTGCCGTCTTGGCTACGCACTCGCATTGAGAAAGATTACCCGGACTTTTTTACGGACCCTGGTATTTAGAGGGGACTAGAAACCTGAGGTGCTGCTGTAGGGGCGACCAACGCCAAACTCACAACAGCACCCCGGAAATCTTTGTGCCGACTAGGACAAGAACGTTACTTTTCCAGTCGCAACGTCATGCTTGGCCGCAACGACTTTTACTTTTCCATCATCAACTAAGCCTTTGATCACAGGACTACGTTCAAGCAGCAGCTTAACCGTAAGCTGTGCGTTTTTCTCTGACACGGCTTCAACAAATTTCTTATTCGAGGATGATTTCTCTCCAGTGAGCGGTGTCGCCTGAATGGCGGGCTCAATATTCTCCAGCATCGCTGTGAGGTTGCCCAGCTTCACTTCATCAACCGCGCCTTTGACAGCGCCACAAGACGAGTGGGCTAAGATAACGATGGCTTTGGATCCGGCAACCGCCGTAGCGAACTCTAAGCTGCCAATAATGTCGGTATTGACGAAGTTACCGGCGACGCGAGCGGAGAAAATATCACCGATGTGCTGATCAAACACCATTTCTGGGGGGACGCGAGAATCAATACAGCCGACGATCGCAGCGATGGGGGCTTGCCCATCAGCTGTCGCCTTAACCTGAGCCATAAGGTCACAATTCAGCATTTCACCGGCCACGAACCGCGCATTACCTTCCTTAAGACTATCAATCGCATCGTCAGGCGTCATCGCCTGCTGCATTTCCGCAGTTATCGCGTGGCAACCACCGCCATGCGAGTCTGCGCGGGTTGTCGACACAGCCACGGCGGACGTGGATACCGCTGCCACTAGAGAGCCAATGAAAGTTCGCCGATCAACAATCCCGTTCGTCATGCGTCTCAATCCTTTGCGTTTAAAATGAATGTCCAGAGTCGCGATATAGCATCCGGGGATTTCGTTTCAACGGTGAGAACAAGAAAATCGACACAAACGGTCTAGAGTCTTATCCGTTCACAAGGCTTAAGGGTCGGCGGCACCCGACTGGGCCATAAGACGCCAACCCCAAGCACAGAGCCCAGCATGACTAAATTAGCGCCAAAATCCATAAACATCCATGCCGTGAAAACAGGCTCCACATACAAAAAGTAATAATTGAACCCGAAGAAGGGCAACAACGCGATGCCGTACACCATAAATGTTGTTCGAGTAAAAATGCTGAACGCGGCAAAAAGCCCAGACAAAACGGCCTGGGCACCAAAACAGCCCATCAAGATTTGGCTCGCCAATGTATCAATTTGATAGCCAGGCAAAAGAACCAGGCGCTCTACAGTGCCGGGCCAAATGAGACACCATCCGCCGAGCCCTAAAAAGGGTAATGCAATGAGCCTTTGAATACCGAGGGGTGTTGAAAATAGAGTCCGTGTCATCGCGCCCGCGGCCATAAAATTACGCCTCGTTTTTAACCAACGCTGCCTTCGCGGCATATTCGTCTTCAAGGATGGAGAAGACTTGCGAACTCCACCAGCCGCGAGCGGTTAGACGGTATTCTCGTCGTATACCTTCACTGGTCATGCCGTAAGTCTTTTTCATGATGTGAATTGATGCGTCATTGTCGACGGCACAGGTGCACTCAACACGGTGCGCATTGAACGTTTCAAAAGCGAGCGCGACCAACGCCCACCCCAAAGCTTTGCCGACCCCCTTACCCTGGAAATCTGGCCCAAGGGTGCAACCGACTGAACAATTACGATGGGTCTTGGCCCCGAGTTGCTTAAAATTTGCTGTCCCGATTACCGTTTGAGTGTCCGGATCCTCGACAGCCCACCACGTTTCTGGAGGGTGCGGACGGGACGAAATGGAGACGGCATCCATGACCAGTTGTTTGACTTGATTAGGGGTCCGCGTTCCATCTGCAAGAAACAGCCAGTACCGCTCGTCTTCAGCAAATTCGGAAATAACGCCTGCATCTTCTAAACGCAAAGGCCGGAGGCGGTATCCAGGGCCTTCCGCAATGAACGGCTCGGACACGATCAACCTCCGCCGGTTCTCTTTTCGATCTGCTCTTGCTCTAGCTGAATATTGATTTCGATCATCGCCCGGTAAATCGCTTCAACGATTTCCGGATTACTGCCTCGTTCTTCTGCAACGCCGCGGACTTTTGCGACCACGTCTTCAATGCGAGCCGGCACACGGGCAGCATTCACATCGCCCTTCAACTTTGCGGCTTGCATGACATAGTGATTGCGCTCCACCAACAGAGGGACAATCACCCTATCGAGCCGATCGATGTGTTCCCTGACCTGGTCAAGGGAATCACATTCCTGCAACCAGGGGCCTTCGCTGTCGTTTTGATCATTCATAAGGGCCGCACTAATAGCTGTATTCAGAAAAAACTTTTGTGATGTCGCCGTTCCACTTGGAGTGGTACGCCTCGAGCATCTGTTCTGCAGGAGTTATCCCCGATGCTGCGATTTCTTGCAAGGGGGCGAGAAAGCCTGTCTCGTTGTTGCCCGCGGAATCGAGGCATGCCCTGCGTGTTAGGCCAGCACGAGCAATATCTAAGACCTGTAGAGCGACATCTTGCACGGTACGCCCAGCGATCTCGGCCTTGAGGGCGTGCGTCGGAACAGCGCGGTACAACGCTTCGCGCTCATCCGCCGTCCAAGCTTTGACCAAATCCCAAGCCGCATCCAACGCCTGTTGGTCATAAAGCAGACCCATCCAAAATGCAGGCATGGCACAAAGACGCGCCCAAGGACCGGAATCCGTGCCGCGCATCTCAAGGAATTTCTTGAGCCTCACTTCAGGGAAGACGGTAGACAGATGGTCTTCCCAATCGGCAATGGTTGGAATTTGCCCGGGCAATGCTGGCAATGTGCCGTTCATGAAATCACGGAAGGATTGACCGGACGCGTCGACATACCCATCGCGATAAACAAAATACATTGGCGCATCGAGAACAAAATCAACGTAGCGCTCAAAGCCCATGCCATCTTCAAAAGCAAACGGCATCATGCCCGTGCGGTCTTTATCTGTATCGTGCCAGATCGCCGCTCGTTGGCTGAGCTTACCGTTGGGCTTTCCTTCGGTGAACGGCGAATTCGCCCACAACGCCGTCGCAATCGGCTGCAACGCCAGAGACACCCGCATCATCTTCACCATGGTCGCTTCTGAATCGTAATCCAGATTGACCTGAACGGTGCAGGTGCGTGTCATCATATCGATGCCGAGATTGCCAACCTTGGGCATGTACTCGCGCATAATTTTATAACGGCCCTTTGGCATCCAATGAACGTCCTCACGACGCCAATTGGGAGTCATACCCAAGCCGAGCAAACCGCACCCTAATTCTTCAGCAACTTCTTTAACTTGCTTGCGATGCTCCGTCACTTCGCTGCAGGTTTCATGAACGGTTGCCAGCGGCGCTCCAGAGAGCTCGAATTGTCCACCAGGCTCCAGACTCACTGACCCCTTACCTGGTGCGGTGAGAGCGATCACGTTTTCACCCTCGAAGACCGGCTGCCAGCCGAATCGCTGCATCCCTTCGAGAACGGCACGGATACCGCTATCGCCCTCGTAGGTCAGCGCCTTATAGCTCTCAAGGCAGTACAAAAACTTTTCATGCTCAGTGCCAACACGCCATTGGTCACGGGGCTTACAACCAGCTTCGGCATAAGCCGCCAGTTGATCCTTGCTCGTAATTGGCTCGGACTGTTTAGAAGGGAACGATGTCATGCTGTGTACTTAATGGTCCTGGCTCAAAATTGGTAGGTGCCGCACTAACCTTTGTCCGCGTGGCGCCAGTCCCCGCACAACGCCTGCCAGCACGTTAAAGCCGCAAGCGCCGCCGTATCCGCGCGTAAAATGCGCGGTCCCAAGGACACAAACCTAGAAAACGGCAGCGCGCGCATGAGGTCAAGCTCCGTCTCCGTAAACCCCCCCTCTGGGCCGATCACAAATGCAACAGCGGCCATATCTTGAGCGGCCGGGCCTGCAAGCTCTTCGGCGATAGGAACGCCAGTGCCCGTTTCGTCCATGACAAATAAAACGCTGTCTTCTGGCCATTTTTCGAGTTCATCTTGCAGCGATACCGGCTCAAAAACCTCTGGGACGGTCAGGCGCTCGCACTGCTCCGCCGCTTCGATCGCAATGGCCGTTAGGCGGTCCACTCTGATCCGGTCATTATTGGTTCTGGCTGTGATCACTGGCTGAAGAACGGTTACACCGAGTTCGCTCGCTTTTTGAACAATCATATCCGTCGCCGTGCGTTTGATCGGTGCAAACAAGAGGGTCAGGTTGCGCTCTATAGGCTGATTCTGCGTTTGGGCAGCAACAGCGATACTTGCTGCTTTCTTGTGAATTGCCACCAAATCTCCCCGCCACTCGCCATCTCGACCGTTGAATAAGAGGACAGAATCGCCAACGGATCGCCGCATGACATGAGCCACATAGTGGGCTTGATCTGAGGGCAACTCGATATTTAATCCGGTGGCGAGGTCACCGGGCACGAACAAACGCAGCGGGCTGGCTGAACTAGACATAACTGAGTTCCAAAGGAGGATTGTTCCGAACGGACGATCTCCTTAGTTTACAGGTAGGATGACAGAGACCAAACCATCACAATCAATGCAGTCCGACAAATCGGATATGACACAGAACGGTTGGATCGACCGTTTTGCGCCGACGTGGGCCCGAGGATATCTCATACTGGCCCGCATGGATCGTCCTATTGGCACCTGGCTTCTATTTTGGCCCTGCGTTTGGTCAATCTTTCTCGCCACGCCCATCGGACAGGGATCTCCGTCTTACGACCTCATTCTCTTATTTGGGCTCGGCGCCATGGTCATGCGTGGTGCCGGCTGCACCTACAACGACATCGTCGATCGTGATTTCGACGCCAAAGTGGCACGGACGGCCCAACGCCCGATCCCAGCCGGCGACGTTACCGTCCGCCAGGCCTGGGTGTTTCTGGGGCTCCAGCTTCTTGTGGGGTTGATCATTCTCCTACAACTCAACACGACAACGATCGCGTTAGGCATCGCGTCCCTTGCTCTGGTTCTGACCTACCCCTTTATGAAACGCATTACATACTGGCCGCAGGCTTGGCTTGGCCTAACCTTCAATTGGGGCGCTCTAATGGGGTGGACGGCCGTTACAGGATCTCTAGCTTGGCCTGCTGCTGCACTTTATGCGGCAGGGTTCTTTTGGACCCTGGGTTACGACACAATTTACGCGCATCAGGACAAAGAAGACGATGCCTTGATCGGTGTGAAATCAACCGCCCTCGCCCTTGGCAACCAAACGCTGCCGTTTGTCATCGCCATGTACGCCCTGACAATCGTACTGCTCGCTGTTGCGATCGGGTTGACAGGGTTTTCATGGAGCACGGGCGCACTACTAGGTGCCACCGCACTTCACTTCACTTGGCAAGCAGCGACGCTAGACAACGACGATTCGTCAAACTGTTTAGCCCGGTTCAAGTCCAATCGGGATACAGGACTGCTCATCGCCGTCGCGATATTAATTTCAAAAATCTAGGCTTTGCGTCGGTTCGGATAGAACAGTATCACGGAAGCAACTATTAAGCTGCTTGCTTCGTCTCGACGTATTTTGAAATATCGACATCATCAATCTGATCAGGTCGCAGGAACTGCTCAGCATAATCACGATACGCACCCGACGTTAGGAACAACTCAAAGAGTTCCGCGTCAACGTGCTTGTCTTTCTTCATAAACCACAGAATCTTGACTGCTTCACTGAGAGTCTTGGCTTTCTTATAGGGCCTGTCACCCGCCGTCAGTGCTTCGAAGATATCTGCAATGGCCATGATTCGGGCTGGAACCGACATCTGATCAGCCGTTAAACCCTTGGGATATCCGGTGCCATCCATTTTCTCATGGTGACCACCTGCATATTCGGAAACCTGCCCAAGGCTCTTCGGGAACGGCATCTCTTCGAGCATCTCAATGGTCAGAACGATATGGTCGTTAATTTTGTTCCGTTCATCGTCGTTAAGCGTCCCGCGAGAAATACAAAGATTCCGTATTTCACCGAGATCGTACTCAGCCTCACTGTGCTCTGGCAGATCAGCCAGCAACTGCTCCCAACCCTTCGGTGGAGGAGGCTGCTTCTCAATGAGCAAAGCATCTGTCCAGGAAAGACCCAAGGACCGGTCAAAGTTCCGGTACCATTTTTGCGGCGCGATCTTTTTAACGCGCTCTTGCTTTTCTTCATGCAAGAACTCGCCACCGAGATTGGTCTCAGCAATGAACTCCCATTGCTCTTCCAGCTCTTTGCACCGCGCCTTGAATTTTTTCTTCTCGGCTTTTTCGTCCGCGCCCTTGGCTACGGCCTTTAGCATTTTGATCTCGGCATCACGGCGAAGCACTTCAAAGCGCATCCGTATCTCGTGAACACGATCAAAGATCGTTTGCAGTTTCGTGGCTTTATCAACCACATATTCAGGCGTCGTCACCTTACCAATGTCGTGCAACCACGCAGCAACATGAAGCTCATACCACTGCTGTTCGTCCAGCTCGAAATCCGCAAACGACCCTTCAGTAGAGTCGCTACATTTTTGGGCCAGCATTTTTGTGAGTTCTGGCACGCGCTGACAGTGACCACCAGTGTAAGGGGACTTGGCATCAATTGCGTGGGCCATGACTTTGATTAAGCTATCCATCAAATCTTTTTGAGCTTGGATGAGTTGCTGATTATCAATGGCGACAGCGGCCTGAGACGCGAGCGCTTCTACAAGGCGCTCAACACCTTTGGTAAAAGGAATAACGTTTTCTTTGGCGTCGTCCTGCGCGTTGATAAGCTGCAAAACGCCAATGACTTCGCCGGAATAGTTTTTTAACGGAATAGTCAGAAACGACTTAGAGCGATAGCCCGTCCCCTCATCAAATTTCTTTGTGCCCGAGAAATCGTAACCGTCTGCCTCATAGGCGTCTTCAATGTTAATCGATTCGCCTGTCAGAGCGGCAGCTGTGGCAACGTTGTTGTAATTGGCTTCGCCCGTTTCCGGGTTGTACATCTGAAGCGGTGGGAATGGGATTGGAACACCGGTCGTCCCGCCCATCGCGATGTTGAGCGTCGCATTGCGAACAATCTGGAAAGATAGCGTTCCTGCGTCGCCGCCAAGATACAGCGTTCCGCCGTCTGCATTTGTGAGATCCACAGCTTCAAGCAGAATCCGCTCTGTCAGCCGATCGTGATCGTGCTCCGCAGATAGCGCGATGCCGAGCTCGATGAGCTGCTCAAAACCTCTAGATAATATGGCACCAGTTTCAGACACGTTGGCCGCTCACCCTACACCCAATTCCGGACCGCCTTTGCGGTCCGCACTCCCAAAAACAAAAATAGTATCGACCAAATACAATGCCAAGTCATTGTCAGCCAAGCCTTTTCTGGCCAGCGATTATTCCCCAGCATCGCTCAACCCATGGTTTTGCGCTGTTCTGATCATACATGAACTCACGGCGCGGAAACACGCAATAAAATCCATGTTGATGTGGGATATCTATTTTTAAGTGTAGAGCGGAGACCAAACAACTACTCATTTTGCCTGTTATCTCCGAATCGAGAAACCGACTGAGAATCTTGACGCCTTGTGCACCGGACCTTTAAGCCAACGGACGAACCCGTTAGACCGGCCCCCCACCTCTCGAACAACGGCAGATTTCGCCAAATGCCCTTTGCTTCTCTCCGTGATTTCATTGAACGCCTCGAGCGCGACGGTCAATTAGCCCGTGTATCCGCGCCCGTGTCGCCCAATCTGGAGATGACCGAGATACAGACCCGTGTCCTTGCTGAGGGCGGACCAGCCCTGCTTTTTGAGAATGTCATCCGAGAAGATGGCAGCCCTTATGACATGTCTGTTCTAGCGAACCTGTTTGGGACCGTTGAGCGAGTGGCCTGGGGCATGGACCGCGAGCCAGGTCAACTTCGCGAAGTCGGTGAAACCCTTGCTTTTCTAAAGCAGCCAGAACCACCCGGTGGTTGGCGCGAAGCGATGGAGATGTTCCCATTGCTCAAAACTGTGATGGCCATGAAGCCTCGCACGGTTTCCAAGGCACCCTGCCAAGAACTTGTTCTTACGGGCGATGATATCGATCTCACGAAGCTTCCCATTCAAACCTGCTGGCCAGGTGAGCCAGCGCCGCTGATCACATGGCCACTCGTTGTTACTAAGGGTCCTGGCGATGACAAACGGGACGTCGCCAACCTCGGTATTTATCGAATGCAGGTCACGGGAAAAGACAAGACACTCATGCGCTGGCTCAAGCACCGAGGCGGCGCTGGGCAATACGACCGCTGGAAAAAGAGTAAAGCCGAACCCCTTCCCGCCGCCGCTGTCATCGGCGCTGATCCAGGAACGTTACTCGCAGCCGTAACGCCCGTTCCTGATACATTGTCAGAGTACCAATTCGCCGGGCTATTGCGCGGCCGTAAAGTTGACCTCGTCGACTGCAAGACGATTCCCCTGCAAGTGCCTGCGGAAGCGGAGATCGTTCTCGAAGGCCACGTCCTCCTTGATGAGTACGGCGATGAAGGCCCATACGGCGACCACACTGGGTACTACAATTCGGTTGAGCAGTTCCCGGTCTTTCAAATTTCTGCCATTACCATGCGCAAGAAACCGATTTACCTATCGACCTACACAGGTCGACCACCCGACGAGCCAAGTATTCTCGGCGAAGCATTGAACGAAGTTTTTATCCCTTTACTGATTCAGCAGTTTCCCGAGATCGTTGATTTTTGGCTGCCGCCCGAAGGCTGCAGCTATCGCATCGCAGTGGTCAGCATGAAGAAGTCATACGCCGGTCATGCCAAGCGCGTGATGATGGGGGTTTGGAGCTTCTTGCGTCAGTTCGTGTACACGAAATTTGTCATCGTCGTTGATGACGACATCAACGCACGCGACTGGAAAGACGTGATGTGGGCGATTTCTACGCGGATGGACCCAGCGAGAGACATCACCGTGATCGAGAACACCCCTATTGATTACCTCGACTTCGCGTCGCCGCAACCCGGACTGGGTGGCAAACTCGGCATGGACGCGACGACTAAAATCCCGCCAGAAACCAACAGGGATTGGGGCGAGAAAATCAACATGGATGACGACATCATCGACCTCGTCACGAAAAAGTGGAATGACTACGGCCTGCCAGGAACC
>Ga0055584_100001428_pt1 | contig 23434 bp, 26 predicted proteins | sample OSDHelmetaG_FD_58716 | JGI IMG/M metagenome (GOLD analysis project Ga0055584, IMG submission 58716) | Pelagic marine sediment microbial communities from the LTER site Helgoland, North Sea, for post-phytoplankton bloom and carbon turnover... | ecosystem: Environmental > Aquatic > Marine >...
CCGTGCCGGTAAAGAGGTTGTGAATGTTCATGAGTTCCTCGGCGCTTTGGTCGAAACGCAGGAGCTGATTGGTCAAGAGCATCAGGTCAACTTTGCACTAGGTTTGCCTGAACAAGATCAATTGTGGGTTCAGGGTATAGAAGGTCGATTGGGCCAAGTTTTGCGCAATCTAATCGGCAACGCTTTGTCGTTTTCACCAGCTCATTCCACGATATCTCTCATTGCAGAACGCAGGAGCGGTTTTGTCGAAATTCAGGTTTGTGATCAGGGCCCGGGGATTCCGGAGGACAAACTGGATAAGATTTTCAACAGGTTCTTCACTGATCGCCCTGAACCAGAGAGTTTTGGGAATAATTCCGGTTTGGGCCTATCGATCTCGAAACAGATTGTAGAAGCGCATGGTGGTACAATAAAAGCGACAAATCTTTATTCTCCAGAGGGCGAGGTGCTGGGCGCTTGCTTTATCATCCGTTTACCATCGCTTTAAGTATTCGATGGATACTCAGAAAAGAAATCTTCATGCGACGACCGTTTTCTTTGAAGACAAGGGACTGCTCATTCTCGGTCCTCCAGGCTCTGGAAAGTCCGACCTCGCATTACGATTAATCGATCAAGGCGGAATTTTGGTCGCGGATGATCGTTGTGAACTGGAAGTCGGATCAAAAGGGGAGCTCACAGCGTCAGCACCTGAAAACCTAAAAGGTTTGCTTGAGGTCAGAGGGTTGGGACTGGTTAAGATACCCGCCCGTGCACGTTGCTCTATCGACATAGTGGTACAGTTGGTACGAAATTCAAATGATGTTGTTCGAATGCCAGAAGCCCGGAGTTATACTTTGCTTGATAGAAAAATTCCCGCGATAGAAATCTGGCCTTTTGCGGGAAGTACGGTTCCTCTGATCAAGCTAGCCCTTTCCAAATTAGCTCTCTAGGATCTGTTGACAACGACAGGCAAAAGAGTTGGAATAGGATTCTTGCCCTAGGTGATCAATTGGAGCTTAATCATCAATAATAAAAATAGTGATCAAAAAAATAAGCTGCCAATCGTCATTGTTTCGGGGATGTCTGGTGCTGGCCGATCGTCGTCGCTTAGAGCGTTAGAGGACAGCGGCTATGAGGCAATCGACAATTTGCCCTTACAATTCTGGTCGCAAACAATTGCCGATTTTTATGAAGCCAAATCCCACAATCGCCGCGGATTGGCAATTGGTGTTGATGTCCGGACCCGTGGTTTTACAGTCGAGATATTTTCGGAGTATTTGAAAGCTCTGAAGACCAATCCTGACATCAAAATCGTCTTTGTTTTTCTTGATTGTGAAGATGACGTTTTAAGGCGCAGGTTCAATGAAACAAGACGGCGGCACCCTCTGGCGCCGGACCGGGCAGTAATGGACGGTATTCGTGTTGAACGCAGTCGGTTAACACCTCTGAGAGCCCACGCCGATCTGCTGATTGACACCTCAAGGACAAGCTTGCCCGGTCTGCGCGGCATTCTTCAAGAACGTGTTGCCGCTGATGATCGTATCGGACTGACGATTTCCATCGTTTCATTCTCCTATAAAAAAGGGCTGCCGCGCAGCGCAGACCTGGTCTTTGACGTGCGTTTCCTAGCCAATCCTCACTATGTCCCAGAGCTGAAAGAATGCACAGGTCGAGATCAGGGTGTGGCTGAATTTATAGAAAATGACCCAGCCTTCACTATTTTCTTCGCGAATCTTCGCCAAATGCTCAACCAGCTGATCCCAGCTTTTGAAGAAGAAGGAAAATCCTATCTTACCATAGCAATCGGATGCACCGGCGGGCAGCATCGCTCTGTTTTCACCGCTGAAAGGTTGGCTGAACAACTAAATTATGGAACAAGAGTTGTTAGCCTGGTTCATCGTGAACTGGATCATGTCAGTGGCTGACAAAGTGCGAAAACACAAATCAATGAAGTATCAATCGTGATAGGCGTAGTAATTGTAACCCATGGTGCTTTGTCGACAGAGTTGAAAAAGGCGGTTGAGCATATAGTTGGTGTTCAAAGTCAGATGGAGACTTTGGCAATCGAACCCGATGATGACATTGAAGAACGCCGACAAGACGTTCTTGCTGCGACACGAAAAGTAAACACTGGCAAGGGGGTCATTGTGCTGACAGACTTGTTCGGTGGAACACCGTCAAACCTAGCGCTTTCGACCTTGAAAACAGGGGAAGTGGATATCATTGCTGGTGTAAATCTGCCGATGATGGTCAAACTCGCTTCGGTGCGTGGTTCGATGACCTTAGGACAAGCGGTTGAAGCCATCGAAGCAGCGGCCAAAAAATATATTACAGTTGCTTCCAAGACTCTGTCTCAATAAAAACCCCTCATGACAACGCAAAATTCAGTAACGGTTACAAACCAAAAAGGACTCCATGCTCGCGCCGCCGCTAAGTTGGTTGCTTTGGCCGAAAAGTTCGAGTCGGAAATCGAAATTGGCTTCCAGGGACAATTCGTCTCCGCTTTTTCTATCATGGGGCTGATGATGTTTGGTGCTGCTATCGGAAGCCAGCTCGACATAAAAGCTCACGGCGTAGACGAAGCGTGTGCTGTTGAAGCCATTCAACAGCTGTTTTCAGAGCGCTTCGGAGAAGAAATCTAACATTCGCTTTTCTAGCTCCTCAAGTCCACAAAGAGGAATTCTTACTCTGATGAGAGCCGGATAATCACACCCACGTCGGTGATTTTCTTCCCTTCCGGCGCTTTTGCTGAAAAAGGACTATCGCCATCTAACCGCACCGATACGCGTTCGCCCGGGATGTCTTCTAGAACGTGTGTGTCTTCATGAAAGAAATGATGGTGGGACGTTGTATTTGTATCGAAATAAGCCCTACTCGGATCGACGATTATCTGTCTTAACAGCCCTGCTTCAGTAAATTGGTGAAGGGTGTTGTAGACCGTTGCTAGAGAAACCTTACAATCGTTTTCTTTGGCTTCGTCGTAAAGTGATTCAGCGGTCACATGTCGGTTAACACCATCAAACAGCAAGGTGCCAATCGCCAGTCGTTGAGGTGTCGGCCGTAAGCCTGAGAGCCTCAATTTGTCAGTAAGAGCATCTTGATTCATCGTATGGGTCAATTTTTGCAGCCAAGAAATTCGTCCTTTTATTAATCGCAGAATTTTTTCCGCTGCAAGCCAATAGTAGGACAAGATAGTAGATTTCCACAATTCTAGTGATGAACACCTTAGTTTTGCCGTGAATAGCTGATGTAAGAAGTAGAATCCCGCTTGCCTTTGTTTCTGGATAAGGGCAAAACACGGCGAACTCTTTTATACCTAACAGGAGTAGCTCCTTGTCTTCTTCCGCCAGCTTTTCTTATGACGATATCCTACATTGTGCCAGCGGCGAAATGTTCGGTGTTGGCAATCCACAGTTACCCATGCCTCCCATGTTGATGGTTGATTCAATTCCCCACATCAGCGCTGACGGTGGTGCCTATGGTAAAGGTCGAATTGAAGCAGACTTTGCAATCGATCCAAGCAAATGGTTCTTCGATTGCCACTTTGTTGGTGACCCTGTGATGCCTGGTTGTTTGGGACTTGATGGGCTGTGGCAATTGACAGGTTTCTTCCTGGGTTGGATCGGCGGTAAAGGCCGCGGTCGCGCCCTTGGCGTTGGTGAAGTTAAGTTGACGGGTATGGTTACGACAGAGACGAAAAACTTGCGTTATGAAATCGACCTTAAACGGGTCATAAACCGCAAGCTTGTTTTGGGTATCGCTGAAGGCGTTGTATTGGCCGACGGTGAACCTATATATCAAGCAAAGGACCTGAAAGTCGGTCTATTTTCAGACAATCAAGGCGAAAGCTAAGGCTTTCCCCGGACTTCTCTAAAGGATAAAGACATGCGTCGAGTTGTTGTCACCGGCATAGGGATCGTATCCAGTATCGGTAATAATGTTGCCGAGGTAACTCAATCTCTTCTGGAGGGTAAATCTGGCATCGAGATTGAACCCAACCAGAAAGAATGGGGGTTCCGCAGCCATGTAGCTGGTACTTTGAAGATCGATATCGAAGAAGCATTGGATCGCAAGGAGCGTCGATTCTTAGGTGATGGTGCAGCTTATGCCTACCTAGCCATGAAGCAAGCGATTGATGATGCGGGTCTCACAGATGAACAGGTCTCAAACAACGAGACAGGTTTGATTGTCGGTTCTGGCGGCCCTTCGACCAAGAGCCAAACTTGGGTGACAGATACTTTGCGTGAAAAGGGCCCAAAGAAGGTTGGCCCTTTGGCGGTTCCAAAGGTCATGTCCTCGACTTGTTCCGCAACCTTGGCGACACCTTTCAAAATCAAAGGCGTCAATTACTCCATCACTTCGGCTTGTTCAACTTCTGCTCATTGTGTCGGTAATGCGATGGAACTGATCCAGCTTGGGAAGCAGGATCGTGTTTTCGCTGGTGGTGGTGAAGAGCTTGATTGGTCGTTAACGGTAACATTCGACGCGATGGGCGCTTTGTCATCAAAATACAACGATGACCCTTCCGTTGCTTCTAGAGCTTATGATGCTGATCGTGATGGCTTTGTGATTTCCGGTGGCGGTTCGATCCTCGTGCTCGAAGAAATGGAAGTCGCTAAGGCCCGCGGTGCCAAGATCTATGCTGAAGTAACAGGGTATGGCGCAACCTCCGACGGATACGATATGGTACAGCCTTCTGGCGAGGGTGCTGAACGTTGTATGCGTATGGCGATGAAGACCTTAGGCGATCAAAAGATCGACTACATCAACACGCATGGCACTAGCACGAAAGTGGGTGACTCCCGAGAAATGGGAGCCATCAGGGCTGTGTTCGGTGATGATATTCCAGCCATTGGTTCAACGAAATCTCTCACGGGTCATGCATTGGGCGCAGCCGGATCGAACGAGGCCATTTACAGTCTTATTATGATGCAAAACAACTTCCTGGCCGCCTCAGCACACATCGACAATCTAGATGAAGAATTCGCGGGCACGCCCGTGCTTCTTGAACGAAAAGATAACCAAGATATTCGTCACGTTCTATCCAATTCCTTTGGTTTTGGCGGTACGAATGCTTGTTTGGTTTTTAGCAAACTAGATTGATCAGAATAGAAATTAGAAGAGATTAAACATGGGTGAAATAGCGAAAAACAGTCAAGGAATAATGGCTGGTAAGCGTGGCCTGATCATGGGTGTTGCTAACAGCCATTCAATCGCTTGGGGGATCACCCAATCCTTGGTTGAACAAGGAGCAGAAGTAGCCCTGACTTACCAAAATGAAGCGCTTGGCAAACGGGTGAAGCCTTTGGCAGAACAAGTTGGTTGTGACACCTTGCTACAATGCGATGTCACAGACGAAGCTTCGGTTGAAGGCTTGTTTGATACTCTTAGCGAAAAATGGGGCAAACTTGATTTTCTAGTCCATTCGCTGGCTTTTTCCGACAAAGATGAGCTCAAAGGCCTCTATGTTGATACCTCGCGCGAAAACTTCCGCGATACCATGTTGATTTCTTGTTATTCGTTAACGACCTTGGCGCAAAAAGCTGTTCCTTTGATGAGCGAAGGTGGATCGATTATCACTTTGACTTTCATCGGGTCCCGCCGCGTGATGCCTAGTTATAATGTGATGGGTGTTGCTAAGGCTGCTCTGGAAGCAAGTGCACGTTATTTGGCCGTGGATCTTGGACCGCAGGGTATCCGCGTCAATGCAATCTCCGCTGGTCCAATGAGGACGCTCGCTGGTGCCGTTATCGGTGATGCGCGCAAAGTTTTCCGCGGTTCGGCTGATACCGCTCCGATTCTACGCAATGCCACTCAGGAAGAAGTTGGCGATGCTGGCCTCTATCTTTGCAGTGACCTTTCCTCGGGTGTCACAGGCACCATCCTGCATGTTGATGGTGGTTTTCATTCGATGGGCATGAAGTTGGCTGAAGAGGGCTAAGGACTTATCCTCTTTTTCGAGAGATAAGGTGCTCGTTTGGGCTTACGGACGTTATTCGTTGTAGTTTTCCGTCCCATAAGGGGTCTCGTTGTGAATGAGCTCCCAATAGACAGCTAGGGTCAGGCGGCACATTCTGGTTTTCGAGAAAGATGTGTTAACAGATCGAATGGCATTAGCACGCATTTCGGTGTTCTCTTTCAAACCTAGATTCAGTGCTTTTTCGATCGCGTCCGCCATTTCATCAGAGTTGCCTGATGAAAACAAGAAGCCATTTTCACCTGGTACAATTTGCTCGACTGCACCACCATGATCAGGAGCTACCGGCAGAGTTCCCATGGCTTGCGCTTCTGCAACTACTCTTCCGAAAGCTTCTGGTTCAATAGAAGCAGAAACCACCACGTCAGCAAGTTTGTATAAGGTTGGCATGTCATCGCAGTTACCAACAATGGAAATGGTGTCTTCCAGTTCATGAGTTTTGATGAGCGCTCTCAACTCTTCGAAGTATTCCTGGCGGCCCTGATGTGAGCCAACCATCAAACAGCACAGCGGCAAGTGTTTTAGTTTAGCGATTGCTTCAATGAACAGCTTTTGGCCCTTCCAACCGGTTAATCTGCCCGGTAGGACGATGATCTGGCGATCTTCCGGCAAACGCCAAGCCTGAACCATTCTAGCAATTCGCAGGGAAGTGATTGCGCCTTCGTTGAACTCTGCCAAATCAACGCCACGATGAATAACGTGGATTTTCTCAGGCGGTGTTTGGTAACTTTCTTGCAAGTAATTCGAAATGAAATGAGACACGGCGATAACACGCTGTCCCGCCGACATAATCGCATTGTACTTTTTCTTTAATCGATTCTTGAAAGAGTAGGGACCGTGCGCCGTCGTCACAAAAAAAGCGCCGGATGTCCTGCAAGCTCTCTCTGCAGACCAAGCCGGTGCTCGGGAACGGGCGTGTACAATATTGACACGGTATTCTTTGATGATCTTCTTTAAGCGCCGCGCGTTTCTAAGGATGACCAAAGGGTTCTTGCTGTGCAACGGCATCGTGATATGAACGCATCCTTGACGATTAAGCTTCTGCTCCATCCTGCCGCCCGCACTAGCAACTAAAGCCAATCCGCCTTCCGCTGCGATGAAGTTGGCAAGGTCAACCGCACCTCTTTCAACACCGCCTGTGTCTAGCTCGGGCAGAACCTGCATGACAACCAGCCCTTCCGCTCTGCGGCCAGCCAGTGTATCATTAGCAAAGAGAGTTTCCGCCCATTGATCCAAAAGACTTTCCGGGTGGGATGTAAGATCCATTGTTGAACAAAGGTCCTATGAGCGAAGATTATCAAGATAGACAAGCCCATACTCTAACTTTAGAGGGCGGCGCAAGTCTGGCGTATCACAGAATTGAACCTAGTGAGGATTCTCAAGCCCCGACCCTGGTATTCTTGGGCGGTTTTATGTCTGACATGACAGGAACCAAAGCGATCTTCCTTGAAGAATTCGCCCGAGAACGCGGGTTGGGTTTTGTGAGGTTTGACTATTTCGGGCACGGGCAATCTTCTGGTGAGTTTGCTGACGGCACGATTGGTCATTGGAAGGATGACGCTTTAGCTGTGATTGACCAACTTACCTCGGGCCCGCTCATTTTGATCGGCTCCTCTATGGGTGGATGGATCATGCTGCTTGCCGCCCTTGTGCGAAAAGAACGATTGCATTCGCTCGTCGGCATCGCCGCTGCTCCGGATTTCACACGTGACTTAATGTGGGCATCTTTTTCTGATGAGATCAAACAACTGATCCAAGACACCGGGCGATTTGAACAACCGACAGATTATGGCGATGATCCCTACATCATCACCAAAGCTCTGATTGATGACGGTCTGGACCATATTTTGTTGGACAACCCAATCCGACTAACCTGCCCAGTACGCCTCTATCAGGGTATGAAAGACGCCGATGTTCCTTGGCAAACGGCCCTTAGAATTTCAGATCAGCTAGAATCAGATAACGTTGAGCTTCACTTCGTTAAGGACGGGGATCACAGAATGTCGGAGCCACATCAACTTCGTGGCCTTGCGGCTATTCTCGATGGCCTATTGGCGGACTAATTCGTCGAGAGCAATTCTGTAGTTGGGATACCGCAGTTTGACTCCCAAAACTTCTTTGATCTTATCATTGCTGACACGCTTGTTGTCGTCGTAAAAGCTTCGCCCCATGGGTGAGAGGTTTGCATCTTCGTAAGGCACCAAAGGTGGGGGCGCAACGTTGAGGAGTTCACAGCCATACTCGATAACCGCTCGTGGTTCACAAGGCTCGTCATCGCAGAGATTGAAGATTTCAGGGTGGCCCGGAGAAGCCGTCGGATTATCCATGGAGGCGATGAGAGTGCTTGCTATATCGTGAACATGAATACGACTAAAAACCTGGCCAGGCTTATCGATCCTTTTGGCTTTGCCGGCCTTAATTGTCTCAATTGCGTTGCGGGCAGGGCCATAGATTCCGGCTAGACGAAAGACATGTAGTGGAAGGTTCAATTTGGCCCATGCCTCTTCTGTTGCCAATCGATTGCGACCTCTTTTACCTGAGGGTACGCAATCTGTTTCTTCGTTTACCCAGGCGCCGTCATGATCGCCATATACAACCGTTGTCGAAAGATAAGCAAACCACTTCAAATTTGGCGAATTTGCTATTTCTGCTCCGTATTCTTCCAAAACGGGATCCACAGCATCAAGAACCGGAACGGAATTCAACACAAAATGCGATTCGCGAATCGCTTCACCAACCGCAGGATTCGCTTCGAGTCCATTGAAAATGAGCGCTCTAATTCCTTTACTTCGGAGTAGATTCGCTTTTTGTTCCGTGCGGACTGTGCCTGCAATTTCCCATCCTGCATCAAGCAGTCGATCACAAAGTGACAAAGAGGTGAAACCCAAGCCAAAACAGATGATTTTTCGATTCGCGTGACTCGACATAGAAACTCAAATATTAGATAATAGACTCCAATCATCTGATAGCGCTTAAAACAATCTTGTCTAGCAAGTTCTGAAAGTCGACTCTTTAATTCAATGTCCAAGCCATCTTCCATAACCAACCTGATTTGGGGAGTTTTTGTTGCCTTTTGCACGACACTTTTCTTGTTTCAAGAAGTGTCAGCCTATGCACAGACAACAAACGACGGCGGTGTTGCTCCAGATTACAACACTTGTATGGCATTGGCTTCAGGTGCCGATCCCAACCAGGCTGTTGACTATGCTAATCAATGGATGGCTCAGCAGCAGAATGGCGCTGCTATCCATTGCTTGGCAACTGCGCAGCTAAAGCTGGGACAATTCGGCGAGGCTGCCGGATTGATTACTGAATTGGCTGCTGTTCAGCCTGCTCAGCAACTAGGAAGGAAAGCAGCTTTGTTGGGTCAGGCTGGTCAAATCTGGGAACAAGGTGGTGACCTAAGCAAAGCAATCGAATCATATGGCGAAAGCTTGAAGATCGATCCGCAAAATCCTCAAGTCTGGAAATCTCGCGCCATCGCTTATGCCCGTCAAAAGCAGTGGCAACAGGTTATCAAAGATTTAGATTTCTCCCATGCTTTAGATACGAAGAACGTGGATACTCTCGTCCTGAGAGCAACGGCCTATCGTTATGTAAACCAGTGGGACCGCGCGAACAATGACATTGCACGCGCATTACGCCTGGATCCAATTTCTGTGGCTGCTTTCCTTGAGCGTGGGAACATTAAAAGCTCCCAGGGCAACCATGAAGGTGCTCGTGAAGATTGGACCAAAGTTACTTCTTTGGGACCAGGCACACCACAGGCGAGTATTGCTGAAAGAAACTTGCAAAAGTTGCAGCAGCTTCAATCCAGCACAAACTAAACCCCCGTGGTTTTAGTGGATTCCAAAACCTAAAAATCTAACTCTGAATAATAGGATGGTGGCCGGGTTCCAGGGATAAAATCCGTGAGGATAGCCCGCATGGACGGGCGTGACTTAAACCGCATATACCAATCTTTAACAGTTGGATATTCATCCCAGTTGATGGCATGGGCGTAGTCGAGCAGTGAGACTTGCGCCGCCGCGGCTATATCCGCCATAGAAAGGTTGCCGCCGGCCAGCCAATTCCTTTGATCGTAAAGCCAGGATATGTAGTCCAAGTAGGATTTTTGCTCTTGGTACCCTGTTCTTAAAACAGAAGGGTCAGCTTGGCCAATCTTGCGAGAGGGTTTGATAATCTTCTCAAAAACTAGCGGTTCCGTTACTCGCTGCGAAAAACCAGACGAAAAAATATGGGCCAAACGGCGGACTTCTGCTTTGTCGAGAAGCGAATCGCCCAGCATCGGTAAGGTTGGGTAGGCTTCTTCCAAATATTCGATGATAACAGGAAGGTATGGGATGGAATCGCCATTCTCTTCCTCGAGCAATGGAATTTCAAAAGTCCCCGACTCGAAATCTTCATCTGCAATCTCGCTCAACTCGAACTCAAGACGCTTCTCGGCTAAGAGAATACGCGTCATTCGTGAAGCGGCATCAAACGGCCTGTGATGAAGCCTACGCATAAGTCACCAATCAATGATCTCGGCTCAAGATAAGCCAGGGGAAAACGGAGCCTGATCAATAACGAATCTGGCATCTATCTCAAGTCTAAATGCTCACAGACGTTGTTTTGATTCAAACTCCTTCCCAAAATCAGGTTTTGCCTCGTGGTATTGACCTTAAGCAACAGCACTTTCGGCTTCTGTTAAGGGGTGTTCTAATCGCTCTAACATTTCTTTTGGAATGACTTGCCAGAACTTATGACCTTCATCTTCCCAATCATCGAGCAAGTGCTGGGCAAAAGCAGAATCCGTTTCCTTGACGTGGTCTCGGATGAAAGACTTCAAGGATGATTCATAGTGTTTTGTCTCGACCCGTTGATAGACGACCGTCTCGTTATTGATGCAGCCCGGGAGGTTACCTTCTTGGTCATAGATGAACGCCATACCGCCAGTCATGCCTGCACCAAAGTTGTGCCCCACAGAACCCAAAATGATAGCCGTGCCACCAGTCATGTATTCACACCCGTTGGTACCACAGCCTTCAATAACCGCCGTAGCACCGGAGTTTCTGACTGCAAAGCGTTCGCCTGCCTGTCCCGCTGCAAACAGCTGACCGGCTGTTGCACCGTAAAGAACAGTGTTTCCAATAATAGTGTTCTTTTGACTCTGCAAGTTTGAGGTCAATAGAGGCCGGACCACAATCGTTGCCCCTGAAAGGCCTTTACCAACATAGTCATTGGCATCGCCCCGGACTTCCAAATGCATACCCTGTACGGCCCAAGCACCAAGAGACTGGCCAGCCGACCCTCTCATGCGAATTTTGACATGCCCAGGATCAAGTTCCTTCATACCAAATTTCCGCACGATCCTTGAAGACAAGGCCGTACCAACCGCGCGGTCGGTGTTTTTAACCGTGTACTCCAGTTGGATCTTCTCGCCCTTGTCAAATAGGGTACCCGCATCTTTGATCATCAAAGCATCGAGGCTATCCGGAACAGGATTCCGTTCCGTTCTTGTGCAATAGCTCGGCAACCCGCCATCGTCGGCCTTTGCCAAGAGTGGATTAAGGTCGAGATCATCCAGGTGTTCAGCACCCCGGCTGACTTGGGTCAGGAGATCCGTTCTGCCGATGATTTCGTTGAGTGTTTTAAAGCCGAGCTCAGACAGAATTTCGCGCACTTCTTCTGCTAGGAAAGAGAAGAGATTGACGACCTTTTCTGGTGTGCCGGTGAACTTGTCCCTCATAGCGGTGTCTTGCGTGCAGATACCGACAGGGCAGGTGTTGGAATGGCATTGACGCACCATGATGCACCCCATGGCAACCAGAGAGGCAGTGCCTATGCCAAACTCTTCAGCGCCCAACATTGCGGCAATGACAATATCGCGTCCTGTTCTAAGGCCGCCGTCTGTCCTCAGTTTGATGTTATGGCGCAACCGATTGAGCGACAGAACCTGGTGAACTTCGGAAAGACCCATTTCCCAAGGCAGGCCGACATATTTAATCGATGTTTGCGGACTGGCACCTGTACCACCTGAATGGCCGGAGATAAGGATCACGTCCGCCTTGGCTTTTGCGACACCAGCAGCAATCGTCCCGATACCAGAGCGCGCAACGAGCTTCACACAAACTTGCGCCTCAGGATTGATTTGTTTCAGATCGTAAATCAACTGCGCCAAATCTTCGATCGAATAGATATCGTGATGAGGAGGGGGAGAAATCAACATAACTCCCTCCGTCGAATGACGAAGGCGGGCGATCTCAGCCGTGACCTTAAAACCTGGAAGCTGTCCACCTTCACCAGGCTTGGCACCCTGCGCCATCTTGATTTCAATCTCACGACATTGATTAAGATACTCGGCAGTGACGCCGAAACGGCCAGAAGCGACTTGCTTGATGGCTGAATTCGCGTTGTCCCCATTTGGATTGGGTTTATAGCGCTCCGGAACTTCACCGCCTTCACCAGAAACGGATTTCGCCCCGATGCGGTTCATGGCTATGTTCAGCGTCCCGTGAGCCTCTGGGCTGAGTGCACCCAAAGACATGCCAGGCGTTACAAAGTGTTTGCGGATCGAGGTGATCGACTCAACATCGTTGATGGCAACGGGTATGGCTTCATCGTACTTGATGCCCAATAGATCACGAATCGCCGTCGGCGATTGGTTGTTAAGGGCGTCTGTATATTTCTTGAACGTTGAGAAGGAGTCTTTGGCCACCGCAGATTGCATGGTGTGCATCAGCCCCGCTTCCCAACTATGGTGCTCACCCTGTTTGCGGTATCGATAAAGCCCACCCAGAGGAACGACGGCGCTTGAAGCTTTGTAGCCTTTTGCATGGCGGGCGTTGAGGATCGTGCTAATTCCGCTGAGGCCGATGCCGGAGATCCGGCTGGCCATACCTGGGAAGAATTCGTCGACAAGCGTCCGTGAAAGACCAACAGCTTCAAAGTTGTATCCACCACGATAAGAGGAAATGATGGAAATACCCATCTTAGACATAATCTTAAGCAAGCCCTGATTGATCGCTTCTTTAAAGTTTTCAATCACCTGATCGAGTGAATGGTCGGGGAACAGATCTCTTTTGTACCGGTCGATCAAAGAATCTTGCGCCATGTAAGCGTTGACGGTGGTTGCGCCAACGCCAATCAACACCGCGAAATTATGGACATCCAAGCAACTGCCGGTGGTGACGTTGAGCGAAACAAAGGTGCGAAGATTTTGACTTTGAAGGAATGAGTGTACAGCCCCAGTTGCCAAGATCATTGGGATCGCCATCCGGTCAGCATCAATCACCCGATCGGAAAGAACTAGATGGACACTGCCCTTACGCACTGCATCTTGCGCTTGGAATTTTATACGATCGATAGCCTCCCGAAGGGCCTCATCGCCGTCTGCCACAGAGTAGCTACAATCGATAATGTGGGCACTGTCGCCCATATGGCCGATCAAAGCCTCGAACTCTCCGTTGGTCAGTACAGGAGATTCCAATTGGAACAAATCGCATTGTGATTCGTCTTCGGCCAAGATGTTGCCGAGATTGCCTAGCCGCGTGGTCAAGGACATAACATGCTTTTCACGCAGGCTATCGATGGGGGGATTCGTTACTTGAGAAAACTTCTGGCGGAAGAAATGATGAATGCCGCGTTGTTGCTCTGACAGGACGGCAAGAGGCGTATCATCGCCCATCGAACCGATGGCTTCTTTGCCTGTTTCACCCATAGGATGGAGAATAAGTTCCAAATCCTCAAGGGTAACTCCTGCTGCAATTTGACGGCGGCGTAGATCCGGGCCTTCGTTAACCGTAGATCCGCCTCTTCTGGCTGGGGTGATGAGATCATCGAGGACCTTGATATTTTTGCCCCAACCGGAAAAGTCCTGGCTTGCCGCTAATTCATCTTTGATTTCTTGATCTTTCAGCAGGCGTTGACCGGCAAAGTCGACGGCTATCATTTCACCAGGCCCAAGACGGCCTTTTTCGATGATCGTAGGTTCGTCGACAGGGACCATCCCGGTTTCTGATCCGGCGATGAGAAGGTTGTCGCTGGTCAAACTGTAACGCAGGGGCCGCAGACCATTTCGGTCCATGCCCGCGACGGCCCAGTCACCGGCAACGGCGCAAATGGCCGCCGGGCCATCCCAAGGCTCCATGACGGAGCCGCAATAGGCATAAAGATCGCGGTGATCGGCCTTGATGTTGCGGGCTTCCCAAGCTTCAGGAATCATCAGCGTTTTGACCATGGGCAGATTGCGCCCGTTCAAGGACATGAGTTCGAACACGGCATCCAGAGAAGCCGAGTCAGAGCTGCCAGGCTGTACCGCTGGTCGGATATCAACCAGTTGTTCAGGGCTGAAAAACTCGCTTTCCATGCGGCTCTCATGAGCATGCATCCAATTCTCATTGCCTTGGATCGTATTGATTTCGCCGTTGTGAGCGAGGACGCGGAAGGGCTGGGCCAACCACCAGGTCGGGAAAGTGTTGGTCGAATAGCGTTGGTGGTAAACAGCGAAATGAGACTTGAATCCCGGGTCCTGAAGGTCAGGAAAGAAAACATCAATGTCTTCAGCCAAAAACATGCCTTTGTAGATCACAGACTTCAAAGAAAGGGAGCAGATGTAAAAATCCGGAATTGAATAGGAGCGAACTGCTTTTTCAATGCGGCGGCGAATGAGGTAGAGATCCCGCTCCATCTGTTCGCTAGAGATGTTTACGGATTTCTCGATCATGATCTGCTCGATTTCGGGGCGAGCTTCGTCAGCTTTCTCACCCAAGACCGATTCTTCCACCGGTACTTGGCGCCAGCCGTAGATTTTGTAGCCGAAATTCAAAATCTCGCGTTCCACCACCACACGGCAGCGTTCTTTTGCATCTAGATCCGTGCGGGGTAGAAAGATCATGCCCACGGCGATCTCAGCATCCGGACCAGGTACGTGGCCTGTTCTACCAATGTGCTTGCGGAAAAACTCCTGAGGAATAGCGAGGCGGATTCCGGCTCCGTCGCCAGTTTTACCATCGGCACCGATCGCGCCTCTGTGCCAGACTGACTTTAGTGCTTGGATCGCCGAATCAACAACCTTGCGCGTGGCTTTACCGTCGATAGCGGCGACAAGGCCAACACCACAAGCGTCCTTTTCATCCCGGCGATCGTAAAGACCATTTGCTTCGAGATCGGCTTGACGTTCTCTCCAGGAAGGTGCGTTCAAGGAAGCTTTGCTCAATTTTGCCATGGTTCTACTCTCCTTCAATTGGCTATGCTGCAGACGACTGCGCTTCAGCCAATTTGTTTTCCAAATAAAGATTGATTTGTTCGGCGGCGTCGCGGCCATCTTTTATGGCCCAGACCACAAGACTTGCACCGCGGACGATGTCGCCAGCCGCGAAAACACCGGGAATAGAGGTCATCATTGACGTCCAAGAAACCCGAACCGTATTCCATTTGCTGACTTTAAGATCAGACGTATCTAGTTTTTCCTTGAGGTCTTCTGGGTCAAAGCCCAACGCTTTGATGACCAGATCAGCCTCAATTTTATAAGAGGATTCTTTGACCACCTTAGGCATTTGCCGGCCGGTCTCATCTGGTGCGCCTAAACGCATGGCGACCGCCTGTACCGCTGTCACTCTATCATCACCCAAAAAAGCTTCCGGGGCGGTTTGCCAAACGAAGTCAACGCCTTCTTCGACCGCGTTGGCTACTTCCCTTTGTGACCCCGGCATGTTTTCTTTGTTGCGGCGATAGAGGCACTTCACGGATTTAGCACCCTGCCGAATGGCGGTTCTGACACAGTCCATCGCCGTATCACCGCCACCGATTACAACAACGGATTTACCCTTTGCATTGAGGCTGCCGTCGTCAAAATCTTCAACACTATCACCCATGGAATTCTTGTTGTTGGCTGTCAGGTAATCCAAAGCAGGGACGATAGATGGGAGGCCAGAACCTGGAGCAGCCAGTTCCCTGGCTTTGTAAACCCCCGTCGCGATCAAAACGGCATCATGTTGCGCCCGAAGTTTTTCAAACGAAACGTCTTTGCCAATTTCACAATTGAGTTTGAATTGAACGCCGGATTGTTCCAGCAGGTCGGTGCGTCGATTAACAACGGCTTTGTCGAGTTTGAAGTTCGGAATACCATAAATGAGTAATCCACCAACGCGATCATAACGGTCATAGACGGTTACTTGGTAGCCTTGTTTTCTTAGTTCTTCGGCTGCAGCCAGGCCTGCTGGTCCAGCACCAATGATACCAACAGAGAGATCAAGTTCCACAGCGGGTTTGATTGGTTCAACCCAACCATTTTCCCAGGCTGTTTCTGTGATGTATTGCTCGACCGAACCAATGGTGACTGTGCCGTGGCCTGCCTGTTCGATGACACAGTTGCCTTCGCACAAACGGTCCTGAGGGCAAATCCGCCCGCAAATCTCAGGAAAGTTGTTGGTGGCGCTAGAAAGCTGATAGGCTTCTTCCAGGCGACCGTTGGTCGCCAGCATAAGCCAATCAGGGATGTTGTTGCTGAGAGGGCAATGAACTTGGCAATAGGGCACGCCACATTGGCTGCACCGTGATGCTTGGTCTTTGGCTTGGGTATCAGAAAACCGTTGGTAGATTTCATCGAAATCTAAACGCCGATCATCGGCCGCTCTTTTATCCGGGCCCTTCTGATCTTTGCTGACGAACTTCAACATTGATGTCGACATTGTCGGTCCTTTCCGATCCAAACTGCTTAACAGGAAAGGGCTTTTTACTTGCTCGTCGCCAAATGGTCAACAAACGTGTCCTAATTTGCAAAAACCGCCGCTGATATAACGTGCCACTCAGGTTATGAAGCGAGCAACGACTGCGATTTAGTCTCAAAACGAGACTTTATGATTCGGACTCATCATCAATTGAAGTCGGTATGGCGTAGGATTCTTGGAACCATTTGCCCAAATCGACGTCAGCGCAACGTTTGGAGCAAAAAGGCCGGAACGCATAAATCGCCTGACGTTCACAAATTGGGCAAAACTTGCTGGGCAAAGGTGCGGTTTCATCTAAGGTGCTGGCCATAGACTTACTCCTACTTACTTTCATGAAATGCTGGATAGAGTCGTTGAAGTGACAAACAAACGAGACCTAATGAATTCATTGGCACCACCTCAAATCGATTGGGTAAAATCGCGAGCCGTTTTTCGACTTTTTGTGTGACTAACTGACGGGACTCGCGACGCTCGAGGCCTAAAAAATCAACGACGATTTGGCCTGATAGCTGTCGTAATTTTATCTGCTTGGCAATAGCTTCAGCAGCAATCAGATTAATTTTCAGACGCTCTTCTTCATCACGAACCGCACCGCTGCCAGAATTGACATCAATGGCCAAGAGGGTCTGGCCAGGTTCAAACAACAAGGAAGCACCTGTTGAGGCATCAAAAATCCAGGTAGGATCATCCAAAGCTTCGCAATATTCAAGAAGGTCTTGCTGCCAATTGTCGGAATAGTTGGACTTGGCAACAGGACTTATCTTTTGTGTGGTTGGCAGCTTTGCACGAAGGCAGTCGACCAAAGCTGGCTCGTTACAGAGCGCCAGGTCGATCTCTTCTTTTCTATTCCTCAAGACGGAGACAGGATCATCGGCATCAAATATCAAGGTTGGAGTCTCTGCCTTCTCGGTTGGTATTGCATTCAGCTTAAGTGATGGCCCTTTCAGCGCACTCAACTCGCTTACACAAGTAACGTCGACAGATTGTCCGATCGTCAGTGGTTTTGTGGTTTTGGAAAGCGGCAAAAAGCCTGGACGTGCAAGCCCTAAGTCGACAAATAGCGCGCGTAAATTGCTGTTCTTTTCAACGATTTTACCGATGAAACGGCTGCCCGTTGTAGTCCGACGGTTTTCATTTTTTCGTGCGATGTCTATGAAATCGCCGTTTCTAATGATTGCAGCAATTTGTGTCGGGCCTCGATCAAGTAACCAAAGCTCGGACGTCATGGCTCTAAGGTTTTAGAACTATTGGCCATTGCTGAGTTCAGAAGGTTTGCGGTTTCTGGAAGGGAAAGCCCCACGACATTGGTATAGGAGCCTGAAAGAAAGGGGATAAACTTTGCCGCCAACCCTTGAATGGCATAGCCGCCCGCTTTGCTTTTCCATTCGCCGCTTTGAATGTAACTATCGACTTCAGCTGGGTGGAGCCGTTTAAACTTCACAACCGTGGAAACCAATCGAGTCGAAATTTTCCGACTGGGGCTAGCAACAGCAATGGCCCCGATGACACGGTGGCGACGACCAGATAGCAGATTTAGACAGCGTCGAGCCTCTGTTTCATCCTCGGTTTTTGGCAAAATCCGACGTCCAACAGCCACGACTGTATCAGCGGCTAAAATGACTGCATCTTGTCGATGACTGCGAACAGCTTCCAACTTAGACGTCGCCATCCGTAAGGCATAAGGGCGCGGTTGTTCTTCGGATGCCGGCTCTTCGTCAATATCAGCCGGGAGTACCAGATCGGGAACAAGTCCAATCTGCGCGAGCAGATCTAGTCGGCGCGGCGACGCGGAAGCCAGAATAAAAGGAAAGTCGGTCGCCACCGTCTCAGGACTATTTGTAACGGAAAGTAATCCGACCTTTACTCAGGTCATAGGGCGTCATTTCTACGTTGACGCGGTCGCCAGCGAGAACACGAATGCGGTTCTTACGCATCTTTCCGGATGTGTGAGCCAGGATCTCATGATCATTGTCCAGACGTACACGAAACATAGCATTAGGGAGAAGTTCCATAACTTCGCCAGTAAATTCTATGAGGTCTTCTTTGGCCATTCCTTACCTTTCAGGTGTTTAGGCGGGATTATCGGAGCCTATATAGTGTCTTTTTCGAAAAGCACCAAGACTTCAATGCGAATAAAGCTATTTCGCGAAAAAGCGTTGCTCAATACGGGCAGAGATATCGTCCCGGGCCGCACGAAAAGCCTCTAAACGCAGCGCGCGTTTGCCATCTTGGTCACTGGGGTCAGGAACTGGCCAGTGTTCGGTAGCAAAAGACGAGGTCTTCATTTGCTGCTCTATTGCCCCATGTGCCCTGGTCGATAGTGTTATGATCAAATCATAGCTGTCAAATTCAGCTTCAAACAGATCTTTGGCACCATGGCGTTCCAGGTCAAGATCTAGTTCCGCCATCACTGCAATTGCGAAACCGTCTATATCCCTTGTTTCAACACCGGCAGAATCGACAAAGACGTCACTGACCCCAGATCTTTGCAACGCGGCTTTCATCAAGACCTCAGCCATTGGAGAGCGGACGGAGTTCATTGTGCAGACGAAAAGGACAGATTTAGGCCCATTCTCATCAAAGGTCACGACCAGCGCCACCTTGGAAATAGAGGCTGGAAATCAGCGTGATAAATCGCCGGGCTGTATCAACGTCCAACTCAATCTTGCCATCCAAACGCTGGATCAATAACTCAGAGGCCTCATTGTGTAAGGCACGTCTGCCCATATCCAAGGCTTCAATCTTTGACGGAGGGGCGGATCGAATCGCTTCATAGTAAGAATCGCAAACTTTGAAATAGTCACGAATGATCCGACGGAAGGGGGTTAGGGACAACATGATTTGACCCATTTCTTCCTTCTCTTCGTTGCGAATATCAAACAACAAACGGTTGTCAGCGACCGAAAGAAAAAGCGTGTAGGGCCCATGAGGACTGCGAATTGGACGAAAGAAGTTTTCTTCAATGAGGTCAAACACGGCGATCTTGCGCTCGTGCTCGACCTCTGGGTTGCCACGCGCACCCAGGTCGCCTTCTAAAGAGATATGTACGATGCGATGGTTCGCTTCGTCCGCCACTTATTTGATCCTTACCTGCAAATTCAAGCCACTAGTCTATGGTCGATTAACACTTCGAACAAGGAATAGTTAAAGTCAACAGACCCTACGCCGCGTCCGCTTTGTCGTCCACTGCTTCGCGAAAGGCGGTAATCCAATGGTTGATAGAGTCGGACTTGGTTTTGAATGAATTGCGATTGACAATCAGCCGGGAGGTTGCCTCCAAAATGGTCTCCATCTCAACCAAGCCATTGGCTTTAAGCGTGTTGCCAGTGGTCACGATATCGACGATGTAAGGACAAAGCCCCAACTTGGGCGCCAATTCAATCGCACCATTGAGTTTGACACACTCTGCCTGGATGCCCTTTTGGGCAAAGAAGTTTCGGGTGAGGTTCGGGTACTTGGTTGCAATCCTCAAATGACTAAGGTGTCCAATCGGTTGGTCTGCTACTTCGGGGGTAGCCGCAACAGACAAACGACAGTGGCCGAGACCCAAATCCACCGGAATATAAATCTCCTCGTACCCAAACTCGTGAATAACATCGGCACCAACCAGACCTAGATCGGCACTGCCAAATGCAACAAAGGTGGCGACGTCAAAAGGCTTAACCGGGATCAGACCAACGTTTGGATCCGAGGTGTCAAATTCCAACCGCCTGCTCTTGCTGTCGAAGAATTCATCCTCTGGCGTCAAACCTGCTTTCTGCAAAATCGGCAAAACAGATTGCAACAAACGTCCCTTCGGGAGGGCAATCGTTAGATGTTTTCTTCGAATGGAAGAACTTCCACTCATGATCAATTATCCTCGTCGTTATGATCAGGCTTACTGGGGCTTGGCCATGGTTCGCTGATGTCTTCAAGATAACAGGCTATTTGGCCCAAATTTAACCGAATGGCTGCTTGATTAGAAAGCGTAATAAGCAGGACGTTTTGCTCTAAACCGACTGATAAAATATTCAACAAACCTACGGAATCCGCGCATTGCTCAAGATTGCGCGTTTGGGCAGCCTCAACGTTTTCAATGCGGAGCGCGGATTGGACTCTAGAAAAAGTGGCAGTGAGATTTTTATCATTGTCCAAATATGAGGCATCTTCATTTGACCTGTTATCGACCAGTGCATCATCAAGCATGTCGTCCAAGTCGGATTGTTCCCACCGGAATCGGTTAACGATCATGACAAAGCGTTGCTCGCCCGGCAAAAACGTCATGTCAGTCCGAGCCACAATTGAGTCTTGCAGCAGGGCCGAAATAACAGTCAAATCGTCTTTATCTTTGGCGACAATCTTAAAAGCCATTTTTAGCTCAATTCTAGCTTTCTACACGCTGAATGGAGGCGCCCACGGCACTAAGCTTTGCTTCAACCTGATCGTAACCACGGTCAAGGTGGTAGATATTACCGATTTCCGTTTGTCCTTCAGCCACCAATCCAGCAAGGACCATGGCCACCGAAGCACGGAGATCGGTCGCTATTACGTGTGCACCGGTCAAACCACCAACCCCGCGAACAATAGCAGAGCGGTCGTTGATTGAGATTGAAGCGCCCATTCGTGTCAGTTCCGGCACGTGCATGAAACGATTTTCAAAGATCGTTTCTCGGATCACCGCTGTTCCAGAAGCAATAGACATCATCGCCATAAATTGGGCTTGCAGGTCAGTTGGAAAGGCGGGGAAAGGCTCTGTCGTGAAATCTGTTGCAGTCAATGTATCTGCAGAACAGTGGACTCTAATGGATCCTTCTTGTTCCAATACGGTGGCACCCACGCGGCGTAAGATGTCGATCGGTGCTGTTAGGTGGTCGGCGCGTGCATTTTCCAACAACAAATCGCCCCTCGTCATCGCGGCTGCAACAGCAAAAGTGCCGGCTTCGATCCTATCCGCCACAACTGGATGCACGGTCCCGTGCAAGGACGGAACGCCTTGTATCGTTAGGCGGCTGGTGCCTATTCCGGTAATGTTGGCTCCCATCGCCCGGAGGCAATCGGCCAAGTCTGTAATTTCTGGTTCTTGAGCGGCATTGTTGAGGACGGTTTCACCCTTGGCAAGGGTGGCCGCCATCAAAAGATTTTCGGTAGCGCCAACAGACACTTTTGGGAATGTAATGAAAGCGCCACGCAAACCATCTGGAGCCACGGCTTCCACAAAACCGTCACGAATGGTGATGTCCGCGCCCATTTGCTCCAACGCACTCAAATGAAGATCAACAGGGCGGGCGCCAATGGCACAGCCTCCGGGGAGAGCGACTTGAGCTTTGCCTTCGCGTGCAACGAGAGGACCAAGAACCAACACGGACGCCCGCATGGTGCGGACCAGTTCTTCCGGGGCTTTAGTACTGCTCAACCGCGCGGCATCAAAGGTAACAGCATCGCGATCCCGTTCTACTGATACACCCAAACCTTTCATCAGGTTCGACATGGTCTGAACGTCGTCTAGGCCCGGCATGTTTGTCAGCACGAGAGGTTTGTCGGTCAGCAATGCAGCAGCGATCAGAGGCAAAGCGGCGTTCTTTGCACCTGAGATCGTAATTTTGCCTTCTAATCGGTTGCCACCTTGGACAAGAATTTTTGCCATCGATTTATTTTCTTTGAATGAGGTTCGTGATCAAAAGACGGAACTAGTTGAAAGAGATCACCTAGCTAAGATGAATTTGTGCAAATATGATGCAACGCCGAAATATATTAGAGCCGTGGCAAGGTTACGCCAGTCTGTCCTTGGTATTTACCTGCACGGTCGGCGTAAGAAGTCTCACAAACTGACTCGCCTTTCAGGAAGAGAAACTGGCAAGCGCCTTCATTGGCATAAATCTTGGCAGGAAGCGGCGTTGTGTTAGAGAATTCCAGCGTCACATGGCCCTCCCATTCGGGCTCCAGCGGAGTAACGTTGACGATGATGCCACAGCGCGCATAGGTCGATTTACCAACACAGATCACAAGCGTGTCCCTAGGGATGCGGAAATATTCAACCGTGCGAGCCAAAGCAAAAGAGTTTGGTGGGATGACACAAACATCGGTTTTGCGTTCGACAAAAGAGTTGTCTGCGAAAGCCTTAGGATCAACCACGGCGCTGTCAACATTAGTAAAAATGCGGAACTCGTCAGACACCCGAGCATCATAACCATAAGAGGAGACACCATAAGAAATCATGCCATCTCGTTTCTGATTCTCAACTACAGGCTCTATCATGCCCTGCTTTTGAGCCATTTCACGAATCCAAGTGTCTGGCATAATGCCCATGATGGAAGTCCTATAGGTGTGAGTTTCTAAGAAAAAGTCGCGAATTTCTAGCGGAATTATTGTTTGGAGACAATGGGAAGTCACTGTTGTGGGTACAGTTTGTGGGCCGGACCTCTATCTAACGGCTTTTTGGTTGGCTTAATCTTGCTTCTTTTCGTCTGCTTTGCGCTCTCGGGACTGGGCCTTTCGGCGTTTCAGGTTGGCACGCAAGGCCGCGGCTACACGTTCCGCTTTCTCTACTTTGGCTTCCGCCTTTGATTTCATGGCGTAAATGTCTCTGCAAGCTGTCTTTTACCAGAGCACAATTAGAAAGATTAGGTCTGTCACGTCAAGGGGGTTGCACTCTCTTTTGACTGATGGCATATGGTCGCCAGCCCAGCGCCAAGCAAATTTTTCCTTTGGCGCGCCGTCCATGGCTCATGCTGCCGTAGCTCAGGGGTAGAGCACTCCCTTGGTAAGGGAGAGGTCGGGAGTTCAAATC
>Ga0055584_100001429_pt1 | contig 23424 bp, 21 predicted proteins | sample OSDHelmetaG_FD_58716 | JGI IMG/M metagenome (GOLD analysis project Ga0055584, IMG submission 58716) | Pelagic marine sediment microbial communities from the LTER site Helgoland, North Sea, for post-phytoplankton bloom and carbon turnover... | ecosystem: Environmental > Aquatic > Marine >...
CGGCTGCGTCGTCGTCGTCGGCTGCGTCGTCGTCGTCGGCCGCGTCGTCGTCGTCGGCCGTCGCGTCGTCGTCGTCGGCTGCGTCGTCGTCGTCGGCCGTCGCGTCGTCGTCGTCGGGGAGCACCAGGTCGTCTTCGGCGATCTGGAAGGGGCAGCCCGCGAGCGCAAGCAACAGAGCCATCAACGTCAGAATCCGCATCGCTTCAGCCTCCTCGGGTCCTCGCCCAGCGGCCGCGGAAGCTAACAGCCCGTCGGGCGGTCGCAAAGAGAAATGAAGGGCCCCCCTTGGGCCCGGGAAGGCAGGGGCGGCCTCCTCGGGGGTCGCTCAGGGAAGCGCGAGGTCGGGCCGCGACTCGACGGGCAGCGCCCCCTGCTCCTCCAGCCACTTGCGCGCCTGGACGTAGCCCGGCCCGAACGACGGGTAGCGCCCGAGGTAGTCCGTGAACGCCGCCCGCGCGCAGTCCAGGTCGCCGGCGCCCTTGCAGGCGTCGCCCAGCAACCGCGGCGCCACATCGCCCCCGGGCCAGGCCGCGTCGGCGCGGCGGGCCAGCTGGATCGCCTGGGGCCAGTCGCCCCGCTCGATGGCGGCCTCGGCGTCCGCCAGGTGCATGGTGTGCTGCTGCGCGCGCTCCCGCACGACGGGGTCGGCGAGGTCGCTGACGCCGCGGTCGGCCGGGGGGGCGGGGGGCGTGCACGGGGGCTTCGCGTCCGTCGGCGCCACCCCGTCGCCGGAGTCGCCGACGTCAGAAGGCTCGCAGGGCCGCTCCCAGGCTCGCGCGCCCGGCGCCAACCCGCGCCGCCAGACCGACGTGTCGTGGCCGGCCGCGTCCAGCTCCGCGAGGAGGTCGATGGCCCGAAACTCCCCGGCGAGGTGCGGCGCCGTGGACACCCAGAGCACGCGGTCCGTCGCGTCGGCGATCACGCCGTGAGTGGCGATCTGCGCGTCGATGGCGTTGCGGTTGCCCAGGCCCAGGTCCCGGCCCCCGGGGCCCTTGCGGTCCCGCAGGATGGCGATGCCCCGCTCCACGCTCAGCGGCGCTTCGCTGACCAGCTCGTTCATGCGCAGGTGCCGCGCGAGGGTGGAGCTGTGCTCCCGCAGCCCGGCGTCCTTGGTGTCGCCGGCAAACGTGTCGGTCAGGAGGTGGTTGGCGGCCGTCAGCCGGTCGTCGACGAGGTCTCGCCGCGCCATCTTCGTCTGGCCCCGCTCGAACACGACGGCCTCGCCGGTCTTGCCGTCGCCCACCAGGTAGATGTCGGACACATTGGGCTCCACCGCCTCCAGCATCGCCTGCACGTCGTCGATGCTGCGGGCCTGCTCCAGGACGCTGCGCACGAGCAGGGAGACGGGCGGGGCGTCGAAGTTGCTGCCTTCGCTGGCCGCCGTGTTCAAGGAGATCCAGATCCCGTCGGCGTTCATGCCCGACAGCACGCCCGACATCGCCATCCACGACACCGACAGCACCGGGATGGCGCCCTCCCGCGCGAAGAGGTGGACCACCTTCTCTTCGTCGAACAGGGGGAAGACCTCGAAGTCGAAGTTGCGGCCCAGGAGCAGGTGCCCATCCTCCGTCCACGAGCCGGTCGCAGCGAAGCCCGTGCAGGCGCCGGCGACGCCGGGATCGACGTAGGGGTTGCCCACCAACTTCTGCGTGATGTCGTGCAGGGCGTGGTAGTAGAAGCCCCGTCGCCAAGGAGTAAGAGGGTAGTGATCGTCGTACCGGACGTGGAATCCCCACATCTCCTCGCGCTGCTCGGGCGCGACGGCCCACGGCATCTTGCGGTACTGCCACATGAGCACCGGGGGCAGCACGGCCTGCAACACCAGGGGCAGGCGCTCGGCGAAGTCGGCGAACATCGCGCTCTCGACCTGCTGCACGAGGAACTGGCCCAGGACGGCGTGCTCGGCGCCCATGGTGACCGCGTCCCCGCCGTGGGCGAAGAACCAGTAGCCGTCGCGCTTCTCGAGGTAGCCGTGCTCGAGGCTGGCGCGGGCGCCGTCGACGACGGGCTCGCCGGGGTCGGGGACTTCGACGTCCACCGTCGGCAGCTGCACGCCCCACCAGAAGACGATCTGCCCGACGACGAACGTCGACAGGAGCACGCCCAGCGCTCGTTTGGTGCGGGTCTTCACGGGCGCCGGAACATGGCGCCGGGCCGGATCGCTGTCAAGGCAGCGCTGCTGGCGTCCCTGGTCGTGGGCGTTGCCTCGGCCGCTCCCGGCCCGTCCGCCGTCGCGGCGCCCGAACACTCCGCCGGCGGGGAGTCATCGCGCCCCGCGGTCTCCGCCGTGGTCCTGCTCCACGGGTTCGACTCCCACGGCGAGATCTGGCGCGGCAGCGACCGGGCGCTGAGGGCCCAGGGCTTCGACCCGATCGTGGTCACCTGGGAGCCTGAGCCGGGCCAGCTCACCCCGCAGGCGGCGGTGGCGGTGGGGCACCGCATCGCAGCCGAGCTGGCGAAACGGGGCCACGAGCGCTTTCACCTCGTCGGTCACAGCCTCGGCGGCGTGGTCGCCCGGCTGCTCGCCGAGCGGCCCGGCCTGGACGCCGAGGAGGCGCGGGGCGACGGGAGCTGGCGGGGCGACGGGGTGCCGGACCTCGACCTCGCCGCCCGGGTCGAGTCCCTCACCTTGTTCGCCACCCCCAACCGCGGCGCCCGCACCGGCGCGGCGGGGATCGCGTGCGCCGGGGCGTCCAATCCCCGGTGGCGCCCCCTGGCCTGCGATCTCATCGCCGATGCCTTCGTGCTGCGGTACCTCGGCAACACCGCCTCGGTGCCCACCCTCGCGCTCGCGGGCGTCACCCCGTTCCCCGCGCTGCCCGCCCCCGGCTGGGACGGCGACGGCGACGGCCGGGCGCGGTTCCACGACGGAATCGTGCAGGCGGAGTCGGCGCTGCTCGCCGGCGCCGAGCACACGCTGGTGCGCTCGCCCCGAGGCCACCGCACGCTCACTTGCTCGGGGCCCCTGAACGAAGCGCTGCTGGCGTTCCTGGGGCGGCCCACGAGCCTGCCGGCCGACGCGTGCGAGGGGCTCAGCAAGGCTCAATGGCGGGCGGCCCAGGCTCCCTGACTTCGGCGCTGGCCGTGCCGTGCCACACTGGCGCCCCGCGGCACCGCCGCGCTCGGAGGACTCATGGGCATCTTGCGAAACGTAGGCGCCGTGCTGTTGGGCTTGATCGTCGGCAGCGTGTTCAACATGGCGCTGATCATGCTGAACTCGTACGTGCTGTTCCCGATGCCCGAGGGGGTGACCTTCCAGGACGCCGAGGCGTTCGGGGAGTACATCAAGGGGCTGCCGGCCCATGCGTTCCTGCTCGTGATCGTCGCGCACCTCGCCCAGGCGTTTGGCGGCGGTTGGGTGGCCGCCCGGGTCGGCGCGTCGCGTCCCATGATGTTGGCGATGATCGTCGGCGGGCTCAGCGCGCTGGGCGGCGTCATGAACATGTTCACGATGCCCGCGCCGGTGTGGATGTAGATCGAGGTGCCCCTGTACTTCGTCGTCGCCTGGGCGGCCGGCAACATCGAGGTCAAGCGCCGCGGCTGAGGCCCTACAGGCTGAGCACGTCTTCGACCGAGGCCATCAGCGCGACGCGCTTGCGGCTGAGCTCCGACGTCCCGTTGCGGATCCCCGCGGTCTCCCGCAGCACCGTGTCGAGATCGAACAGGCCGCAGTGGGGGTCGTAAGGGCCCCGGTCCCCAAACGGCGGCCGCCACGCGGCCATCTCCCCGCTTCGTCCGTCGGCCAGCGCGAGCACGGCGACGTTGGCCAACCGCGCCGCCACGAGCCGATCCATCGCCGACGGGGCGCCGCCGCGCACGAGGTGGCCGAGCACGGTGACCCGCGTCTGCAGCCCCGGGACCTCGTCGCCCAGCTGCTCGTCGAGGTGCCGCTTGATCTCGCTGCTCGGCAGGGTGACCCCCTCGGCCTTGACGATGAGCACCATGCGCTTGGGGTCGCGCCCCTCGCTGGGCAGGTAGGCGTTGCGGACGACGTCGCAGAGTCGACCGAGCATGGCGTCGTGGCTTCGGCCGCTCTCGCGGTAGAGGATCGCGTCGGCGGCGGACGCGATGCCGGCGACCATGGCGAGGTAGCCGCAGTCCCGGCCCATGACCTCGACGATGAAGGTGCGCTCGTGGGCGCGGGCGGTGTCGGCGATGCGGTCGACGGCCTCGACGATCGTGTTGACCGCGGTGTCGACGCCGATGGACAGCGAGGTGCAGCCGACGTCGTTGTCGATCGACGCGGGCACGCCGAGCACCCGCAAGGGGGCTCCGTCGACGGCCCGCAGGGAGGTGGCGTGCTTCGCCCCGGTCAGGGAGCCGTCGCCTCCGATGACGAGCAACGCGTGCAACCCCAGCTCGTCGATGCGGCGCTGGGCCAGGGCGCGGCCGGCGTCGGTGCGGAAGCGGGGCTCCCGCGCCGATCCCAGGACGGTGCCGCCGTAGCGGACGATCCCGTCGACATCGCGGTGGCTGAGGCGCTCGGCGCGGCCGTCGAGCAGGCCCTGGTAGCCGTTGTGGATGCCCAGGACCGAGAAGCCGCGCGCGAGGCCAACCTTGGTGGCGGTTCGGATGGCCGCGTTCATGCCCGGGGCGTCGCCACCGGAGGTCAGGACGCCGAGGGTGGCGCCGGGGGGAAGGGGATGGGTCACGGGGGCTCCAGCGCGGCGCGGGGTGGGTCTCTATGATTCCGCACATGGGAGCTGCGAGCGAGGGATGGCGGCCGTTGCAGGCCGACGACGAGCCGGCCGCCCGGGTGTGGCTGGAACGCCACCCGGCGCGGGACGTGCAGTTGGCCGCAATCCTGTGGCGCCATGGGTGCCTGGTGCCCGAGGCCATGGGCGACCTGCTGGGTTGGTTCCCCGGCGGGGTGCTGGCCGGGGTGGCCTTGTTGGGCCCGACCACGCTGCTCTCGTGTGGGGACGCGGCGGCGTTGCGGTGGCTGGGTCGGCAGGCGGGCACGATCAGCCAGGTCATGGCTCCCCGCGCCATGGTCGGGGCGTTCCTGTCGGAGATCGCCCAGCGGCCCCCGGACCTGGAGCGCCCGGCGTTGCTGGGCCTGAGCTTGAGCGAGGCGCCGACGGCCGAGAGCTCGGCGTTGCTGCGGCGCGGACGGCCCGAGGATCTGGGCCTGCTCCGGCCCCACTGTCGGGCGGTGACGATCGAGGAGCTGGGCGTCGACCCCGAGGAGTGGCAGTCCGAGGCGTTCGTGGGCGGGCTGCGGCGGCGCCTGGAACTGGGGCGGGAGCTGGTGTGGACGCGCGGGGAGACGCTCCTGTTTCGGGCGGGGATCGGGGCCGTGGGGCCCGCGGCGGCCTTGATCGAAGGGGTCTGGGTTCCCCCCGAGCAGCGGCGCCAGGGGATCGCGCGCGCGGCGATGGCGGCGGTGGCTCGGTCCTTGATCCCCCTGCACGGCCGCGTCGCGCTGTTCGTCGCGCCGGAAAACCAACCCGCGCGGGCCTTGTACGCGGAGCTGGGGTTTCAACCCGGCGAGACCCTCAGCGCGGCGTTCTGGAAGCCGGCCCCGCCGCGTCGGCGGCGGATGAGCCTGCTTCGCTGACACCGGCGGGTCCGCTGGTGTATCCCCCAACGGTCCCCAGCCCCGGAGGCCCCCCTGCGTTCGTCCCGATCCAACTCGATGCGCCTGGGCGGTAGCCGCAAGGCGATGCCGCTGCTCCCGCTGGCGCTCTCGCTGTCGCTCATGGCCAACCTGTTCTTCCTGTTCAAGTGGCAGCCCCAGCCCAGCGACAGCCCGCTCGCCGATGCGTCGGTCGAGCTCGCCGCGAAGCCCGACGCGCCCCCGGTCGAGGCGGTCCCGGCCGAGCCGACGCCGGCCCCGGCGGCGGACCCATTTGCGACCAAGCAGCTGTCGGTGATCATCAACGGCGCCGTGGCCCGGGCGTTTGCGGGTGCGTTGGGCACCGACGACGGCAACCGCCTCGCGGTCACGGCGGGTCGCATCCTGGTGTGGTGGCTGGACCCGACGAAGGACCCCCGCAAGGGCGATCGGGTCGACGTGCTGTATCGCCAGTCGCCGGACCGGTCCGAGGAGTACGTGATCGAGGCGCTTCGCTACAAGTCCGACAAGTTCGGCAAGACGTTCGAGGCGTGGCGCCACCAGGTCGACGGCCAGAAGTTCCCCACCTGGTACGACGGTGACGGCCGCGAGATCCCGGGCCGGCTGGTGGGCGGGCCCATTGCCGAGTACGAGCAGATCACGGCGTTGCTGGGCGACGGTCGCGGGCACAAGGGCATGGACTTCAAGGCGCCGGTCGGCACGCCGATCACCGCGCCGTTCGCGGGCAAGATCAAGCGGGTCAACTGGAACACCCGGTACAACGGCAACAGCATCGAAATGGGCATCGACGGCGGCAAGACCGTGCGGTTCCTGCACCTCGACAAGCTCGCCGCCGGCACGACGGCGGGCAAGTCCGTCGCCGCCGGTACGGTGCTCGCGGACAGCGGCAACACGGGCCGCAGCTTCGCCCCCCACCTGCACTACGAAGTCAGCGACTCCCGCGGCCGCACGCTGGACCCGCTGAACCTCCACGAAGTCGCCCACAACCGGCTGCAGGGCCCGGCCCTCGAGGCGTACACGACGAACCGCGCCGCGCTCCTGGCCAGCTTCGACACCGCCGTCGACGCCGCCGCCGAGTACGCCGCGTCCATCGCTCCCACCGAGGCCGTGGCCACGGAGCCCGCCGACGAGGGCGCCGAGGTGCCTTCGGACGCCGCCGAGGGAGCGGCGCCGACGCCCTGAGCGGCGGGACCCGTCGCGACCGCCGCGACGGGCTCAGGGGCAGCTACTCGCGGAAGCGGACGCCCGTCACCCGCACCGCGAACTGGTCCGCGAACTCCGCCGGCCGCTCCGCCGTGCTGAACACGAACTGCCGGGTCTGGCCCTTCGGCAGCGCCTTGAGCATCCACGGCGGGACGGGGAAGCCGCCCAGGTCTTTGGTCACGGCCCACCAGGTGTCGGTCTGGACCACGCCGCCTTTGCTGTCGAGGTAGTCGACGCCGACCTCGACGACCGACAGGGTCTTGTCCCCACCGTTGAGGACGTCGGCCGTGATCTTCCAGCCGTTCAACTCGCCCTTTTCGTCGCCGGCCATGTTCACGCGCTCCTGCGTGACCTCGCCGACGCTCATGGAGGGCAGGTACTGCATCTTCTTGACGCGCCCGCGCGCGTCCTCGACGAACTCCCCGTCGGGGTGGCTGTCCAGGTACGCCTGCAGCTGCTCGGCCGTCCCGGCCTTGCCGATCTCCTCGTACGCGAGCGTGTCCTCCATGGCCTTCGCTTCGGCGGCGTGCTCGCCGTCGGGGTGCAGGGCCAGGAACTTCTGGAGCGAGGCGGCGTCCTTGCCCTCCTTCGCCTGCAAGAACCTCAGCTTCTCGATGCGCTCGCGCAGTCGCGCGGCTTCGGAGCTGGACGGGTGTTCCTGCAAGAACGCCTCGTAGGCTTCGGGGGAGTCGGCGAGCTCGGCCTCGTGCAAGGCCATGCCTTCGCAGCCGATCAACAGGGCCAGGAGCAGGGGGAACAAACGGCGCATCAGGGGGGCCTCCAGCGGTGCCGGCGGAGGATACACGGGACGCCGGAATCGCTGCATCTGTAGGCGTTTACGCAGTGGTTCAACCGCTGCTTGACCGGGGGGGGACCCCTCGGTACCTTTCGCCGTCCTCGACATCGGGGGCTGCTCTGTATGCGCTCAGAAGGGCCTGTTTTCATGCGTCATGACGGCAAGATCGCCCTGGTTACAGGCGGCACCCGCGGGATCGGCAAAGCCATCTCGCTCCGACTCGCCCAAGAGGGCGCGGACATCATCCTCAACTACAAGTCGGACACCGCCACGGCGGAAGAGACGGCAGCTGAGATTCGCGCCCTGGGCCGCACCGTCTGGGTGCTCCAGTGCGACATGAAGGACGACAAGGCCGTCCGGAAGTTCTGCAAGGGCATCCGCGACGACATCGGCCAGCTCGACATCCTCATCCACAACGCCGCGTTCGGCACCATGGGCCCCATCCTGCGGCTCGGTGTCTACTCGTGGCGTGCGGCCATGGACATCAACGTCACCGCGCTGCTGCTGCTGGCCCAGGGCCTGGCGCCGCTGCTGACGAAGAACGGCGGCTGGATCATCGGCCTGTCGTCCATCGGCGCGGACATGACGTTCAGCGAGTACGCGAACATCGGCGTGAGCAAGGCGGCCCTGGAGTCGCTCTGCCGCTACCTCGCGTTCGAACTGGCGCCCATGGGCATCCGCTGCAACACGGTGTCCGCCGGCCCCATCAAGACGCGCGCCCTGGACTGGTTCAAGCACCCGCAGGCCGTCGACCGCTACTCGGAGACGAAGTCCCCGCTGCACCGCATCGGCAAGCCCGAAGACCTCGACGGGGTCGTCAGCTTCCTGTGCACGCCCGACGCCGACTGGATCGTCGGGCAGGTGATCCGCGCTGACGGCGGCATCTCAATGGGCGAGAACTTCACCGACTGGCTGACCGACGAAGAGCGGGAAGCCGACGCCGCCAAGAAGCGCTGAGGAGGCGAACGCCATGGCCATGCTGATCACCGGAGCCACCGGGTTCGTCGGCGGGGAAGCGCTCAAGCGCTACCTCGACCGTGCCCCTGATCTGCACATCTTCGCGCTGACCCGCGCCAACACCGACGAGAAGCTGGTGAAGCGGGCGAAGAAGGTGCTCGAGATGCACTTCCCCGACGACGTCGAAGGGGCTGGCAAGCGCATCACGTTCATCCGCGCCGACCTCCTCAAGGAGGGCCTGGGCCTCTCCGACGAGGATCGGGAGCGTCTGATCGCGGAGGTCGACCACGTCGTCCACTGCGCCGCGTCCGTCGACTTCGCCGCGACCCTCGAGTACTCCCGCGAGTACAACCTGGATGGCACCCGCCGCATCCTGGAGCTGTGCGAAGCCATCCAGCGCGCCGGCGGGCTCAAGCGCCTGGACTACGTGTCCACCGCCTACGTCTCGGGCAACCGCAACGACGTCGTGCGCGAGGACGAGCTCTCCAACAAGGGCATCGGCTGGGCCAACTTCTACGAGCAGAGCAAGTTCGAGTCCGAGGCGCTCGTGCGTGGCTGGCGCGATCAGGGCCACCCGGTCAGCATCTACCGCCCCTCCACCGTCGTCGGCGACAGCCAGACCGGTGCGACCCCGAACTTCAACGTCCTGTACTGGCCGCTGCGGGTGTACGCCCGCGGCTGGTGGAACATGATGATCGGCTTCGAGAAGACGCCCGTCGACGTGGTCCCCATCGACTACGTGGCCGACTGCCTGGTGAACCTGTCGCTCAAGGGCGAGAGCACCATTGGTCGGAACTACCACCTGTGCGCCGGCCCGGAGAAGGTCTGCAAGATCAAGGATCTGGCCACCGCCGCCAGCGCCTCGTTCAAGCAGCCGTACCCGAAGTTCGTCTCCCCGGAGATGTTCTGGAAGGTCTACCAGCCGGCCATCGAGAAGAACGCGTCGGCTGCCCAGTGGGGCCTGATCAAGCAGGGCATGGTCTACATGCCCTACTTCGTGCGCAGCCCCTTGTTCGACACCAGCAACGTGGTGGCCGACCTGCAGGGCACCGGCACCCGCGAAGTGCCGCCGGTCAACGACTACTTCGACATCCTCTTCAACTACTGCATCGAGACGGACTGGGGCCGGAAGGCGCCCAAGCCGACGGGCGGCGAAGCGGCGAAGGACGACGGCATCGACTTCGACGCGATCGCCCCCTGAACGGGCTTGCTGCCACGCCCTGAACTCGGGCGTGCGATTGCACCCCATTTGGCTGCGTGATAGGTAGGGCCACCTTCCCGGAGACGGGGCCCTGTTAAGCCCCTCAACTCCTTGTTTCCCAACCGCTTTTTGTACATCGGAGCCACCTGCTGATGACCGGACGGATCGCCATCACCGGCACCGGCATGATCACGGCGGCAGGCGTCGGCGTGGACGAGTGCTGGGAGCGCATGTTGCGCGGTGAGTCGGCCATCGGCCCCGTCACCCTGTGGGATCCGAGCGGCATGGCAGCCCACATCGCCGGCGAGGTGCCGCGGTGGCCCGATGTGCCCTCGGAGATCGGGCCCTACGCCATCGAAGGGCGCCCCGTTTCGTTCGGCGCGTTCGCCGCGCTGGAGGCTCTGGAGCAGGCCGGCCTGTTGGACCCGTCGACGCTCGACGTGCCCCCGGCTCGCCGCGCGGTGCTCCTCGCCGGCGGCTTCGACGACCAGATGCTCGCGATCCTCGCGCGCGCGGCCGACCAGATCACGGAGCCCGGCGTCGAGCGCTTCGACGAGGTCGCCGAGCAGGAGCTGCTCGCGCCCCTGAGCAAAGCGGCAACGCTCCTCGAGATGGAGCGGTACTCCCAGGTCGTGCTGATGCAGGCCCTGGCTCATCGGTTCGGCGCGCGGCAGTGCGCCACGGTGTCGACCGCCTGCGCCGGCGGAAACACCGCCATCGGCGACGCCGTCAGCATGATTCGCCGCGGCGAGTGCGACGTGGCCCTGGTGGTTGGTGTCGACACGCTCATCACGCGCGAGATGATGGGCGGGTTCTGCAATTTGACCGCCCTGTCCACCCGCAACGACGACCCGAAGTCGGCCTCGCGGCCCTTCGACGGCGAGCGCGATGGCTTCGTCATGGGCGAGGGCGCCGCCGCCGTGGTGCTCGAGCGCGAGGACCTGGCGCTGGCCCGCGGGGCCCAGCCGCTTGCGGAGCTAGCGGGGTTCGGCTATTCCGCCGACGCTTACCGCCTGACCGACCCTCACCCCGAGGGCGATGGGATGGCGCTGGCGATGCAGCGGGCGATGGACGACGGCGGCCTCGGGATCGAGAACGTCGACTACATCAACGCCCACGGCACCTCGACCGCCGCGAACGACAAGGCCGAAACCAAGGCCATCCGGCGGGTCTTCGGGGAGCGAGCGGATTCGCTCGCTGTCTCGGGGACAAAGGGTGTCATCGGGCACCTGATCCACGGCGCAGGCGCGGTGGGGACGGTCGTCGCAGTGAAGTCGGTGGAGACGCAGACCGCGCACCCCACCGCCAATTACGAGAATCCGGATCCACTCTGCGACCTTGATTACGTCGCTGAAGGGGCCCGGTCGCTGAACATCGATGGCGTTCTTGTGAACGCCTTCGGGTTCGGTGGGCAGAACGCAACCGTCGCCGTCCGCCGTTGGCGGGTTGGCTAAAGCAGATCCGGCTGGGCTCCGCCCGGCCGCAACGAGGGAAACGGCGAGGCCCGGAGGCCACGTGACGAACCCAGTGGAGAGTGTGAGCGATGGCTGATCGCGCTGAAATCCTGGAAGAGCTGCGCACCATCATCGTCGAGACCCGCGGCGTCGACGAAGAGGAGGTCACCAACGGTGCCACCCTCTTCGAGGACCTGGGCCTGGAGTCCATCGACTTTCTCGAGATCTCGTTCCGCATGGAGGAGAGCTTCGGCTTCCCCTTCCCGACGGACGACCTCGCTGAGGTGATGAGCTCGGTCGGTGAGAACTCGACCACCGACGACGTGAACAAGGCTCTCGACAAGCTGGCGAACGACTTCCACATGAAGTTCGATCGCAACGCCATCGACGGCCGCGACCCCTTCGACGCGGACAAGCTGCGCGAGTCGGTTCTGCAGCTGTTCACCGTTGGTTCGTTGGTCGACTTCGTCGAGGCCAGCGGCAAGTAGTCGGTTTTGATCGCTGCCAGGCCCGCCGCGTGTGGGCCTGGCAGCGATCGAATCTGCGAGGAGCTAGCCCGTGAGGCGAGTCGTTGTCACCGGCGTCGGGGTCGCCACGGCCTGGGGCGTTGGCAACGCGGCCCTTGGTCGTGGGCTGAGCTCCGGTGCCGTCGCTTGGACGGAACTGCCCGATCTGCTGGCGCAGGTCGCTTCGGGCGTGGGCGGTCAGCTGGACCTCCCCCGCAAGGAGTTCAAGAACTGGTTCGATCCGCGCGTCCTGCGCACGTCGACCATGACGCGCCAGACGACGTTGGGCTGTGTGGCGTGCGGCGATCTGCTGCGCGACGCCGACATGCTCGACGACCCCGGTCCGCACCTGGACAAGGGCGCCTACCTGGGCTCGTTCATCGTGCCCCCGGCGTTCAAGAAGCAAGCCGCGGCGCTGCGGATCCTCGGTCGACGGCCTGAAGGCCAGGCGACCGGCTCGGTGATCCACGACGGCGATCTCGCGCTGGCGATGAAGAAGGCGTCGGCCTTCGACTTCCTGCGCGCGCTGCCCAACATGCCGTCCAGCCACCTCTCCATTCAGACCGGCTACCAGGGCCCGGCTTGCACGTACCTGGGCAGCGATGCTTCGGGCATGCAGTCGATCGCCATGGGCATCGGCGCGATCCAGTCGGGGCTGGCCGAAGTCATGGTCGCCGGGGGCGCGTTCTGCCCCTTCCAGGAGGTCCACCTGCTGTGGGGCTTGGAGCGCGGGCTGTTCGGAGCCGATGCGGCCGGCATGACTCCCTACTCGACGGGCCGCACCGGCGCCGTCCCCGGCGAAGGCGCAGCCTTGCTGTACATCGAGTCCCGCGAGCACGCAGAGGCCCGCGGCGCCACAATCCTGGCGGAGGTGGTCGGGTTCGCCCAGCGCTTCGCGACGCCCGGCGAGGACGACGTCGGAGTCCGCTCCGAAGCCCTCGCCACGGCGTGCGCCGGCGCCACCCCCGACTGGGTCGGGGTCGACGCCATGGGCCACCCGGAACTGGATCTCCTCGAGTCCCAGGCCTACGCCGACGCGTTCGGCGACGCGCCGCTGGCCGCCGTCAGCGCGACACCCCTGGTTGGGTTCTCGGGCCCTGCCAACGGCCCCGTGAACCTGGTCTCCGCGCTCCTGGCCGCCCGCGGCGAGTTCGAGCCCGCGCGCAACGCCGGCAACGACCCGGCCTGCGCGACGCTCGGGGCCGCGACGGCACGGGCCGGACGGACCGGCGCCGGGGCCCTCGCGCTCGGCTCGACGTTCTCGCTCGACGGGGTGCACTCCGCCGTCGCGCTGCGCGTCGAGGGCTGAGCGGGGTGGCTGCCGAGCGTCCACGGGTCGTCGTCACGGGGATGGGCATGGTCTCGGCCGCCGGCGACGGCATCGAGGCGGCCTGGTCCGCGCTCACGGCTGGCCGCCCCTGCCTGTCCCGCATCCAGCTGTTCGATCCCTCGGGCTACAACGGCGTGGAGCTGGGCGGCGAAGCGCAGCACCTGCCCCGCAACGGCACGCCCCGCGGGCTGCAGTTGCTGGGCGTGGCCGCCGACGAAGTCCTGACCGACGCCGGCTGGGGCGAGGCTCAGCGCGGGCCCCGCACCGCCGTGGTGCTCGGCACCTGCCAGGGCGACATCGGCGACGCCGAAGAGATCCACCGCCGCTTCGACGACCGCCCGCAGCCCTGGCCCAGCGACGAGAACCGCTCCGCGTTCGCGGGCTACCGGCCCGGTCGCGGCACCGCGTGGCTGGCGGACCGGGTTGGCGCGACGGGCCCCACCTCGACGGTCGGCATGGTCTGCGTGTCCTCGTCGGTGGCCATCGTGCACGCGTTGGACCTGCTGCGCCGCGGCGAAGCGGACCGGGTGATCTGCGGCGGGTTCGAAGTCTTCTCCCAGTTCGTGTTCACCGGGTTCTGGTGCATTGGCGCGCTGGCCAGCGGCCCGCTGCGGCCCTTCGACGAAGCCCGCGACGGCACGGTTCTGGGCGAGGGCGCCGTGCTCATGACGCTGGAGACCGAGGCGTCGGCCAAGGCCCGAGGAGCCCGCATTCGCGGCGAGATCCTGGGCGGGGGCTACGCCGCCGACGCGTTCCACATGACCGCGCCGGACCCCGACGGGGGCGGACTTCAGCGGGCCGTGCGTCAGGCCCTCGCCGACGCCGGCCTGGGCCCCGCGGACATCGACTACGTCTGCGCCCACGGCACGGGCACCCGGTTCAACGACGCGATGGAGGCCAAGGCCTTTGGCGCCCTGTTCGGGGAGCTGGCGGCCGAGGGCACGATGCCCCCGATCTCCGGGTTGAAGTCGGTCTTCGGGCACACGCTCGGCGCCGCCGGCGCGCTGGATGCGGCGATGTCCATCCGCGCGCTGGAGGAGGGGCTGCTGCCCCCGACGGCGTCGCACGACTCAGGCATCGCCGAGTTCGACTTCGTGCCGGGCGCGGCGCGGCCGGCCGACTCGCTGCGGGTCGCGCTGTCCACCAACTCGGCGTTCGGCGGCAACAACTCGGCGCTCCTGGTGGGGGCCGCCTCGTGAGGCTGCTCATCACGGGTGTGGGCGCGGTGTGCCATGGCGGCCTCGGTCTGCCGGGCGTCCGCGCGGCGCTGGCCGGCGCTCCCTTCGACGAAGAGCAGGTGCGGCCCGGTGACGGCCACGCGGTCGCTCGCGTCGGCCACCTCACGGATCCCGACAGCGCGGCGGCCTACCGGCGCTGGGGCCAGCTCGACGCGTACAGCCGCTACGGCTTCGCCGCCTCGCGGTTGGCGTTGGTCGACGCCGGCTGGGACGACGATCGTGCCGAAGTCGGCATTCAGCTGGGCACGTCGTTCGGCTGCATGGAAGAGAACCAGAAGTTCGACCGCTACGACTCGTCGGGCGACGTCGTGAAGGGCGCATCGCCCCTGGTCTTCAAGGGCACGGTCGACAACGCACCGGCGGGCTGGGTGGCTGTGGCCTTCCGCCTCAAGGGCCCCAACGCGACGTTCGTGAGCGGCGACGGCGCGGCGTTGGAAGCGCTGTGGTCGGCCGAGGGCGTGCTGCAGGCAGGGCGGGCTCCCGGCCTGCTCGTGGGCGGCGTCGAGCGCGTGACGGACTTGCAGCTGCTCCTGCACGAGCGGGATTCGGCGAAGCAGGGCGTGGTTCCCGCCGAGGGCGCCGGCGTCGTGCTCCTGGAGCGTGAGGACTCGGCGGCTCAGCGGGGCGTGGCGGGCCGGGCAGAGCTGCTCGGCGTCCACCGCCAGCGGGGCACCTTGGCCGACGCGGTGCTCGGTGCGCTGGCCCGTTTCGAGGGGGCCGACGTCGGCCGGGTGGCGCTTGCCTTGCCCGCCGATCAGCCGGTTCCTGCCGAACTGGCGGAGTTTGGTGACCGGCTGACGCAGCCGAAGGCCACACTGGGCGAGGCGTACGGCGCCTACGGTGGGCTGGCGCTGGCGGCGACGCTGGCGGAATTGGAAGACGGCGCCTGGTCTGGCCGGGCCGCCGTGCACGCATTCGGAGAAGGCGACGAGCACTTCGTCGCGGTCCTGCAAGGACTCGACGACCGGAGGAACGCATGAGCAATCGCCGCGTGGTGATCACGGGCATGGGCGCGATCGTCCCCCACGGGGATGACATCAACGCCGTCTACCGCCGGGTGGCGGCGGGCGAGAACATCTGCGGACGGATCACCCGATTCGATCCGACGGGGTTCCTGTGCCAGATCGGCTCGGAGGTCAAGTACGCCTTCGAAGCGCCCAAGACCGTCGGGCCGTACAGCATTCACAACGAGGCTCTGGCGTTCACCGCCGGTTCGGCCCAGCGCGCGCTCGCCATGGCGGGGCTCACGCCGGCGACCGGCGACGCGATGGATCGCCGCGCTGTGGTGCTCAGCACGGGCGTCGGCCCGGCCAACATCAACTTCCTGGGCCCCATCGCCCAGCGCGTGCACGGCAAGGGCGCGGACCCGTACAAGTCCGACCTCGCCGCGTTCTACGCCCAGGCGCCCAACGAGCCGGAGGCCGCCGGCCTGGACGAGTTCCACCTGGACACCGCGGCGCCCATCGTCGCGGTTCAGGCGGGAGCGGCCCACGTCTACAACACGGCTTCGGCGTGTGCGTCGGGCTCCCACGCGGTCGCCGACGCCGGAGCGCTCATCCGCCGCGGCGAGGTCGACGTGGTCGTCGCCGGCGGCGTCTGCACGCCGGTCACCCGGGTCCTGGTGCCCGGCTTCGCGATGCTGTCGGCCCTGTCGACCCGCAACGACGATCCGGCCCACGCTTCGCGTCCGTTCGACGCGGGCCGTGACGGCTTCGTCATGGGCGAGGGCGCTGCCTGCCTCGTGCTGGAGTCCGAAGAGCACGCGAAGGCGCGCGGCGCGGTCATCCTGGGCGAGCTGGGGGGCTGGGGCTACAGCTGCGACAGCTACCGCCTCACCGACCCCGAGCCGGGCGGAATCGGCATGAAGCTGTGCATGACGCGGGCGCTGGAGTCGGCCGGCATGACGGCCGAGGACGTCGACCACGTCAACGCCCACGGCACCTCGACGATGTACAACGACCGGGCCGAGACCCTCGCCATCAAGAAGGCGCTGGGCGACCACGCCTACAAGATTCCGGTGAGCTCCAACAAGTCCATGTTCGGGCACCTGATCCACGCCGCGGGCGCGCTGGAGGGCTGCTTGTCGGTCTTGACGATCCGAAACGGCATCGTGCCGCCGACGATCAACTACGACACGCCGGACCCCAGCTGCGACCTGGACTACTGCCCCAACGTCGGTCGCGAGCAGAAGACCGACGTCATCCTGAAGAACTCGTTTGGCTTCGGAGGCATGAACGTCTCCGTCGTCTACAAGCGCTACGAGGGTTGAACCGATGACCGAACGCGTGGTGATCACCGGTGTGGGGGCCGCGACCCCCTTCGGCCTCGGAATCGAGGCCCTGTTCGAGGGCATGTTGGCGGGCGAGACCCGCGTCGCGCCGCTGCCCGACGCCCGGGGCTCGTTGGCTCCCGGCTACGGCGCGGAAGTGACGCTCAAGGCCCGTGACATCCGCGGGCTGCCCAACAGCCGCGACATGCGGCCGGGCACGATGACCCGGTACACGTTCCTGTCGACGCTGGCCCTGGGCTCGGCCATGGCCGACGGCGAGGTCCCGTTCGACGACGGCGACGGGGCGCTGCGGCGCGGCTTCTACGTGGCCAGCTACACGAACTCCGATCGCTTCGACAAGTACGTGCGGTTTGCCCACCACGTCATCGACGAGGACGAGGCGGGCCAGCCGATCATCGCTGACGCCCGCGTGCCCGACGCGATCCGCAAATTCAGCGGGTTCGAATTCCTCAAGCTGATGAACAACATGCCGACCGCCCACGGCGGCATTCAGGGCCGCTGCCAGGGCCCCTGCAACACGTTCCTGGGCACCCCCTCGGGCGGAGTGCAGGCCATCGGCCGCGCCCGCGAGATCATCGTCGACGGCCTCGCCGACACGATGTACGCCGGAGGAGTCGGTTCCGCGGTGCACGCCCAGATGATGATCACCCGGGCCACGCGCAAGCTCGCGTCGGCCAGCGAGGTGGAGCCGGCGCAGGCTGGCCGGCCGTTCGACGCCGGCGCCACGGGCATCGTCCCCGGCGAAGGCGGCGGCTGCCTCGTGCTGGAGCGCGAGTCCACGGCCAAGGCCCGGGGGGCGACCATCCGCGCCGAGCTGGCGGGCTACGGGGAGTGGTTCACGCCGCCGGTCAGCGACCGCGGCATCGCGGGGACGCCCGAAGCGGCGGTTCGCGCGGCGCGCAAGGCGTTGAAGCAGGCGGGCATCGAAGCGGGCGACGTCGACGTGGTGCTCGTGCACGGCGAGAGTCGGCCGGACCTCGACGGGCTCGAGGCCCGGGGCCTCGCCGAGCTGCTGGGGCCGCGCATGGGCGAAGTCCCTGTCGTGTGCCTCGCGGCGCACATCGGCAGCACCGAAGCGGCCGTGGGGCCGATCTCGGCGGGCCTGGCGGTGCGCATCCTGGAGACCGGCAAGGTCCCCGGGGCGCTGAACCGCAGCGAGCCCATCGCCGAGTACGGCGGTCCGACGGGCGCCGAGGCCACCGAGATCGATGCGCGGCACGCCCTGATCACGCTGACGACCCGCGAGGGTGTGTCGGCCGCGATCGTCATTCGCCGCCTGGGCTAGGGACCTGACCGGGTCTGCAGGCCGCGGGGGCGACGGCCGCCTCGTCGCCGTGGCGGCGCTGGGGCTGGTCGCGCTCGTGGGTTGGTTCGCGCTGCGTGCGTCGCCGCCCGTCGACGTCCTCGAGTCCGAAGCCCCGGCTTCACTGGCCGCCGTCCCGCCCGGCTCCGGCGCGCCGGCCGGCGGCTACTCCGACGGCAGTGGGGACCGCCGCACGGCGCCCGCCCCCCGGGCCCAGACCCTGAAGCAGTCGTCGGCCGACGACGGAGTGCTGCGGGTACTCGTCCTGGGGGACGAGCAGGCGCTGGGGGAGGGGAGTTGGCCCGCGATCGCGGGGCAGGTCCTGCAGGACCGGCTGGCGCCGGCACCGGCGCCCTGGCCTACCGTGCGCGTCGAGGTCACCACCGCCGGGGCGCCGGGCTGGACCGCCGCCCACGCGTGGGCGTGGCTCAGCGCCCAGGAGCCGGGCCCCGAGCTGATCCTCGTGTCGCTGGGGTGGAACGACGGCCGCGCTGGGTCGCCGGCTCTGGGCCCGCCGCCCGCGCCGGCCGCTGACCGCCAGTGGTACCTGGACGAGCTCGCGGCCCTCGGCGCGCTGCGCCACGTCGGCGTCGACAGCGGCTTCTACCTGGACGGCGCAGCGGAGCCCCGGCTGGCGGTCGACGACCACCTGCGGGCCCTGGACTCCCTGGCCGTGCGCGCGGCGGAGCTGGGCGCGGCGCTGGTCTACGTCGAGCAGCCGGTCCTGCGGAGCGAAGGCCCGCGGACCGTCTTCGCGAGCACCGCGATGCGCCCGCAGCCGTGGATCCTGCTCGCGCCGGCGCTGGAGGCGCAGCCCGACGCGGCCGCGCTGTTCGGGCAGGCGCCGACGCTGACGCCGACTGGCCACGAGGCCGTCGGGCGCTACGTCGGCGAGGGGCTGGTGGCGACGGTGCTGGCCGCCCAGTAGGGAGGCCCCGGCGCCAGCGAGCCGCCGCCCGCGCTACGCCTTGGCGTCCTGGGCGAACGTCGCGTCGGCGCCGTAGGCCGAGCGGACCCACTGCTCGAAGTCGATGCCCAGCGTCACGCCGCCGTCGAGCACGACGTTCTGGCCGACGAGGTAGCGGCTCTCTTCGGCGGCGAGGAACGCCACCAGCGGCGCGACGTCCTCGGGCTTGGCGATGCCGACCCCGACGGTCTTGTTCTCGATGAACCGGCGCACTCGGGGGCCGATCTCCCACTCTTCGAGGATCCCGCTGTCTACGGTGCCCAGCGACGCGCCGTTGACGCGGATGCCGTCCTTGATCCACTCCGACGCCATGTACTGCATCAAGGAATCGAGTCCGGCCTTGGCGGCGCCGACGGCGGCGTAGCCCGTGAAGGCGGCCTTCGCGCCGACGGCCGACAGCATCACGATCCGGCCGCCCGTCTTCTTGAGCAGGGGGTGGCTGGCCTGGCAGGTCTGCAGGACGGCTTCGAGGTGGATGACGAACGAGCGCTGCCACATCTCCTCGGTCATGTCTTCCAGCGCGCAGATCTCGGCCTTGCCGGCGGCGGGCACGAGCACGTCGAGCCGGTCGAAGTGCTCGGAGAAGGCTGCGAGCAGCTTGTTGGGGCCGCGCACGACCGTGAGGTCCTGCTGCAGCACGACGGCCTTGCGCCCCATGGCGGCGATGTCGTCGGCGACGGCCTGGGCGAGCTCGGGGTTTGTGTTGCAGGCGAGCGCGACGTCGGCGCCCTCGGCGGCGAGCCGGCGCGCGATGGCCGGGCCGATGCCCCGGCTGGCGCCCGTGATGAGCGCGACCTGTCCTTCGAAACGGCGGCAGAGAACGTCCATCACTCGGCTCCCGGGTTGAACTCGCTGCGGTCCACGTTCTCTTCCATCCAGTCGTCGTAGTCGACGCCGGTAAGGATGCCGCCTTCGGCGAGCAGGCTCTGGCCCCAGATCCAGCGGCTCTGGTCGCTGCACAGGAACAAGGCGACTTCGGCGATGTCGCCGGGCAGACCCATGCGGCCTGCGAGGCCCTTCTTCGCCGTGAAGATGCGGACGGCGTCGCCGTCGCGGAACCAGTCGATGGCGCGCGTCTCCACCGGGCCGGCGGCGACCGAGTTGGCGCGGATGCCGTACTTCGCCCACTCGAACGCCATGTACCGAACCATGGTCTCCATGGCGGCCTTGCTGCTGCCGATGGCGACGTACGTGGGGTAGGCGGTGTGGGCGCCGAGCGTCGACGTCGCGAGGATGACGCCGCCGTTCTTCTTGAGCCACGGCAGCGCGGCCCTGGCCGTCAGCATGGGCGACAGCACGTTCGTGTCGTAGCTGGCGCGCCAGGACGCGCGGCCCATTCGGAGCACCTCGCCCATCGTGCCGAAGGCCGCGTTGAGCACGAGGATGTCGATCTGATCGAGGCCGCTGGCGACCTGTTCGAAGAGGGCGTCGACGCCGGCGCTGCGCCGCAGGTCGGAGCCGACGAGCTGCACGCGGCGGCCCAGGGCTTCGAACTCGGCCTTCGCCTTGTTGGCGTTCTCGACGTCCTTCTTGAACACGAGGATCAGGTCCGCGCCCTGTTGGGCGAGGCGGCGGCTGATCTCCAGCCCGATTCCGCGGGTGCCGCCGGTGACGAGGGCAACCTTGCCGGAGAACTCCATGGCGACTCCGTGAGTGCGGCCGCGCGGGAGAGACCCCGGGGCCGGAAGCGCGCGGATTGTAGGGGGGGGATCCGGGGCCGTCCACCGGGTCGGCGGCGGGCCTCGCGAGGCCGCAGAGAAGCGCGCGCGCGTGGCTCCTTGAGGGGCCCCCGGACCGCCGCTACCATGCGCCTCCTTGTCGTCCCCGGCAGGTCATGGGGCCCGCCGTTGCGGGCCAGCGAGGAGCAACGTCATGCGGCGCGTCGTCATCACGGGAATGGGCACCGTCACGCCCCACGCCGACGATCCGGATCGGCTGTTCGAGCAGCTGCTCGCCGGCCGCTCGGCGGTCCGTCGGATCAGCCTGTTCGATCCCACCGGCCTGCCCTCGCAGATCGCCGCCGAGGTCCGCTACGACGTCGACGTGCCCGACCACGTGGGCCCCTACGACTGCAGCAGCCGAGCCATGCGCTTTGCGGTCGCGGCCGGGCGCTCGGCCCTGGCCAACGCCGGCCTGGAGCGCCTGGACGAAGACGACCCGGCACGCCTGCGGCGGGCCATTCAGCTGTCGGTCGGCGTGGGCTCCACGGCGATGGAGGCCCTGGGGCCCGCGACGCTGGCGGCCTGGGGCGCCCCCGGCACCTTGACGGGCAAGCCGGACCTGCCGGCGTTCCGCCGGGTGGCGGCCGCCGATCGCGCCGGCTCGGCCGTGCTGGAAGAGTGGTTCGTGGACCACGCGGCCTCGGCCCTGGCGGTGCTCGCCTCGGCGAGCCGGGTCTGCACGGCGGCCAGCGCGTGTGCGTCGGGCTCCCACACCCTCCTGGATGCGGTCCACCAGATCCGGCTGGGGCACTCCGACACCGTGCTAGCGGGCGGCGTCTGCACGCCGATCACCCGCTCGATGATGCCGGGCTTCTCGATGCTGTCGGCCCTGAGCACCAACAACGAAGACCCCGAGGGCGCCTCCCGCCCGTTCGACGCGGAGCGCGGCGGCTTCATCATGGCCGAGGGCAGCTCCCTGCTGGTGCTCGAGGAGCTGGAGTCGGCCCGGGCCCGCGGGGCCAACATCCTCGCGGAGATCCACGGCGTGGGCATCGCCACGGACTCGTACCGACTGACCGACCCCGAGCCCACCGGGCGCGGGATGGGGCAGGCCATGCGCAACGCGCTGGCCGACGCGTCCCTGGACCCCGGCGACATCGACTACATCAACGCCCACGGCACCTCGACGAAGATGAACGACGCGGCCGAGACGAAGGCCATGAAGGGCATCTTCGGGGAGCGGGGGACGGCGCCGCCGGTGTCGTCGAGCAAGTCGATGTTCGGGCACCTGATCCACGCGGCGGGCAGCACGGAGGCCATCGCCTGCGTGCAGAGCATCCGCACCGGCCGCATCCACCCGACCATCAACCACCACACCCCCGACCCCGACTGCGACCTGGACTACGTGCCCAACGTCGCGCGGGACCACGCGGTGCGGTTCGCGATGAACAACTCGTTTGGCTTCGGGGGACAGAACGTCTCCGTCGTCCTGGGGGCGCTGGCATGAGCGGCATCCGCACCACCGACGTCTTCATCACCGGCTTCGGCGCGGCCACGGGCCTGGGCGACGAGGCGGCCCTGGCCGAGGCCATGCGCACGGGCACGTCCGCGGTCGCCCCGTTCGAGGGCAGCCACGAAGACCTGCCGCCGGGCTTCGGCGCGCCGGTCGCGCTCAAGCACAAGGATCTGCGGGCTTTGCCCGGGGGCCGGGGGCTGCGGCCGGGCACGTTGACCGCCTACAGCTTCCTGGGTGTGCTGGCCACGGGCCGCGCGCTCCTGGACGCCGGGCTGACGGCCCCGGACACCGACGAGCCGGCCACCATGGACCGCCGGGGCGTCTACCTGGGGGCCTACACCAACTTCCCGGAGATGAAGAAGCACCTGAAGCTTGTGCACTACATGGGCGACCCGGCCGCGGCGGAAGCCGGCGACTACATCATCGACGACGGCCGGATCCTCGACGGCATGAAGGGGTTCAGCGGCTTCGACTTCCTGAAGCTCATGAACAACATGCCCACCGCCCATGCCTCCATTCAGGCCGGCGCCCGCGGCCCCGCAAACACGTTGCTGGGTCATGCCTCGGTCGGTCTGCAGGCGATCGGTCGGGCGTGGGACGCGATCCGACTGGGCATCGCCGACCAGATGGTGGCCGGCGGCTGCGGCCCCGGCACCCTGGAGGGGCTCTGCCTCGTCCACCACGCCCGCGGTGTCTTCGCCGACGGTGGCGACGACGTCGCGCGGGCCAGCCGGCCCCTGGACGGCGCAGCGGGGGGCCTGGTCCCCGGCGACGCCGGAGCGGCTGTCGTGCTGGAGACCCCCGAGTGCGCGGTGGCTCGGGGGGGAACCCCTCGCGCGCGCCTGGCGGCCTACAGCGAGGCCTTCGCGGTGCCCGTCGCCGACCGGGGGCCGTTCTCCGCGGGCCCCGTCGCGGCGTTGCTTCGGGACCTGCTCGCTCAGGCCGGCTGGGAGCCCGGCGACGTCGACGCGATCGCCGCCACCGGCTCGGGCCTGCCGGCGCTGGATGCGGTCGAAGCCGAAGCCCTGGGCGCCGTCTTCGGCCCCGCGGCCCCGGTCATTCTCCCGTCGGCGCTGTGCGGCTGGACCGAAGCGGGCAGCGGCCCCCTCGGCCTGGTCGCCCTGCTGCAGGCCATGGCGTCGGGCGAGCTGCCGGCCACCTGGCACCTCGATTCCCCGCTCTCCGGTCTTCAAGACGCGGCTCGGGGGAGTGCGACCTCCAAGGACATCTCGCGCGGCGTGGTTTTGTCGGTGTCGCCCGAAGGCAGCCTCGCGGCGCTGGCGATCGAGCGCGCCTGAGCCTGGCCTCGTCCCGCTGGGTTGAGGCCAAGGCGCGCCGGCCGGCGTCGGGTCTGGAGCGGGCGCCGTCGCTGGAGCGGGCGTCGTCGCTGGAGCGGGCGTCGTCGCTGGAGCGGGCGTCGTCGC
>Ga0055584_100001430_pt1 | contig 23419 bp, 13 predicted proteins | sample OSDHelmetaG_FD_58716 | JGI IMG/M metagenome (GOLD analysis project Ga0055584, IMG submission 58716) | Pelagic marine sediment microbial communities from the LTER site Helgoland, North Sea, for post-phytoplankton bloom and carbon turnover... | ecosystem: Environmental > Aquatic > Marine >...
GGCTTCGCCCGGGATGGATTCTCTCATAATCACTGGTACTATTCACGGGGATAAGGTCACCCAGGCTGTCTGGTCCGATCAAGGAGTGCTTGCAGAACTTCGACAACATGTCTGTGCAGCCCTGGGAGAAGATGATGGTCTGCTGATCGTTGATGAGACCGGTTTCCCCAAGAAGGGCAAACAGTCCGTGGGGGTAGCCCGGCAATATTCGGGAACGCTCGGTCGCGTCGACAACTGCCAGGTGGGCGTCTTTGTGAGTTATTGCAGTTCGCAAGGCGAAACGCTGATCGATCGTCGGCTGTTTCTTCCTGAACAATGGACGGCAGATGAAGAGCGTCTCGCTCAGGCCGGTGTTCCCTCCAGCGTCATTTTTCGCAGCAAGCCGGAACTGGCCAGTGAAATGATCCAGCAGGCAATCATTGAGGGCGTACCGTTTCAATGGGTCTGTGGCGACAGTATTTACGGCACCAGCCCGGTATTTGTGCAAACCGTTCGGGAGTTGGGAAAGTGGTATGTCGTGGAAACATCGTGCGATGCCAGGGTGTGGACCACCAAACCGAAGTTGCGGCCCATCGGCCAAACAACGCGCCAGGGTGGTCGTCCCACAAAGAACGCCAAGCCCCTGAAGAAGCCCCGGCGCGTGGATGAAGTGGTGGCGAATCTTCCCACGTCTGCCTGGAAACGGATGAGTGTTGCGGAAGGAAGTCAGGGACCACGCATCTACGAATATGCAGAAATTACCGTCTGGTTTTCCGAACAGTCGCTTCCGACCGCTCGGCGGGAACGGCTACTCGTTCGCCGTTCCGCGGGACAAGATTCTGAACTGAAATATCAACGCTCCAATGCTCCTGCTGAGATTCCCTTGAAGAAGCTGGCTGAAATCGGTGGCAGCCGTTGGTGCATTGAAAAAAACTTCCAGAGTGGCAAAGGCGAATGCGGGCTGGATGAATACGAAACTCGTGGCTGGACCGGTTGGCACCATCACACCTGTCTGTCGATGTTGGCGTTGCTGTTTTTAACCTTGCAAAAGCAGCGGCTGGGAAAAAAAACATCCTGGCCTGACTGTTCCGGAAGTCCGCAATATACTCAGGCATCTGCTAGACACAAGGGGCTGGACCGCGGCGGTACTCGTCGAATGGAGCCAATGGCGAATGGCCCGCAACCAAATCGCAAAACACTGCCACGAACAAAGACGAAGAAAAGAACTTCGAAGACGCTCAAGAAAACGTAAACAGGCGCTGTAGTACTAGAAAACGTATTTCCTGTCGGCTTATGATCTGAAATCGCTTTTCATTTTTAAAATTCAAATATTCAAGCAATTGTGAACCAATCGAAGGCCATACTCGAATGCTGAAATTCCTCAAAGACAAATTAAAAACGTATATCGACCACAGAATAGAAAACTCAACACAAGAGTTACAAAACAAATTAAACCAGCGTATCAAAGACGCGAATAATTCATTATTTAAAAATATCGAATACTTTAAAAATAATTTGTCGCTTCAACACCATAATCCAGGCAGTCCCCAAAAACGATATGTATTTATCTGTGGTTTTGCAAGAAACGCCACATCGATTCTATCGGAAGTCCTAAACTCATCCACTGAGGTATTTATAGGATCTGAAATCAATGTTCATATGCTTGAAGATAACCCAAAATCATTTCTTGTTTATGGTGGAGAAACGATCGAAGAACAATTTAACAACCGCAAAATTTCAGAATTGCCAATCTGCTACAAAGGTGCCTTTATCCCGGGTAGCACGACTCCGTCAGACTATTCCCTACTTGATTTTTTAAACCGAAATACGGAAGCTTATCAAATTGCCGGTGACAAAATGGCATTATCCGATTTTAAATATGGCGAGAAGACTCAGCAACAAATGCTGGACTCTTTTTGTCAGAAGTACCCTGATGCAATTTATTTTTTTACGCTTCGTTCTCCGAGCGAAGTCTTCTCTTCTTTTTCTCGGATGTTTCCTAATTCCTCTTTCGAATCATTGGTTCAATCTCTACTGGAAACCTGGAAGATAATCCTTACACAGTTCCTGATCTTGAATCAATCATACATCATTTTTGCGGATGATATCACAGGAGAATTATTACCTGAACTTGAAGAAATTCTGGACACGAAACTGAATTTTGCGAAGGAATACCTGGGCCGGTCATTCAAAAGTAACCATAAGTCTGCTGAGCAAGTGAATGCTCTCTCCTCCGAGAAACTGAATATCCTGGAAGACTGCGAAAAAGTCTTTGGAGAAATTAGATCCGTTTTTGATAAAGAAAGTACTCTGGTCAAAAAAAACAGATCTTATTTCATTTCCCTGAAGGTTGTTAATTTTTGTGAGAATATTGATGGCATCATAGATCGAATCGGAATATCAACACAGTCATAAGTTGATTTGCATCATTCACACCTCATACATTCTCCAGGCCCAAGCCATTACTGCCAGATCAGGAATTCATTATCGATGATGACTGAGTCTGGCCTGTGGTTTTGCCAATCAAAGAAGTTTCGATCTACATTTCATGATGGTATTCGGTTTGCCATACCGCTCGGGGAGATCTTCCCACGGAATTCCGGTCTTCAGAACAAACAGAATAGCGTTGACAAAAAGCCGGTTATCCACCACAGTCCGCCCCGGATCACTCGCCTTACCTGGCGAATTTCCTATGTGACTGGCGCTGCCTCAAGATGTTAAGCATTGGTCGCTCACTACACTGCGAGAGAAGCTCGTCAAGATCGGGGCGAAGGTGACGCGCCACGCCAAGTACGTGACGTTCCAACTGGCCGAAGTGGCTGTGCCACGGAGATTGTTCGCTGCGATTCTTGATCGGATTGCACGGCTCGCAATTCCGCCGCCGTGGGTGACGTGAAACTGAAGTGGATCAAATAGTGAAAAACGGGGTTCCTCTTGGAGATGGTCTGCGCAGCACAGACGCTGGCCGTTGAAAAACGCTCCGATTGGCCCCGTTCCCAGATCACTCAAGCTGGAAGACGGGAAACGTGTCGAAAAATCCACACGAATTAGACTCGCGGAGGTGTTGTTGTTATAATTCCGAAGGTTGCGAGTCTGGATCGGTTCCAGGCTCAACCCATATGGGAAATCTCGGATTAAGAAATTTACCGTCTTACTCAGTTTCGAAAGACTCAGTAGTTTCCCGAGACAGCTTCACGAAGCATGGAAATATTCTGTCCGGATGAATGACGTTTTCTGGGCATAATTGCCTCATCCTTATAATTGATCCAGAATCCAGGTCAGTATATCACGTTCTGGATGTGGTTTAAAGGAGCTCAAAGGGTCGCTTGTTCTGGGACTAGACTAAATCGAGTTGTTACAACTCAATCGTAAACAGTTTTTTACTACATGAAATGGACTCAACCGTGTAATGATAAAAAAAGCAATTAAAAAATGCTGTATTTTTATTCCACCGGTCAGACGCTATGTCAATCGGGTGCGCCAAATCAGCGAATTAGCGGCATCTCAAGCACAGGAAATCGAAAGCTTAAAAGGTTTACTGAAAAATTCTTCTGGTCGCATATTAACTCGTAGTCCTGGATTATCCGGGTCAGAAAGTGACTTACGGACGGAACGCCTGCTTGCACATCCTGCGATTCTTCCACTGCCAGAGGTTTCTCTTGGTTCTCACCCGGCATCTGACAATCCAGATCGAATCGTGGTAGCAGAGCGGCTCTTAAATGCGTATCACAAATCTTTAGAGGATGAACACAAATCACGATTAAGACGTGAAGGCGAGGATGTATGGACCGGGCTGATCAGGAATGAATTGCCTGAATTAATGGCAATTATTGAAAAACGAAATGCAAAGGAACTTGCTGACTTTCTCATGAACTTCGGACAATCTTTTGTCTGGTTCGGCGGGATTACGACTTGCGTTGATGGCTACAGTCGGGACCTTGATCAGAAACAAACTGCGTTGACATATCTTGATAAGTTAGTTTGCCTGGGCGAATCGTTAGGCGTGTTGCGTCACGAAAATCCAGAGAGTGGCCCTTGGGGAGAAAATTTACACGTAAATCTGGATGATCTGGTAGAAAAAATTGAAAAGCACCTTGGCATTTCAATCAGTCCACCTCTGGAAATTATTTACACCGATGGACTGCAAATAAGCGATCAATTATTTCACTACAGGCATATCAATGGATTGTATAGTGCAACCAGGATTTCTGAATTAACTTCCAAACGAGGTCGTGTTTGTGAGTTTGGAGGGGGGCTTGGAATAACGGCTATGTATTCGAGGCGGCTGGGTGTAACTGATTACACGATGTTAGACCTGCCGATTACCTGCTTATTAGCCGGTCATTATCTTTTACACGCGGTGGGGCTCGATTCAGTTAGTTTATATGGTGAAGAAGCACTCGAAGATTCCATCAAAATCTTGCCGTTCTGGGAGTGCTTGAACCTGCCGAAAAAGAGTTTCGAGCAAACCGTTAACCAGGACAGTTTTCCTGAAATTGCAGACAATTTGATTTATGAATATCTATCTCAGATCAAAAGGATTACCACAAATCATTTCTTAAGCATCAACCAAGAGTACTTTCACCCAAGAACAGTTAACCACTTTATCAGACAAAGCTCTGGATATAAGGAAATTTATCGGTCGAAATGCTGGGTAAGAGAAGGCTATCTTGAAGAACTTTTTGGTATCAACGATTCCAATTTAAAAAGCTGAAAACTGTTTTTCCTGTCATTTTCGCACTCGCGATAAAATCGATTCCAGGACGTTCTGGAGTCGTCACGAGTTTTACCGTTTCACTCAAACTGTCAGGACGTTTTGCCACGTGATTTCCAAACAGCAGTATTGCGCCCAATATCCATCGCCAGGCGACATCATATTTGTGCGGCAGATGCCGCATTTCCGGTGTCGTACGCAAGGCAAATATATTAAAACGTCGCATGCCCGTGGCGCTCCCAATTCCGAACTGTAGCAATCGGAAAAGACAACATCGAACCGCTGCCAGTCATTTTTCCGAAACAGAATACAGAGCCGATGATCTAGATTGAGCTGCTGATCGAAATGAGATTGAAAAGATCAAGCTGACTGGCTTGAGCATGCGGTTTAGGCATCTTGTTGAACTCAAATTGCAAGGTTTTGGATCGAAAATAACATCTATGTCAGGCTGTTTTCCAATTCCAGTTTAATAACAAAGAATCAAACCTGTTTTTCAGGGACGACTATGTAATTTGAAGCGAAACTGATCATCACTGTTCCCCAAACAGCAGTATTTCAAATATGCCCGAAGCAGCTATCAGCTTTTTAGCAACATTGTGGTCTTATGGTGATATATGACTTTTCACTCCAATTAGTCGTACAAGACAGTTTTTCCCTGCATACCGTGAAAAAACAGTCCTGCATTGCCGGTAGTCAGGACACAGAAGAAAAATTCCTATATTGCTGTTCTGCCATCTCAATCAGATCGCTAAACTACGCATTTCAAATACATATATGTTTTATAGCCCAGAATACACTATCCAATAATAGGTCGATATTGAGGTGATTGCAGAGACCAAGCTCGACTCAGTGGACTCCAGCAGAAACGGTTCCAACTCAATAAAAAGAAAATCGCTACTAATTTGCCATATGAATTTAAAGCGAACTGATATCGTTAAATAGAGAATTTGATTAATGGATTTAATTTACTTTTCACCTGTTCCCTGGAATAGCTATACCCAGCGCCCTCATGAATTCGTGAAATATCTGGCACAATCTGCTGCCATCAAGAATATTTTATGGGTCAATCCGTTCCCCACTCGCTTACCCCGAATTAATGATCTTTTAAGACGTCCGGATCTTGCTCCCAGCAAATCCGATAATAAACTGCCAATGCTGACTGTGATCAATGTACCCTGCCTGCCAGTGGAGCCGCTACCAATTCTTAGGCAAGTTAATTCTTTTCTATGGAAAAGAGTAAAGAAACAACTGTTACATTTTTCTAGTGCTTCCAGTGACCATCTCATGATCGCGATTGGAAAACCCAATCGACTCGGACTCTGGCTATTGAAAAACAGAGAAGCACAAATCAATGTTTATGATCGAATGGATGACTTTTCCCATTTTTATTCAGGGCTTTCAAAACTGGCAATGAAGTCCTGGGAACAACAGACTGTTAAACGGGTCAACCATGTTATGGTCTCAGAAAGACACCTAGCATTGAACATTTCTCATCTCAATTCTAAAATCACAGTTGTTGAAAACGGCTATGACATGTCTTCACTTCCCGTGCCTGAAAAAAAGAATGTTGCTTCCCCGCAACCGGTCATTTTAGGTTATGCAGGATCGATTGCAAAATGGTTTGACTGGGAATTAACTATTGCACTGGCTAACAATAACCCTGATTGCATCATCAGATTGATTGGCCCTTGCTTTGTGAATCCGCCACCTCTTCCTAATAACATTGAATTGCGAAAGGCATGCCCCCGTGAGGAACTGATCGAACAGATCAAACTCTTTTCAATTGGAATTATACCATTTAAAAATATCCCTCTGTCACAAGGCGTTGATCCCATCAAATTTTATGAATACCGAGGACTTGGCAAGCCAGTTTTATCAACACGGTTTGGATCAATGCCAGAACATGCAAAACACGGAGGAGTGGTCTTTTTTGAAGAAACCAGCTTAAATGAATGCGTGTCCCAGAGTCTGAATGTGACTCCCACTTCAACAGAAGTGGAAGCATTCAGAATCGCAAATGACTGGTCAACCCGTTTTGAAAAGATACTCCCCTGGCTAAAATGAATTAGAAGCTGATGAAAGAAACAAACCTCTCAGTAATTATAGTCAATTTTAATTCCAATGAGCATGTCACAGCATGCGTGAAATCGGTATTGGACCACGCACCTGAAACTGAGGTCATTATTGTCGACAACGCTTCGAGCGATAATAGTATCTCACTATTGGAATCGACTTTTCCTAATCATGCACAAATCGAAGTGATACACAACCAAACCAATCAGGGATTCTCTGTCGCCTGCAATTTAGGCACACAACATGCAAACAATGAGTACCTGCTCTATCTCAATCCAGATTGCATGATCTACGAAAGTACCATTCCCAAATTAATAGCCTGCTTAAAAGAAAACGATTCAATAGGAATGGTCGGAGGCCGCCTACTGGACTCTGATGGAAGCGAACAACCCGGAAGTCGGCGGTCTGTCCCGACTCCCTGGCGTACACTTGTACGAGTATTTCGACTGTCCTTTCTGTCAAAACGTTATCCTCGACTGTTTTCTGACTTCAATTTACATCAGCAAAAAGTACCAGAGCATCCCATCGAAGTTGAAGCGATCTCAGGTGCTTGCATGTTGATACGACGCCAAACGTATGAAGAGGTTGAAGGTCTGGATGAAAAATATTTTCTGCACTGTGAAGATCTGGACTGGTGCATGCGTTTCAGGCTGAAAGGTTTGAAAATCATGTTTGTTCCTGATGCGATTCTAACGCACTTCCAGGGAGCCTGCAGTCAATCTCGACCGGTTATGGTGGAATGGCATAAACATAAGGGCATGGTGCGATTTTATAGGAAATTTTTTCGACATCAGTATCCGGGCGTTTTAATGTGGACCGTCATCATTGCAATCTGGATCCGGTTTGGTACGTTTGCAACTTATAGTTTCTTCAAGCGTGTTTTGGGACTGTAAAGCGGTGCAAAAACCTGGCCAGTCAGTTCCCAGGCAATGGCTTGGTCATATCCAAACTAATTGACATCTCCTCAGACCAGCCATTGAGCTTAATATAAGCACACAATCGAATCGATTCACTTTGCAGGTGACCACTTCCCACTCAGTGAATTTAGTCCCAAGACAGTTGCCACAATGTAGCAAGTGCCACTACTCGTGAGGCAATCCATCCATGACCTTGAGTAAGTATTCGCCGTAATTTGTCTTACCAAGCAACTCAGCCTGTTTTGCCAACTGTGCTTTTGTAATCCAGCCGGATTGATAAGCGATCTCTTCCAGACAGGCGATTTTGAGCCCCTGTCGTTTTTCAATGGTTTGAAAAAAGTGACTCGCATCCTGTAAACTCTCGTGCGTGCCCGTATCAAACCAGGAGTGCCCCCGCCCGAGCAGCTCGACATTTAAGCTTCCCCGTTGCAGATAGGCATTATTGACAGAAGTGATTTCCAGTTCGCCTCGCGCTGAGGGTTTCACATTTTTGGCGATTTCAACGACATCGTTATCATAAAAATAAAGCCCGGTCACCGCATAGTTGGATCTGGGAACTTTGGGTTTTTCTTCGATGGAAATCGCACGCTTTTCATCATCAAACTCGACCACGCCAAAACGTTCCGGATCATGAACCTGATAGCCAAAGACCGTTGCCCCTGATTCACGTTGGGATGCCAGCTGTAAACTTTCTGTCAATCCATGACCATAGAAAATATTGTCTCCTAAAATCAGACAGACGGGATCATCGCCTATAAATTCTTCACCAATCAAAAAAGCCTGGGCCAAACCATCGGGTGATGGTTGAGCTGCATATTGAAATGTGACCCCCCACTGTGCTCCGCTTTCCAATAAATCCTGGAACATGGGAAGATCGTGCGGAGTGGAAATGATCAATATTTCTTTGATACCTGCTAACATTAAAGAAGAAAGCGGATAATAAATCATTGGCTTATCATAAATGGGCAGCAGCTGTTTCGAAATAACTTTGGTAACAGGGTGGAGTCGTGTACCAGACCCTCCTGCCAAAATAATACCTTTTCTCGACATTATCTTTCCCTGCATTTTTCAGTTTCAGATGTGACAATGACTACCGATTATATTCAAATTTCTGAAAACGAGAGGACCATTCCGCACGCAATCACTTCAAACTGGATTGCAGGAGCCATCCACGATCCCAAAATATTGCCTCTTGATAACTCACCTACTAACAGGCATTTAGTATTGAAATCCACAAAATAAAGCAACATGTTATCGTGCATTCTGTGAAGAAAAATGAGTAGAAACTGGTATTTTCATTGATTGAGGGAAATCTGTGCTGAAAGTAAGTCTGATCAGACTTGGTTCAGCCCCTGACATACACATGGTCACAGATCAATGTAAGCACACTATAAGCGTCCCTGCTAACAGTAGCGAATATCTTCTAAGCTTCTGCTTTTTTCCAGTAAGTACCATTTAGATTCGAATTGGCTTGACTCTACCTCGCCGCCTGTGTATTAGTGCAGCAATACACATAAGACCTAAGGGGAATGGATGACAATAAAGCCTGCACAATTTGAAGTACACCCTTCTTCGGGAGTACCCATTTATCTGCAAATCATCGAACAGATCAATGCGATGATTGCAGGCGGCAACCTGGACGAAGGAGACATGCTTCCCAGCGTGCGACAAATGGCGACGGAATTGGGAGTGAACCCGATGACGATCTCCAAAGCTTATTCCAAACTCGAAGCGGAGGATATTGTTGGGCGTGTGCGAGGCAAAGGAATGCAGGTGCAGAAGTCGACCCATTCTGGCAATTCCAAGGTGCGCATGCAGGAACTCAAGCCAATGATGGAACAGGCCATCGTGCGTGGTCGCCAACTAGGGCTCAGCGATGAGCAGATTCAATCTGTAGTCAACAAATTGCTTCGGGAGTATAAATCATGAGCACTACCATCATCCAAGTCGCCGACTTGCATAAACAGTTCAAAGACAATCAGGTGCTAACCGGCCTGGATCTTCAAATTGAAGCAGGACAGATTGTAGGTTTACTGGGCACAAATGGTTCTGGGAAATCCACGCTGATTAAATGTTTGCTGGGATTATTGAGACCCACATCAGGCACAAGTTCGGTATTCAACGAGAATTCCTGGGACTTGAGCGCAAAGTCCAAGTCGCGTTTAGGTTATGTCTCGCAAGAATACATCTTACTCCCCTGGATGACCGTTAAAGCAATGACGGAGTATACCGGAGCATTCTACGAACACTGGGACTATGACTACGTCAATGTGTTATTGAAGGAATGGAATCTGGATGAGAAGCAGCGTGTGGGAGCACTCTCTGTGGGGCAACGGCAAAAGCTGGCGGTGATCCTGGCACTGGGGCACCATCCGGAGTTACTGATTCTGGATGAACCGGTGGCCAGCCTCGACCCTGTGGCTCGGCGTCAATTTCTGCAATCACTGATTGAGTTCACTGAAGAGGAAGAAAATACGATACTGTTTTCAACTCACATTACCTCTGATCTGGAACGCGTTGCCTCGCATGTAGTTTTTCTACAAGAAGGCATCGTTGGCTTTTCCGGCGAATTGGATTCGCTCAAAGGTCAGGTCAAACGCATCCGTATCACAGCAGAACAAGACCTTCCACTCAGCTTGAATCTTCCTGGTACACTTCGCTCGCAAGTAGACGGAAAACATGCATTGCTGGCGGTTAAAGATTTTCAAGCAGAAGTATTGGAAACTCTCTCAAAAGATTTAAACGCCACGTTTACTATCGAAGATCTCAATCTTGAAGAAATCTTTCTGGAACTCTCGGGAGTCTCTTCGCTGACAGAAGAGGAGATCACGTTATGAACAGTCAATCTAATCAGTACAAACAAATATTCAAGACTTACTGGCAGCGGCCCCTCATTGTATTGTTCGCACTTCTATTACTACCTATCGTTCTGATATTGGCGCTGGGAGAGACAGGCGGCAATGTCATGCAGATCGGCCCCAGGCCACATGCACCAAGTCGAATTGAGAGAGTTTATACAGATTCTAAGAATGTCAAACATGACGACAAAAAGAACATACAAACTCTATCCGAACTTTTAGAGCGTGTCGATCCTGAAAAGGTAACCGCGCTAAATATGATGCGGTTACACGACGATGACCGGCTGCCCGATTTGAGTCCGTTCCAGAATTTGGTTTATCTTAAACTGGATAGTTATGAATTGACTGACGCGAATGTCGACCAGATATGTGATTTACCGAAACTGGATGCGCTCGTAGCCAGTGGAACCAGATTTCCTGCAGGGACAATCCAACGTTTTGGGCAGAAAGTATCTCAACTGGAACTGCTAGCCCTCACACTGGAAGCCCATCCTGATGAAATTCCGCGAATGTCAAAAGTGAAATTATTGGCGCTACACTTAGTGAATGCTTCACCAGAGCTGCTAAATTATGTGGTACAGATACCACAGCTTGAGCAACTCACGCTTGTTAATTCAAATCTCGTTGAATTCAGCCGAAGGTATCCACGTAAACCTCAGGCATGGGAATACATTGACCTGAATGAACAGCAACTTGCCTTATTGCGGAATCATTCCACCCTTAAAGAAGTGTATGCAGACTGGTTCTATATGCAACATCATGGCAAATTCGAAGAGGGTGCATTTCTGCCCGTGCATGCATTGCCGATCACTTATTCAAAAAATAAACGGAATGCAATCGGTTGGACCATGTTCGCGATGGCGTTACTATTTTCTATCCTGTCCATCCAGCTTTGGGGACATTTCATTTCGCCAGCAGCCTCAGTTGTGCCCCATTACCTAGCCCCTCATCGTCGTGTGGCTGTAGGAATTTTTTCCGTCGGAGTGTTGCTCTTGTGGCTCACACTATTGCGATATGATTTTGGAATGCTGCCCAGTTTCAGCTTGATACTCTTCTTGCCAACGATCTGTTGTTCATTTTCAATCGTCCAACTGTCAGGAAAAACTTATCCGCAATGGCTGGCTTTTCCGACGGTGCTCAGCCTCTTTTTGATCTTTCCTCTATTCACAGAACCAGGATTTAAAACCATTGCAAGCACCGCCATCTGGTATCTATGGGGCCAGATGCCGATACCTGCTTTGACCATCATTGCAATTGAACTTGTGTCCATCGCCTGGAGTCTCACCAAACTACCAGCAATCACTGAATTGGTGAATGAGACCTACACAACTATGCCTGCTCTCTCACCCTGGGATCGAGAACGTGTCAAACAGATACCCTGGAAAAAGATGAACAAGTCCTTCTTGTGGATAATAGACTACGGCACAACGGGACTGAAATACTGTGGTGAATCCACTTGGCAAATGGTACATCTCTGGCGACAAGGCAATACGTTTCGTCCAATGATGATCCTGATGTTTCTTTCAATGATGATTTTCTTCGGCCTGCTGTTCCAGGGAATTCGATGTCTGGTCCTGGGTGAAGCTTTATTCTCACAGGATCTTAGCTGGATGAGTGGCGCCTTTGGCGGCCCCTGTGGTATCGCCGTTATCCTCCCCATAATGATCTGGTGGCAACGGCGTAAAAGTCTGGAAGTCGAATCAATGCGACCGATTTGCAGGCAAAAAATTGTCAAGCAGTTATATTTGTCACTGGCTTTGGACCATTGGGTCGTTGTGATTTGTATAATGGGGATTAATATCCCAGGTCTCTTCGAAGCCCTGAAGGGCAAGACGGAGGCACTCGGATTTTTACTATTCGGAATCGCTGGCCTGCTGTGGATGATAGGAATCAGTTCATCAGTATTGGTTTTTAAACGATCCTGGGTCATCGTCCTAAACATCTTCGTGTTGACTCTACTGCCATTCGCCGTTCTTTTACCTGTAGCCATATTGAATAGCAACAACTTTCCCGACGGAGTGCAAGACGTGCAGCTTCTGATTCAATTTGCATGCATGGGTATCGTTGCTGCGATTGGATTAAACGTTGTCATGTATCGCGTCTTCCTGAAGCGTGAATGGGGATAAACTGTGAAGTGGAACGAATTCATGATTTCTTACTGATCCTCTACACATATTACAGAATAGTTCATCAGAATCAGAACGGCTCTTCAATTCTTGCTGTTTGTGGTTGCTGCTTTTCGCAGGAGCTTTATTGCGGCTTCGACTAGCATTTCGCCGCTTCCCGGCTGGACTGCGGAATTGGTGACTTCATAGCTGCCGCCCGCGTAAGCCGCGCGATGCGGAATGTATATCGTCTCAACGGTGTTCGATAATTCAATCACAATTGTCGTAGGAAATGGAGAGGCTTGTTTGATGGCCAGTCCCAGTTCGACGAAGACCTCGCCGGGAAGACAGACAATTGCGACGTCGCTGCCAATCGTCATCACAGTCACATCAACGGGTATCGTCTCGCCGACGCCAGCTAGTGAACGACTTAGTCCCCATGAGATATGATCGGTGGTCTTTGCGTAGGGTTGGCTATGAAGAAAATGATCCAGAATCAGTTTTTTGTAAGCAGTGACGTGTTCGAAAAAGTCCACCTTTCCGCCAGCTTTGATCATATTGATGGCCTTTACCGCACGATCGACTTCTTCACGGGTTGCCTCCTCAAGAGGTAAACGCACAACCTGAGAATTGACCGTCAGTTTTGTATTTTCAACGGGCCTCAATTGAGCAAGCTGTTTACTGATCGATGTGCCGATCGAATTACCAATAAAATCTGATTTGTTCCTGTTAGGAGTTGCTGGATCGGAATGATTAATGTCGCCACAACATCCCGCACCAAATATTGAGACCACGTCTGCTCCGAGTTCGCTGCGTAGCGTGCGCTCGATAAAAAACGGATAGTCAGCGCTCCATTTCATTCCCCCTACGGTATCAAGATGCAAAGCAAAGTTGCTGAGTATGCCGCGATGCTTACCGTCTTTTATGTTTCGAATCGTGAGCAACCCGATATCAGGATCTATGGGACCAGCAGCACGAATCACTTCAGGATTAGACAGTTTTTGCCAGGTTTTTACACTGCCGTCGCGCATCACGAAGCGACGGTTGAATGCGACGGGCGTCTTCTGTGTCGCTGCACCCGTTGCCAGCGATGATGGCTTCGCGTCAGCATAAGCCTGCACAATGGCTTCCACCGGTTCGTTGATCAGGTTTTCAATATACTTCTTTCTCAACTCTTCCTGCTTTTCTTTGCCAAGATACAAATACAGTTCTTTCATGTAATCAGGTGCGGTATGTGAGTGCGTGGCTGCGATCACGATATTGGTAATCGGAATACCCGTCTTAGCCGAAGCCCGCTTACGAACCTCTTTTGAAAGATCAGTGGCAATGCCGATTAAATCACAGACAACCAGCGCGGCTGCGGTATTACCTTCACGAAAAATAATCGCTTTGGCCTTGAGTGGATCAATCGTGCCTTCTGCCAGCCGTTCGTGATAGTAACCTGCCATTGGAAAACCAACGGGAGGCGTAATATCTGTTTCAGCAATTCCAATTCGTAACGCACTGTTTGCATCCGGTTTGGAAAGTACTTCACTCAGTAGAGACGTCATCCACATCTGGGCTGCACGGCGTTGACCGATACCAGAAAAATGTCGCCGGGATTTGATATCGCCGCGATTTTCTCCGGTGAGCGTATCAGTATCGGGCCCCGACAGAAAACCGGGTTGTTTTATCAACTCATCAATCGCGCCGCGAATGCGACCTTCGCCGGCAGGATCGTTGTAAACCGTTGGATGCAGCGTCGACTTTGCCAGGAGCCATGGCGGCTCAAAGCCCCAGGCTTTCGCAGCGGTTTCGCGAATCGTTTTCAGATTCGTGATATATTGTTTGGCACTGGTCTTGGCGATGACATCCGATTCTCCCTGCTGCCATAAAACCGCCCGAAATTGCCCCAGGCTCTGACCAACGGAAATCAGGCGTGGATGCAGGTTTCCTTTCGGCATCCACTGCATCGAAGAGGTCGAGCCGACGGCCACATTCGCGAAACTCACTGGCACTCTTAAGTCTTTTGCTAACGCATCTCCCAGTGGTGGCCAAATCGAACCGCCATTGCTGCCATCAGGGGCAGGCTGCGGATCATTGGCGACCGCCCATGTCTGCTTCGCATAATGGTAGGCAACGACACGCGACTGTGGATCTGTGACCTCAAATTGCTCATCGTTACAATTGGTTGCGTATGACTGGCCGGCAACGAGAAAAACTTCACCCACTCCCATCGGTTCCACATTGCTAAGAGCCATCACCTTATCGTTCTCGCGACAGCGTACTTCCAGACGATACCAGCCTCCGGCTTCGATTCTCGCTGTTCCTTTAAAGTTCTTACCGTCTATGGTTGGTTTGAATCTCGTCCAACCTCGCTTGTTTGTTGATTTGTCGGCAAGCGTCACCACGCGGTATTCCCATGTGGCATTGTCGCCTCCTTTTTGCAGGACACCTTGAATCAGGACATCTGCAAATCCGACTCCCGGCGCGACTCCCGTGCGTTGAATCACCTGCTGCGGTTGTGGATGTTCCAGCTGCATCTGATCTGCGCCAAAAGAGGCGACTGAACTAAACTGAAGTAAACTTACCAGAATAAAAACACGAGAAATAAATTGCATTTGGTGTGACCTTTTTTATATCAATCGATGAGTAGTTTCTTAGTCTGTTAATCCTATTTTTTCTGAGTGCCCGCCTGTTTCTGAATGGCTTGCCAAAAAGCTTCCGCCAGTTGCTGCATCCCTTTATCTCCGGGGTGGGCAGCCACTCCCGCGTGCTTGAATATTCGTTCCGCACGTGCATGACTGGATTCATCCAAGCCGATTTTGCCAGTATCAATGAAAATCCCACCTGTTTTTTCACAGGCCTGCTTGAGGAGCTTGTCTTTGTTACTGTTTTTCCAAAATTGACCACGCACGAAAATCTCAGGTGAGTTTTGTTTTTTCAATTCGGAAAACAGATTCATAAACGCTTTTGAAAATTGAGTCCGTGCGTCATCTGTTGTTGGTGAGGAGGCATTCTCGCCCAGTGCAATAATGACGACATCCGCTTCGAACTTAAGTTCCTGCTTCAATTGTTCCCGGATGTTATAATCGGTCAGAGTGCGTTCAAACTGGGCAATATTTTTCACCATCACACGCGGATTTCCTCCGGCTTCTTTGACGATTCGGTTCATCAAAACATGTACATAATCTTTTTCTTTAGCACTGGCTGCCATGCCCCAATTTCCTGTCCAACCAATTTTCGGCGCGGGACCATGCAGCGTAATGCTATTGCCCAAAAACAAAATCTTATTGATTGGTAACTTACCTATACGTAACTCCGACTTCTTTTGAAGATGCGAGTTCACTTCGCCCGTTGAAACGGTAACAAAGTCAGTGGCATCTAACGGTAATGCAAAGCGAATCTGACCGGAGGGGAGTTGTTCGAAGGTGAGCGCACCTTGTCGTATAGAATTGACTTGAACAATGGGTTGTTTTGTATTGAGTTGCAGTTCGACTCGATCAAGTGGCTGTAGTGTATGATTCGAGAGTGCGATCAGAGTGCCTTGCGCGCATTGCAGTTCGACAGCGTCTACGAGTGGTGTGTCACACGTCAGTGACGCGGACAGTTTTGCAGCTCGTACAGGTGTGAGTATTCGGTTGCGAATTCCCGTCGGAAAACTCCAGGGATTATACGAACGATTTATTAACTCTTGATCTGTACCGGTGAGTGAGCTGGAACTATTTTGCTCTACTACTGACGCACTGGTGGCCAATGGTTGATTCGCATTCACGGAGGCGGCTTGTTGGTCAGCAAGTTTCTGAGCAGCGAGACGGTCCTTTTTGCCCTGTTGTTCGAGCGGTTTGCGTGCTGCTAAAGCTGGTTTGATATATGACAAGCCAGGCAGGAATCCCAGCATGAAGACATGACCTTCCCCGGCACGACAACTGATCGTAGCTGGTTTCCCGTCTTTGAACGTCGCAAGCACTTTGGCCTCAGTACTACTATTCAATCGAGGTTTGATTATGCTTAACGGCTGTTTCACAGAGAGTACTTCCAGAGACGTATCATCCCAAGTCACTGTATCGTGCGTCGTAAGATTACCGAGGAAACGTCCTGAACCGTGAAAGGACTGCAGAGCCTTCAATTCACCACGTTCGACTGGAAGCGTATCCGATAGTATATTGAGCGGTCGATTGAATTCATCACGTGTGGCAGCTCCCGCGGTCAGCCAGAGCGTGCCACCGGACTGAACCCATCGACTGAGTTTTTCGGCGGCAGCGCGCGTGAGATTGGGGCCGGAAAGATAACAGACTTTGTATTGATCGAGTCGATCGAACTCGCGTTCCGGCACGATGTCGACTGGGGTTTGAGCGTGCGTCAATGAAAGCCATGTATGCATGCGATCAAAGCCATACGACAGATTGCTCTGCATTGTCCAGATATCAGATGATGAGCTATAAAGCAGCGCGACATCAGCCTGTGTCGGTTTCGCAGTTAGCAACCAGTCTTCAACTGCGCCAATTTCCCGAGTAATCTCAGCATTAGCGGTCCAGAGTTCCGGCTTTGCATGCCAGAGATGTGATCGCCACGCAGGACCACCTTCATGACTGCTCCAGTTTGGACCGTATGCAAAATTCATCCACATTCGTACGCCGCGTGCCGTCTCGGCGATGGCTTTGGTTTTGAGATCCCAGGGCGTTCGATTTGCGTGTGAGATTAAATAATGTCCGATCTTCTGGCCACGTTTTCGCGCAGCCGCCTGCATCAACGCTACATTGAATGCACCGCATTGATATGTTGATGAATTATTAGCCCAGTCCTCGCCCCAGATCGCATTTTGATCGTCATCGTCGAGCAGCTCAAAATAGTTAACACCCTGCCCGCAAAAATTAGCGTGATAGATCGCACCGTCGCTAAAGTTGACAATCGTCGGAAACGAATGACCGTAAGCCTCTTCAATGATCCGCTTTTGCGTCGTCATGAAATTGCCGAGCGCCCGCGTACGAAAGAACTGTGTGTAGTAATGCAATGCAGGAAACTGGTCTCGTTCAGTTTCCACTACCGGACGAACTTCATCCCAATTTGAGACCAGGAGATCCTCTGGCGTAAGGGATTTTGATTTCAGCCATTTTCGAAAATGCTCGTGATAGGCTTTGTCCTTTGCCATGAACGCTGCAGGTTGTCCTGTAGGTTCATCCATTAAGACGCAAGCAGCGATATCATCCAAACGCCGTCCAGACTCGCGGAATTTTTCCACATCGTGTTTCACTCGCTTGTGCATTGCCTCAAGATCAGGCCGACAATACGAGCGTTCCTTCGTGAACCACAGGCCATGCACGAGTCGGTTATACGTTCCATTAAAACTATAATAAGCAAGCGTTTTCTGTTCGCGTTCAGTGACCGAATTGTCAACCGGTAACTGGTATCCACCGATACTTGCGCTGGCCAACATCGGAATTGTTTCCGGTTTACGACCATGTTCAGGCCAGTTGAACGCATCAGCCAGTTTGCCGACTTCCTCTGCAAATTCCTGATCCCGCTTGAGTCGCGCGATGTTCACAGGTGATTCCAGATCGGGAGGTGTGATGATTACCAATCCGTTCGGAGTGGCTTCCACGTTGAATGTCTTGATGACTTCAACATCATTCCCCGTACTACCCCCCTTCGTCGGTCTTCCAAATTCCAGCTTCGCGCGGAAATTTGTTGCTTTCTCGTAGTAAGTATGTCGCACGGACAGATTCAAGGCTGCTCCTGAATCCTGATAGATGGTGGGCGTCAGATTGCACCATGGTGTGACATCACCCGATTTCAGCATTTGATCTTTGGGTGGTGCCAATGTCTTTCGAATACCATCGGTGCCAATCGCATAATGTGCGTACCAGGGCGAACGATAATGGTCAGCAAACAGATGCATGTAGACCGGTCGGTCGTAACCTTCACCTATCGTGACCCGTACCAGGGTTTGAGGTGCATAGGGCAGATGATCGGGTTCAAGTTTTTCGTCTGTTGTCAACAACAGACAGTCAACGTGCCTGACATATCCCACACAGTTCTTTTGGTCGTGCTTCGTCATTGAGAGTGTCACATCCCCGGCTGGTAAGTCGGCATTGAATGATTGCCATGTGTACTCCCAGTCGGAGACTCCGGGAATGACTTTTAAATCAAATGTATTTGAATTAAGGTTTTTTTCTCCTGCTGTGACTGTCACCTGAAACGGTCCTCGCCATGCTGCCACCTGCATGTAACGTACCCAAATCCGATATTTCCCCGCAGTCTTGATCCGCACTTTTTTCTGGGCGACGGCATCGACGTCACCAGTAGCACCCCACAATGTGGTCGCGCGCGAAGCACGCCGTGACTGGGCATTTTTCTCCAATACCCAGCCACTCGACGAGGGTTGCATTGATTCGGCTTCGATGAATATTGATTCCGCATTCGCCTGTTGTGAAGCAAACACAACCAGACAATAAGAAAGTAAACACAGAGCTTTCAGACTACATTTCATTCGTGACTCCACTTATCATGATAGAATGACCTGCGAGTAAAGATGGTGACCAACCTGCAAGGGTTCGTTATCGAATTGAGGTACGAAAACGGTATTTTCTGCGCAGATCAATTCACTGACCGGGGCGCGATTGAGTCTCTCTCATCATTTAATACCAGGTCCCTTTGCATCGCTCGCCTTATATGAAGTCGATTTCATTACGCCAGCGGGTGATTGCAGATAAGCGATCAGATCGCGACGTTCTGCTGGCGTTAATTTATCCAACATCCCTTCGGGCATCATGGAAACGCCGGATGTCTTTCGCGCTTCAATACTACTGAGCGGGATAATCAATTTTTCTGTCGCCGTTTTCAAGGTGAGATGTAGATTATTTTCTTCAGAGACGATGCCCTGCAAAATGCGACCATCTTCCAGCACCAGAATAACCACACGATAATTTGAGGGCACAATGGCGCTGGGGTCAAGAATATTGTCCAGCAGGTAGTCAAGACTGGTTCGTTGAGACCCTGTAATCTCTGGACCAATCTCCTGCCCTTCTCCGAAGAGTTTATGGCATGTTGCACACGTTTTCTTATACAATTTCTTTCCCGCATTCATATCGGCGCTGGCTAATGTTGCGGGTGTGAGTTCTGCCCGATATTGTTTAATCAACTCTTGTTTCCGTTCGGAAATGGGCCTGATCTCTCCCCAGACTGTTTTGAGTCGACTCGATAGTTTTTTATCGTTGATCGCCTGCATCTGACGAATAATCAGCGCTGAAACATCGGTTCGAGGAACGCTGCCTTTCTCGATGGCATTGACCAGAGTGTGTGCATAGTTGGCTCGTGTGGTGAGCCCTTGAATGATTTCCTGACGTTGTGCAGGAGTTACCTTTGAGTAACGAACAAGCAAGAGTTCTGGAACATCTTTCCCTCCAACAGAAACTAAGCCTCGGATTGCTGCCGTTCGGAAATCGGTATCATCCAGTAATGAGCGTAATGTCTTATCTAGCTGCTCCGCCTTACGAGTGAGCAGGATATTGAGTGCGTCCATCCTTTTTTTCGGCGGCTGCGATTGATCATTCATGACTGCTCGAAATTCTTCGACTACTTTTGCATCACCAAAGATGGTGCCCAGCACTTTCGCATCGTAGCGAACATTCGGGTCGGTATGCTTTTGCAATCGGGCATACGTGGCAGGCCAGCTTACAGGCATGGGCAATTTTATTACGCCGGCATACGCATTCAGCACACCTTTTAAACTGGCAGTATGCCATTCTGCGTTAGAAGAATTTTTCCAGACTGCCGCCAAACTTTCGAAGCCGCCTTCAAGTCCTACCATGCGTCGCGCAACGAATGTTTGCACGAGAGGCATTTTGATTTCCGGAATCCATTCCAGTACTAATTCAGAGTGAGAAGCAACGACCGGTTCTAATGCGTACCAGTTTAAAGCCTGCAAAAGCGGATCATTGCGATCATCGACGTTTGACAAGAGTGCTTTCAGGATCTCTTGCACTTCGTCTAAATGACCGGAACGAATACGTTGTTGACACGTTGAAGCAAGCGACCTTCTAATAAGTGGCGTTGATCCTTTTAGCTGCGCTGCGATTTCTGTTTTTAATGCGGGTGACCAAGGTCCTGCTTCGTCGGCAGCCAACTGGATTGCCCAGAAACGAACCCACTCGGAGGCGTTGTTTTTTACCATGCCCGATTTCTGAACGGCTGCCATCCCTCCAACGGCATACAGGGCCCATAGCTTGCGCACGGCTTCCCGTTCATTCTGGGGATCCAATTTGATAATGAGATCTGTGGTAGGTGCAATCATCTTGGAATCTGCAGCTCGTTCTTGTAGAAGACGTCGCGCGGTGCGTACTTTCCATTCATTCTTATCGAACTGAAGTTGAACGAGTTCAGTATTCGACAGAGCGCCTAAATTGCGAGGCGACGTTTTTACATCACCATATGTGACCCGATAGATTCGACCGTTCGATTTATCTGCGACTTCATAATTGTGACATTCGCCGGTGTCTGTCCAGTCTGAGAAGTAGAGCCCCCCTTCCGGTCCACACTTAACGGAAATACCTCGAAACCAGGGATCATTCGCATGCAGAAAATCACGGGCATGATGCGCTTCGAAGCCGGGGCCCTCTCGTTCCAGGATATCTCGATTGAGGCGGTTGCCGTGAATATTGCACATGAAGACATTATTACGATATTCGGCTGGAAAATTGTCGCCGAGGTAAATAGCACAGCCGGAGTGTGCATGTCCGCCTCCCGCGTCATCGTGTACTTTGCCGGTTCGGGAAGTGGTCCAGTCTCCGCCACCCCAGTGGATATGATCCGCACAACTTGGAATTAACGTGTATGAGTAAGGATTAATATCCTGACCAAACATGCGTTCGTAATGTGCACCGGGAATAATATGAAACAAGTGTTTAATCACACAGTTGGTGATAAATGCCTGGCCGAACTCATCGAAATCAAGTCCCCATGGATTCGTCGAACCACTGGCTACGACATTGAATGTTTTACGAGTGGGGTGATAGCGCCATACACCACAATCCATGGGTGTCCGTTGGTCATCGGGTGTGCCTGGCGCTCCGATTCGGGAGTGAGACAGGATGCCATTACAACCATACAACCAACCATCGGGACCCCAGATTAAACTATTGAATACATTGTGTCGTGCTGTCAGGTCCCATCCATCCAGAACCACTTCGGGTGGACCATCGGGACGATCATCGTTGTTTCGATCCGGGACGAAGATCAGGTTCGGAGTGGCGGTGAGCCAGACTCCACCAAATCCCACTTCGATTCCGGTGAGGTTGACTCCATTCTCCAGAAACACGGTTCGTTTGTCGTGCTGACCATCGCCGTTGGTATCCTCCAGAATGGTGACCCGGTCATGACCTGTGTTGTCTTTCTTCCAACCCGGATAGGAAAGACATTCCACAACCCATAACCGCCCCCGCGCGTCAAACGTCATCGCGATGGGTTGCACCACAGCCGGTTCGCCCGCAAACAGTGAAACTTGAAAGCCATTGGGAAGCGACATCCGCTGTGCCGCTTCCTTAACGGGAACCGGAGCGGAAACGGGTTCTGCAGCTCGAACAAAGGCACAGTTCAAAGTGATTGCTACAAAGAAAATCATTAAGGCCATACGCTGTAAATTCATCGATATACTCACATTACGAGAACATTATTAGAACAACTTCGAAGGGTTCTTATCATATCTGCTCTTGAAGAAAAATACACCTCTCATCGGGATTCTCTGGAATAAACTCTCTTCGTCGATTCCTGCATTTCTTGGTTGATAATTTGAAAGCTGATACTAATTCCAGTAAACTGTAATTATTATCATTAGTATTCGATATATTTTCCCCTCAAAATCTCCTTCAATCGATTGACGTTCACCATGTTGTTTCAATTCAAGATCCAGTCAATTTATACCCGCTGTTTTCTTATGATTTCTGTTGTTGGTTCGGCATCTCATCTGGCTTTTGCCGCCGAGAAGTATACGGAGAACCCGGGGACAAAAGGCAATGGAAATTTTGTCATCGGCCCCGACTATCAGATCGACCCAGATCTCACAGACAGGGGAAACCCCAAAGGCAAGAACTTCGAATTCTCAATGTCTCTTGCAGACAGCAAAATCTTTCGCGGCGATGATACGACACTCGATTCTAAAAAACCCGTACGTGAAACACGCAAGATTTTCGTCTACATACCAGCCGCCTACAAAGACGGCACGAAGGCACCCATTCTTGTAACACATGATGGACCGAGTCGCCTGGATCTGGTTCGCAACGCCTTAGACAATCTGACGATTTCCAAAAATCCAGACCGCAAGTTGCCTGCATTCATTGTGATCGCCGTACAAAACGGGGGAAATGATGGCAAAGGGAGCGAGCGCGGTCTCGAATACGATACGATGTCTGACCGCTTCGTCCGATTTATCAATTACGAAGTATTGCCGGCAGTGTTGAATAATGCGGAAATCAAAGCCGCCTATCCCAAGATCGCATTCACAGAAAATCCCTGGGGCAAAGCCACGATGGGTTGCAGTTCCGGTGGTGCGGCGGCATTGACCATGGGTTGGTTTCGTCCTGACTTGTTCCGCCGTTTGATTACCTACTCTGGTACGTTCGTTGATCAGCAGGATGATGATGCACCAGAAGAATCGAAATTACCACTCGGTGCGTGGGAATACCATTCCAGTATGAAACTGATCGAAAACAGTAACAAGAAACCTCTGCGAATTTTCACTTGACCTTCCCCCGATGTTAGTACCAGCCTAAGTGAGAGAATCGGGGTTCATGGGGTCGG
>Ga0055584_100001431_pt1 | contig 23417 bp, 20 predicted proteins | sample OSDHelmetaG_FD_58716 | JGI IMG/M metagenome (GOLD analysis project Ga0055584, IMG submission 58716) | Pelagic marine sediment microbial communities from the LTER site Helgoland, North Sea, for post-phytoplankton bloom and carbon turnover... | ecosystem: Environmental > Aquatic > Marine >...
TCTCACTCACGATGCGTTCGTGGGTGCCAACGGACGCCGCCTTCCAGGCTGCACGCTGGTCCGCAGAAAAATGGTGGGCGGTAAACCCTTCCTCATCGGCTGATGCTAGCCCATCCGCATTCATGCCGGCGATGACGTGACGAAGTTCATCGGTGCTCGCAAACATGTCCGTAATGATGGCCTGGTGGTCAGGACTCAGGCCTTCAAGCCAGTCTGTGTTGGCGAGAAAAAAGCCACCGAGAAAGAAGTGCTGGGTGAGCATGAAGTGTGGTGCATCCGGCACTAAACCGGTCCCTGCGTAGGCGACGGTTGGTGTTAGCCCGCCATCGATTAACCCTGTCTGAAGGCCAGGAATAGTTTCTGGACTGGTGATGTAAATAACATCAGCTCCGACGGATTCCAGGAATAGGCGAGCGGCGATATCTTGCGTTGCGCGCAGGCGCATTCCGTCAGCGTCCTTCGGCCATAGAATAGGCTTGTTGGCGTAGATATTCTGGCCACCGAGATCGACCCAACGAATAATGGTGAGGCCTTTCTCTGCGAAGAGTGGTGCAAAGACATCAAAGAAGACGTGATCAACTACGTAATCAAATTCTTCCTTGGTATCGAATAGGAACGGCGCGCCAAGGTATGCGACCTCGGGCACGATGTTTGAAAGGACAAGGCTCGACAATGTTGCAAGCTTGAGCCGCCCTCGACGCGTGCCCGAGAGTATTTGTTCCTCTGGTCCGCCTTCGCCATGGATAAGCAGTTGTGGCTTTAGCGTGCCCTGTGATTCCGCCTCAATACGTTCAGCGTAGTCGTAGAACACCTCGGCGGCTTGAGAGCCGGGGATGATAAAGCCACCGATCTGCACCTCTTCAGCTGCAGTCGAAACTGGGAGTCCTAGAAGGCAAGCTGCGAGCAGCAGTCGCTTCATTGGTCGCTATCCAACCATGTTGTCATGGCGCTACCAATTTCTTCAGCTCCCGTATCAAACACATCGTCTGTGATGTCTGGAAGCTCGATCAAATTGGCATCTGGCATAAGTTCGGTTCTGGCCTTTAAGGTTTCATCCAGCAGCATTTCGTGCGGCTGTAAAACTAAAATGGGCTGTTTTACGAGAGGGAATCGCTCTTCGGGTGCGTAGGTCCAAACAGCGTTGTAGGCGAACCATGATTTATCGAGTGAGTGTATGTCTTCTAGGAAGACCTTTGCTGCACGCTCCAATGAAACACCTTCGGCGCGTTTGATCACGATTAGGTACCACCGGTTCATAATGAACGTTCCGTCTTCCGGTAGGCTCTTATCAGTGGGGAGGTTCGCGAGTATGTCGGCTCTCGTTTTGACATCACGGTACGCAATGCCCGACATGATGACGCGACGGACGAGGTCTGGCCGGGTGATCGCGAGTTCAGATGCAATAAAGACGCCGGTGTGAAACCCATAGACGTCAACCGCACCTAATCCGCCTTCGCCGTAACCCATTGCCACCAGGGCGTCTTCCATCGCACCAGCAATGTCGGCCATGCTTGGTGGAACGTCAGGCCGGTCAGATTCGCCATAGCCCGGCGTGTCGAACGCAAGGGCCAGCCGGTCGCGGCCGAGCACTTCGAGCAGGGGGCGGTATTCTTCAGCAGACTTTGGGTTCTGGTGAAACAAGACAACCGGCGTTTTATCGCTGGCGCCGTTGGCCGGTTGTGCCGAGTGGTAATGGACTTGGCCATAGCGGCCATCCACATAGCCTTTTTTATAAATCACAGAGGTCTCCGCATTGGCGATGGTGCTTGTCAGGGTTCCATAGGACAGGACAAGTGATAGGGCGACAAGGAAGAAAGGTCTAAAAAACACGAGATTTTCTCCTGTTAGTGCGCGACTGGCTTGGTCAATCTAAGATAGAGCCTTGTGGCTGGAATAAACACAAAACAATCAAACTAATACTTTTGCACATCTTGCCTACTACCTTCGACCCACACCCGTGAGCCACGAAGCCTCTATTATTAGTGATACGGCAAGGTGTAACGATTGACGTTACCCGTAATGCTAGGACACCCGCGATAGTGGCGTTTACGTTCGAGACCCTCCGGCGGAAGATTAGGCGTTCCAGCTATCCATTGCTGGCTGGCTTCGCCATGGCTGTGCTTACAATATCCCTGTGGCAATTTGCTGAGCGTCAAGAGCGTGTAAGTGCGAACGCGACGGTTCAGACTCTGACAGAGGGGTTGATTCAGAATACTGAATTTAAGTTCGCGAGCCACGCAGAAGCAGTCTCGCGTATGGCGCAACGGTGGGTGAAATCTGGTGGCACCTCACAAGAGGAATGGGCGTTCGATGCCCGAAATTATAAGCGTGATATCCCTGGGTTTAATAATTTCACGTGGATTGATGACACACTTACTGTTCAATGGTTGTTGAGAGACGGTGAACTGATCGAGCCTCGGCAGAGTAATACTCCTGTGCAAAGAACAGCCGAATCGAAAGCCTATCTCGAATACCTAAGAGATGAGAAGAAGCAACCCGGTACATTTTATTATGTTAGCCGGCTGGGTGAGAGAATGCTCTTGCTCTACGTACCGATGTTTGACGGTGAAAAATTTCTTGGTTTCCTTGGCGGCGCAATTGAGGTCCCGCGATATCTGAAAGGTATATTCGGGGCCTACGAGGGCGATTTGGAGGTTGTTGTCACACACGAAGGTGACCCGATTTTTCAAAGCTTGGGTTGTCAAGCTGGTCAAAAATTAGTGTCGACGCGTAAATTTAGTATCGGTGATTCAGACTTTAGTATCGAGGCTTACGCAACGCCGAAAGTTATTAATGCGACGTCCTCTAGCCTCCCTTTTGTTGTGTTGTGTGTTGGGTTCACTTGGACGCTGATCGTTGCGTGGTTGATTCATCAATCCTCTGTCATCAAGCAAAAATCCGGTGTGGTAGAGCGCCAAGCGCTAGCACTTGATCAAACATCAGATGCAATGTTTATTCACAATCAAGAGCAGGGCATTCTTGACTGCAATGCGGCGGCTATAAACCTATTCGGATATTCAAAATCTGAATTGATCGGCATGCATACGAGAGATCTTGCGGCTGATCCTGGATCGCTGCGACCGCTTTACGCTGATCGCGATGAAAAGCTTGCGCTGCATGGTCGTTGGTCTGTGACAATAAAAACTCGAACTAAGCCTGGCGATATCAGAATGATGTCGATTGCGGAATCGGAGCTAAAAGACGCCCGCGGCAGAACTGTTGGTTTTGTATCCATGGCCCGTGATGTTACGGACGAAGAAGACCGTAAGGCTGAGCTTGCAGAATCTGAATTCAAGTTTCGGGGTTTGTTTGAAAGCAGTCGGGATGGCATCGCAATCCGCCCCGTAACGCCACAGGGCGTTAAGGGCGTAAGCAACGTAAACCAAGCCTATTTAGACCTGACCGGTTACACACAGGAAGAGCTTAACAGTTTGCCGGAGCAGGTGCTTGTCCCGCTTGCAGAAGACCGTGCAAAGTTACTCGTGGCGCTGGCGCAACTTGAGGAACAGGGATACGCCGATACGATCAGCCTTCAGTACAAGCGAAAAGATGGCAGCTACCGTCATGCAGAGACCACGCTGTGGCGTGCGATTAAAGATTCCACGGGTGAGCATACTCAGACGATTGCGTTGGTGCGCGATGTCACAGAGCAAGAAGCGAACAGAGAGAAGCTTGTTGAGTCTGAAAATAAATTCAGAAGGCTTTTTGAAAGTAGCCGTGATGCAATCTGTATTCGATCTGCGAGGGGCAGTAATGCTGGGAGGGTGATTGACGCGAACCAAGCCTATCTCGATCTCGTTGGTTATGACCTAGACGAAGTGCCAGTCTATAGCGCCGACAACATGGTGATGACCCGCGACAGTTACACGGTCATTGAGCCATACCTGAAACGGTTGGGTCAACAGGGCTACACAGACCCATTTAACGTCAATTTTCTGCGCAAGAATGGCACTACGGTGCCCGCCAACGTTCAGCTATGGCGAACATACGATGATGATGACGAGCATGCGCAAACCATTACGATTGCCCGTGACATGACGGAAGCCGTTCAAGCAGAAGAGGGGATGAAGGAAGCCCAACAAATTGCCCAGCTCGGAAGTTGGGACTTCGACCTAATCCGTAAGACTGGATCTTGGTCGCATGAGATGTATCGTATATTTGAGGTCGAAGTGCCAGGTCGCCCGCTTGACTACCATGGCCTCATGGAAATCTTGCATCCCGATGATCGCGATAAATTCGCGCAAGATCGCAAGCGTGCAGACAGGGAAAATATCCCGGTCAATGATATTTATCGCATCGTCATGAGCGATGGTCGCACGAAGTATCTCAGATTTAATTTCCGCACGATTTTAGGAGCTGATGGGGCTGTCATAAAACGTCTTGGTACGGCGCAAGATATCACCGCTATTCGTGAACTTGAAGATGCGCTTCGACACACCCAGAAACTACAAACCGTTGGGCAACTGACAGCGGGAATTGCGCATGATTTTAATAACATTCTCGGTGTGATCTCAAGCAATGCGCAGTATCTAGAGATGATTGTCACGGATAGCCCCGATGTGAACGTGACAGTAGATCGAGTGGTCAGGGCCGTGAAACGCGGTGCGAAATTGACTGACCAAATGTTGTCCTTCTCTCGGAAACAGGCACTGGCGCCCACACAGATTGATACTGCATCCTTTTTAGAAGAGCTGACGGATACGGTCTCCAGAGCTCTGGGCGAAGAAATTACGATGGATGTCGATGTGCCTGATGCCCCATGGAGTGTCATGGCCGATGAAACCCAGCTTACAAACGCGTTGTTGAATCTCTCGCTTAATGGTCGAGATGCGATGGAGGGGGCTGGGTCTCTAAAAATCAGGGTTCAAAATATCGACGTGCATGAGGGCGAAGACGCTTCGGCACGAAATATCGAGGCTGGGTCATACGTCGCGATCTCTGTTCAAGACAGCGGAACCGGGATGACACAAGAGGTCCAAGACCAAGCGTTTGAACCGTTTTTCACGACGAAAGAAATCGGAGCGGGAAGTGGTCTTGGGTTAAGCATGGTTTACGGGTTTGCTGACCAGTCTGGCGGCACTGTTACCTTGGATAGCGAGGTCGGTGTTGGAACGACAATTACGTTGTACCTTCCGGCCACTGATCAGCAAGGCGAACTGACTTTAGCAAAACCTCAAAAGGAGAGTGTTGCCCCACCAGCAGTTCGCACCATTTTGTTGGTTGAGGATCAACCGGATTTGCGGGTGATCAATGAGCAAGTCCTGCAAAAGCTCGGGCATCGGGTTATTACGGCTGAGGACGCGGCCAGTGCGATGCTCGCGGTGAGCAAAGTCGACCATATTGATGCCGCCTTCTTAGATATTATTTTGCCCGGCGGAGTAAAAGGGATCGAGTTGGCCGCCCGTCTGCGGGACACACGTCCGTCGTTGAAAATACTGTTCACGACGGGTTACGCCGCTCGCGATGTGCTGGATAAAATTGATCATGTTGAGCACGATGGTTTGTTTCGTAAACCGATCCAAATTCAGGATGTGTCAGCGCGGTTAGGCGAGATTTTCGGTGCGGATAAATCTAACGTTACCGATGTGGGGAAATACACAGCAGCTTAGTCTTGAAGTATCCCAAAACTCATGTGTTAGTCTGTTCCCATTCTCACTAGATCAGGGCCGCACTATATGCCTGCGCACAACACAAACCAGCTCTGGGGCAGCGTCACAAAGGCCTTGCATTGGTCTATTGCGCTATTGATCATCGCGAACATCATCATTGCCCAATGGATATCTACGCTAGAGGTGGGCATCCCTGGTGACCCTGAAATGTGGCGCTTTTTAACACCACTTCACAAATCCATCGGATTGGTTGCACTTATTCTTATTATAATTCGGTTAGCTTGGGCCTTCGGTGGGACCCGCCCAGATTTGCCGTCCGGGACACCACAATGGCAGCGCAATCTGACCTATAGCGTTCACGGTCTCATCTACATGATGATCTTGGTGGTGCCGGTTGTCGGATACACAACGTCTGCGGCAACCGGGTCGCATTTTGAATTGTTTGGCCTTTTCGTTGTGCCAAATCTCGTACCCGAGAACACAGTGCTCGTGACGGTCACTTATTGGATTCATTTTGTTGGAGGCTGGGCCTTAGCTGGCTTGGCTACTTTGCATGCGGCGTCGGCGCTTTGGCATCATTTCGTGAAGAAAGACGACATTCTAACGGGCATGCTGCCAAGCCTTGGCCCTTCAAGTGCCGAACCGTCGAAACCCGCTGAGTAAGACTTAGAACAACGCAAGTTGGCAGCCACGCTTATCGGTTGGCACACGAAATTTGGTTGTCGAAAGGCCATTGGATTTAGCATTCAAACGCAGGCGTCTTACGGCAAGGCTAAACCGTTTTGACAAGGCATCTGCATAGGGGCCACGTCCAATCTGACGACTTCCCCATGCTGGATGGTAATCACGACCGTCATTCATCGACCTAATCAAATTCATAATGCGGCCTGCGCGATGTGGCGTGTTTTCGGCAAGCCACTCTTGAAACAAATCTTTGACTTCAAGCGGCAAACGTAAAACCACATACCCGGCGTCATCGGCACCTGCGTCTGATGAGGCCTCCAGAATAGACTCCATTTCTTGGTCGTTTAGGCCAGGTATTGCGGGAGCAAAGAGCACTCCGGCGGGCACGCCAGCCGCTTTGAGTTCTCGGATGGCATCTAACCGTCTGCCAGGTGTGGAGGCGCGGGGTTCCATGGATCGCGCCAATCGATGATCGAGTGTGGTGATAGACAAGGAGACCTTAGCAAGGCCCTTTGCTGCCATAGGCCCAAGGATATCTATATCCCGCGTCACCAGGTGCGACTTGGTCACAATAGCAACGGGATGCTGAAAGCGCGCAAGCACTTCAAGTGCTGACCGCGTGATCTTTCGATCTTTCTCTAATGGCTGGTACGGGTCCGTGTTCGTCCCCATGGCAATAACGCTTGGGTTATAGCCTTTCTTGCGGAGTTCTGTTTCAAGAAGGTTTGCCGCATCGGGCTTGATAAATATTTTGGTTTCAAAGTCTAAGCCTGCTGACATCCCAAGGTAGGCGTGTGTCGGGCGAGCGAAGCAATACACACAGCCATGTTCGCAGCCGCGATACGGATTAATAGAACGATCAAAAGGCACATCTGGGGATTGATTGCGCGCCAGTATGCCTCGCGTTGAATCCCGCAAGACTTGCGTGCGCAGAACGTCTGGCTTGATGTCTAGATTGTTCCAGCCATCGTCTGCAGCCGCGGGGCGTTGTCGTTCAAACCGTCCGGCGCGGTTTGTTATCGTTCCACGGCCATGCCGCGCGCCAGGATGGACAAAGGCCGCCTCTGGCGTTGGGTGTCTTAAATTGTGAGGTGTGTGTTCCATGATCTGACCCTACGCCAGAAAAGAGAACAAAACAAGAACAATTGTTTTTGGGAAAAGTTCTAAACGCGAGTCAGCCGTCTAAAAGAATGCGTTCACCAGCATAAAGAACAAGCCCGCCATAATTGCGGAGGCAGGCACTGTGATTAACCAAGCAGCGATGATACCCAAGAGGTAACGCCGTCGCACAAGCTTACGCTTCTTTGCCTTGGCCCATTTGTTGATCACCATATCCGGTGATGGTGGCACACCTCCGATGGCTGCCGCTCGTTTCGCTGGCGTGGGGCCAATCTGCCTGTTGGTGAGAAATTCTCTCAAGAAGCCGACGCCGAACACACCACCAACGGCAATGTGTGTGGAACTCACAGGTAAGCCCAGACCCGAGGCGACAATCACCGTGATGGCGGCTGAGAGGGCCACGCAAAAAGCGCGAATTGGGTCGAGCTTCGTAATCTTCTCACCGACAATTTTAATGATCTTGGGGCCGAACAGGAGCAAGCCGATCGAAATCCCAATAGCGCCAATGGCCAGTACCCAAAGTGGAAGTGTGACCTCAGTGGAGACCGTACCAGCTGTGACCGCTGTCACGATAGCGGCCAAAGGCCCAACCGCGTTGGCGACGTCATTAGATCCATGGGCAAAAGAAAGAAGAGCAGCGGCACAAATCAACGGGCTCCTAAAGAGCTGCCCAACAGATTTCCGTGTGTTCTCAATATGGCTCGTGTCCTTGAGTGCGATCAAACGAACCAGCAAGTAAGCAATCACAAAGGCTGCGAGGCCAATGGCAATAAGCGCAGGCGCTTCTGCTTTCCAGACGCGCTTGAGGCCTTTCATAACGAGGTAAACAGAGAAGGCGCCAGCCATGATGCCGACGAGGACTGGAATCCATTTTTGCGCAGCCGCGACTTTGTCTTCTTTGAAGATCACCGCGACTTTAACGAAGAGGAGAAACGCTGCAGCGATAATGCCGCCGAGAACCGGTGAGATCACCCAACTGGCTGCAATCGTGCCCATGATCGGCCAATCCACGGCCGAAACGCCGGCTGCGGCGATCCCGGCGCCCAAGACTCCGCCAACAATAGAGTGCGTTGTGGAGACCGGTGCCCCTATCAGGGTCGCTAGGTTTACCCATAGGGCCGCTGCGAGGAGGGCTGCCAGCATGGCCGAAACAAAGACTGATTGATCCGCGAAGGACTCTGGACTGACAATTCCTTTGGAAATCGTGTTGACAACATCACCGCCCGCAATCAAAGCACCCGCCGCCTCGAATATGGCGGCTATAACAAGGGCACCCATCATAGTCAGGGCTTTTGAGCCAACGGCCGGTCCGACATTGTTGGCAACGTCATTGGCACCGATGTTCATCGCCATATAAGCGCCAATAATGGACGCGATTGCGATAATGGCGTAGCCGTCGGTCGTGCCAGATTGAAGGTAGGTGTACGCCCAGACGCCCATCACAAAGAGCAGGCCGAACCCCATGTCCAGATTGCGTAAACCCGTACGGGTGGTCGCTTTTTCAAGCTGCACAATCCGTTTAAGGTCTTTGTCTATGGCCGTTTTTTTTGAGGTGGCGGCAGGGTCACCATCTGGCGAGGCAAGAAGAGACATGGGCGTTTTTTGGTCCAGCGTCACAAATCTGTCATAATACTGAAACGGACTTAACGACGTTTACCCGACAGGGTCAACGTCCCCTGCTGGTTATTCTGGGTTATGACGCACCGATGATACGAATTCCTCGCTTTCGCCAATGCGCAGCGCTGCCGTTTCAAGATACGGCGTCCCAGCGGCGCGTCATGCTGATCACCTCACTCGGCACCCGCAGGTGGATTCTTCCCAAGGGAAATATCGAGCCAGGGTTGACGATTCGAGAGTCCGCCGAATTTGAGGCCTTTGAAGAAGCCGGTGTTATGGGCAACCTGCAGGCCGACAGTATTGGCTCATACACTTATGAAAAGGCTGATGAGGACGAGGATATCCTTCATCACGTCAAAGTCTTCCCGCTCGAAGTGTCACAGATTTTGGATGAGTTCCCGGACTATGAGAAACGCGAACGGCAGTGGATGAGTGTTGCGGAAGCCGCTGATGCTGTGGACGAGCCAGATCTCAAGACGCTGATTGTTAAATTTTCCGAATAAACACGCAGTTAGCATTTACCAGCGTGTGCCAAGGCCAATCCTGAACCGCGTATCTTTCTGATCAAATCCGATGAGGCTCTCGCTGTACCCACTAATAAATTGCGCATGCAAATTGGGCGTGAAGAGTTTCTGCACAAAGGGGAATGGTGTCGTCGCGTCAATTTGCAACGTCGCTTTGTCCTGAACGTCTCCTTTCCGCAAGGAAGCCATCAGGCCTAATCCCGACTGTCGTCGAACGTTACGTTCCATCAATCGAACGGAGAGTTCTGCATGGCCACGGAAATCATCGATGGTCGGATTGTCAGAGGTGCTTCCAACGTAGCGCCATACTTTGGGTTTGACGGATAACTCCCACCATTCGCATTCGCGGCAGTCTTCCGCCGGGCGGTCAAAGTCATAGATAAACTCGGGCTGGATGTAGGCGTAGTTCAGGCTGCGCGAGGCCAGTCCATCTTGCCCATTTGATTCGTGCAGGAAGCCGACACGAACATGCCTAAGCCCGAGGCCAGGGAACATAAGTCCATCTGGATCGCTTGGATCGCCAATGTCATAGAAAAATTCCGGCTTGTAGCTGGAATCCCGAAAGGGCTTGGATGCTGAATCGAAATCCCAGAAGGAAAGCTGGGTGTATCCGACGTGTAAATTTTGTAGCCACTTCAAAGACGATGAATCTTTGATGTTGTGAAACAGGCGGTACTTGAAACTGATCTGGAATTTCACTTCATCTGGATTTACGCCGTATACGAGATACATCGGTTCGTGAATGCCAAAGGGACCGTCTTCGTCAGGTTCATACACATCATCGACAGCAGTCATGATCGAATCAACGACATCGTCATTCGTGATGTCTGCGTCTGCCGTTTCACCAGAGTTTAAAACCAGAGCCTCTGAGTAAGGACCGGCAAGACTAGCCAGTTGCACACCCGGTGCGGTGATTTCAACCAAGGTCATGGGGCCGTCAAGGATCGCAAGAGACAGGCGGCCCATTCCAGTCCAGCCGTCAGGCACCTGCATGTCATAGGTGTGCCGAACAAAGTCGCCGGCACCTAAGTTGATACGACCGGCCTGTTCCTGTTGGCTCAGCTCAATAATGCCTTCTATCGAACCTGAGAGACCTTTCAGCGTGTAGCGGACCAGAGAAGGGACAACAACACGCTCCATATGCTCGCCGCCGTTGGTAAATAGAACGGTGACCTGGACAACATCGCCAGAAACCAGGGGCTCTGTCGGTGCGATAAGCACTGTGTCTGCAGCGGCGGGCAGGGCAAGAAACAAGCTGAGGGCGATGCAGGATAGAATGGATCGCATGAAGAAATCTCCGATGGCTCAGTGGCCTGGCAGGCCATAGGCAATGGGTGCCAGTTGCACGCGGTTAGCGCGGCTCACAGACGTGATGTGTTTGGGTGGCCTTTATATAGGGGGGCGGAGCGCCGTTTGCACCCGCTCGCCCTACTCTTTTTTGGCAGCGACCGCTTCCAGTTCAATGAGCACGTCTGGATAGGCGAGGGCCTTCACGTAGACAAGCGTGCCGGCCTGTTTGCCTCCGGGGTTGTGCTTAGCCCCGGCTTTGATGATCGCACCGATGTCAGATGGATTGACCATATAAAGGTTGGTTTTGACCACGTCGCTCCAATTCATACCGGCATCCTGTAATGTTTGCCCAACTTTGGCATAGACGATGTCGGCTTGTGTTTCTGCATCCGGAGGTGTGTTGCCATCGGCGTCCGTCGCCGTTTGCCCACTGATGAATAGAATGCGAGAGCCTGGTGGAATTTCGACACTGCGTTGGGTGTAGCCACCTGTGGGGTTGCGGACGATATTGGTCGGCGTATTTTCTGCATTTTGTGCGGCGGCACTGCCTGCAGCGGTTAACCACAGGAACAGTGTAGCGAGAAGGCGTGTGGCGTTGCGAAGGGTCATTGCGAAATTCCTTTTTTAAGGCCGATGCATCTTAGTCATTCAGATAAGTCTTAATGGCTGGGTCCACATAGGACACGGGTTCGTCCGACATTGTGAGTTGCAGCCAGAACCGATCAGCGAAGGCTTGGGCATCTGCTGTCCGAGCCGCCGCTTGGTCAGGCGTGTCCTCATGGGTTTCAACGGCATCTGGTGGGAGAATATCGTTCTTCTCAAGTTCCGCCTCTAGCACTTTCACGCGGTCGCGCACCATGTAGAGCTCGCCTGCCAAGGTGACCAATGCAGAGATAATCCGATCTTGTGGCAAGTCGCGGACAAGCACCGGCTCTTTATCCGTCACAGGTCCGGTTGGATAGGTTTTGTAGGGTGAAGATTCGCTCACAGCTGCAGCTTTCCTATTTTTCCATCACGTAGAAATTCCATGTCGTCTTAGGTGGTGTGTCCTTCGACGCTGGGCCCAGCGCGTATTTGTTCATCTCGGCTGGAATCGCAACCGATTTTGAGAAGCCAGCCGCTTTGCCCATTCCTGCATAATCTGCGTCAACGCAAGCAGGCATGTAGGGCTCATTGTTGAGCCATGCATCTGAGAACTGAATCACGTGCTGAGCCGGTTGGTCTGGGACTAACGCAAGTTCCATTCCGATAAAAACGCCGCCCGGTTTTAGGATGCGCCGGACTTCCTTGAACAGATCCGGTGTGACCTGCTGAGGAAACTCGTGAAGCATAAACATGTGAAAGACCATGTCGAAAGAGTCGTCTTCGTAGTCCATGGCCATAATGTCTTGCTGGGAGAACTTAACAGGTACGCCCGCTTCACGCGCCCGCACATGGGCCAGCTTGACGCAGGGAGCGGCAATATCGACACCGTATCCCTCTGACTCTGGGTGGTCCTGCATCCACGCGATGATGCCGCCGCCATGTCCCGTGCCCCAGTCGAGTACGCGGGTGTAGTCTTTCCCTTCTGGAAGATGTTCCCACATCAGGTGATACACTTTGTTTGGGTCTGATTGGTTCGGGTTTGTTGTGCGTCGACCGTAATCATAGATCAGGCCATCCACGTCGTCGCGCCAAACGCCACCGGGCTGCTGATGAAAATCGACCCACTCAAAGTAATCCGGCATCTTAATGTCTAGATTCAGCTGCAGCTCATCGCCTGCATCAGCAATGAGTGCGTCGAGCTCTTTTTCTAAGGCGTCGCGTTGTCCGTGAACCATTGTGTCGATGCCCACATCCGGCTGGCTGTACTTTAAGCGTCGTAGATTGCGAATGCCCCAGGCCTTCAATTGATATTCTGGCAGCGTGTCCATGATCCGGGCCGCGCTTTCGCGAGTTTCAGGTTCCCCTGCATAATGGGAGTCCCGCTCTTTAAAATAGGCGCGATAGGCCTCTTCGTTTGCTTTGGAATTCACGGCGACATAGGAGCACCGTATGAACTCCTGAAACGCCGTGTAATCGCGGCTTTGCTTTGCGTCGAAGGTGGGAGGGCGATTGCTGTGTGTGTCCGGCACGATCCGCATCCATATTCGGCTTGAGAAAGGGGAGTAAAGAGTGGGTGGGCCGGGCGACTGTGTCAACTAGCGGTGCTGAATCACCTTGACTCATCCACGGCTCAAACCGGTATGGTTCGGCCAATAAATCCCATGACCTTTCGGAGCCCTGTATGAACTCGTTGCGGTATGCCGTTTTAGCTCTGTCCCTCGTGTTGGGGCTGACCAGCGTTGCCCTTGCGGAAGTTGTATTGCATCGCGGTAATAGCAAAGAGCCGGATACGTTGGACCCTCACCGGGCGGCAGGGGTCTGGGAAAACGAAATCATTGGCGACATGTTTCTCGGTCTGACGACGGAAGCAGCCAATGGCGATATTGTTCCCGGGTCTGCTGAAAGCTGGACGATCAGCGAAGATGGCTTGGTCTATACGTTCACATTGCGAGAGGGTTTGTTCTGGTCTGATGGTGTGCCGGTGACGGCGAGTGATTTTGTTTTTGGCATGCGTCGCATTATGGACCCGGTAACAGCCGCGCGTTATGCGTCCCTTCTTTTCCCGATCAAAAATGCCCGGGCGATCAATACGGGTAAGATGAACCCAGATGAGATCGGTGTCGTGGCGCTCAACCCGAAGACGGTCGAAATCACATTGGAAAGCCCTGTTCCGTTTTTCACGCAATTGTTGGCTCACTACACGACCTATCCCATTCCGCAACATGCCTTTGCCGTGCACGGGGAGGATTGGGTTAAGGCGGGAAGAATGGTCACGAATGGGGCCTATGTGCTGCAAGAGTGGGTGACGAACTCCCATGTGAAGGTGTCCAAGAACCCGAAGTTTTATGATGCAGCGAACGTTGCCATTGATACGGTATTTTACTATCCGATTGAGGACAGTCGCACCGGCTTGAAGATGTTTGAGACCGGCGAGTTGGATACGAACCTGATGACTGAAGGTTTCCCCTCAACCATGCTGGACGAGGTGACGCAAAGACTTCCAGGCGAAGCCCGTGTCGTTCCCAGCCTTGGGAATAGATTTTTGCCCATGAACACGAGCAAGCCGCCGTTCGACGATAAGCGTGTGCGTAAGGCAGTCTCCATGCTTGTTGATCGTGAAATCATCAACGACCGGATCGTGGCTGTCGGTGCGCGATCTGCCTATGCGTTTGTGCCACCGGAAATGGCGAACCATCAGGCTGGCGCCCAGGTGGACTTCGTCAGCATGGCCATGCCGGAGCGCGTGGCGGAGGCAAAGCGCTTGCTGTCAGAGGCAGGGTACTCTGAAGACAACCCATTGCGTTTCGAATTGTCCTATCGGGGTTCTTACGATAACACGCGTCGGTTATCCGCCGTTGCCGCTATGCTCCGCCGGGCCGGCGTTGTTGCTGAAATCGCGGCCTACGATTCGCGCATTTCATATAGCAAGATGGACCAAGGCGATTACGAAATGGGAGATGGTGGTTGGCATGCGGATTACAACGATCCTTATAATTTCTTGTATTTATTGTTGTGTGATTCCGGCCCCATGAATTGGGCAAAATATTGCAACCCAGATTTTGATATGCTCGTGAATGAAGCGGCAGTGACGCTAGACCTGGAAAAGAGAGCGCAGCTCATGTCTCAGGCAGAGCAAATCATGCTCGATGATCACCCTGTCATCATGCTTGACTACGCAAGCAATCGTATTTTGGTCTCAAACCGCATTCAGGGTTTTATTGATAATATTTCTAATGCTCATCGCACCCGGTATTTGTCGTTTATCGACGAATAGTAAAAAGGAAATCCAGGATGAACCGACCTCTTTCCCGAATTTTAATCGCTGGTGTGGCATTTGGTCTTGTGGCTTGTGGCGAGCCAGAGACAGTCTCTCAGGACGGGACAGAAACGGAACGCTTCAATACCTTCTTAGATGAGCGGTTTGATCTCTGGGTCAATCGTAGCCCGACATGGCAATCTTACCTTGGTATCAAGGATGACTACGACAAGTGGGATGATCGTTCCCCGGAACATATAGCCGAAGGGTTAGAGCTTGCGTCACAAACGATCGCCGACATCGAAGCCTTCGATTTCGATAGTCTCGGTCCACAAGCTCAATTGAGCCATCAGCTCTACAAAGCCGAAATGGAAAAGATTCTGGCCGGAGAGCAGTTCCGCCACCATACCTATCTCGTCAATCAGATGTTTGGCGAGCAATCGGAAACGCCCGCATTTTTAATTAATATTCATCGGGTCGATACGATCACAGATGCTGAGGCGTACATTGCCCGCCTTAACGGTATCCCTGAATACTTTGGCGGTGTGATGGCGCAGATGCGCGAGTCCCAAGGTATGGGTATTCTGCCTCCTAAATTCGTGTTTACGCATGTGTTGCGCGATATCGATAACGTTCTCAGCGGTCGACCTTACGATGACAGCAACGAAGATACGGCCGTACTTGAAGACTTTCGCAAGAAAGTCGGTGCGCTCGAAATCAGTGCGGACGAAAAGGCGGCGTTGATCGTTCAGGCTGAGCAAGCCTTGCTCAACGCGGTGGCACCGGCGTACGCGGACCTCAAAACATTGGTCCTGGAGCAACAGGCGCTTGCCACGTCTGATGACGGCGCATGGAAGCACCCGGACGGCGAGGCGTATTACAAATATCTTTTGCGAGAGATGACCACGACGGACCTCACTGCCACGGAAATTCACGATCTCGGTCTATCCGAGGTCGCCCGTATCCACGATGAGATGCGCGGGATTATGACCCAAGTCGGTTTTGACGGAGATCTACAGGAGTTCTTTGCCTTCATGCGTGACGACCCGCAGTTCTATTATCCCAATACGGATGAGGGGCGGGATCAGTACCTGCAAAAGACGGATCGGCTGATTGGCGAAATGGGCGCGCGTCTGGACACGGCCTTCGCGACGTTGCCTGAAGCGTCACTCTCGGTGAAACGGGTCGAGGCCTTCCGCGAACGATCGGCCGGCAAGGCGTTCTATCAATCGCCATCACCAGATGGGTCTCGACCGGGCACCTATTACGTCAACCTCTACGATATGGCCGACATGGCTGTGTACGAGCTGGACGCCCTTGCATTTCACGAAGCCATTCCTGGGCATCATATGCAGATAGCCATTGCTCAAGAGCTTGAAGGTGTACCTAAGTTCCGTCGCTATGGCGGATACACTGCCTATATCGAAGGCTGGGGGCTGTACTCAGAGTTTCTGCCGAAGGAAATGGGCTTCTATGAAGACCCCTATGCAGACTTCGGGCGTCTTTCTATGGAGCTATGGCGCGCTTGCCGTTTGGTCGTAGACACCGGCCTGCACGACAAACGCTGGACCCGCGAACAGGCTATTACCTACCTCCAAGAGAATACACCGGCCCCCGAAGCGGAAACTGTGAAATCCATCGAGCGCTACATCGTCATGCCGGGCCAGGCGACGGCTTACAAAATCGGCATGTTGAAAATTCTAGAGTTGCGTCGCGAGGCAGAAGTGGCGCTTGGCGCCGCCTTTGACATTCGCGCCTATCACGATGTTGTGCTGGCCAGCGGTGCGCTTCCCCTCGATGTGCTCGAAAGCCAGGTGAGAGATTGGATTGTTGAGGTAATCGGCACGTAGTTCCACGCAGGAATGCGTACGACATACCGCTAAGCTCAGATACGTTGGAAGCTAGGGTTTGGAAATGATCATAGAAATAGGTGACGCTCGCAGAGTAGAACGGCTCATTTCCTTGGTTGAGCCATTGCTAGATAGAAAGCACTGGATATCGAACGAGGCGCTGCAAACTAGGCGCTGGTGCAGGATATTGCAGACTGAAGAATCTGTCTGTGAGTGGTTACCACAGATAAAAAACTACATTGAACGCAAGGGGAACGAGCATTTAATATCACTAGCTATTGGCGAGTGGATAGGTGTTCCTGCTCAAGAAGCTATGCGTCAGGGAGTATGTGTGGCTGCGGAATTTTCAGCCGATGAGGTAGGGCTTTCCGAAGTCAACTTTAAGTACGAACCCGGTGATTATGCAGTTTTTGATGAGGCCATGAGTTTCATTATCGTATGTGAGAAGCCGGACCTAGCGGCGATAGCCGGCCCAGAGTCTGTACTTGAAGAATTCTTTGGACATTCTCTAGATCAAGAATTTGCAGACTTTAAATCTCATGCCGAAGAGATGAAGCAGCATGCGTGGAAGCTTCACGAATATTACGATGTCGCCCTAATCAGGTGCCTTGAGTAGAAACGCAGTCACGAATATTTAAAATGCCATTTGCATGAATTGGTCGCAGAGATGAGCGCGCGTAACCCTTGCTCATGCTTGCACTATTTCATATATTTTGAGGTCAGTTCGTCCGGACCTTTGTTCACAAGCCTGTGTGACGCGGTCCTTTTGATCGACGAGCGCCCATGATTAAGGCATGAACAATTTATAGGCTTAATTGGGTGACGGCGGCATCATGCGAGCGTTAACATTTCTTTCTGTAGTAACACTAGCGCTTGGTTTGGCGACATCAGCGTCGGCAATAGATGCGAAACTCCAGCAGGACGCAGATGCCCGCGCCGTCCGTTATGTACTGGATCTTGAGCAAGACCCCGGTACACCGATGATGGGCAACCCCAATGGCGATGTCACAATCGTTGAGTTTTTTGACTACCAGTGCCCGTTCTGCAAAGCGGCAGAACCACGTCTTAAAGAATTGGTCAAAAGCGACGGAAACATCAAATTTGTGATCAAAGATTTCCCAATTCTTGGGTCAGTCTCACTTACCGCCTCTAAGGCGGCATTGGCGGCAGCTATGCAAGGCAAGCATGCAGAATTTCACAACGCGATGATGGGGCACCGCGGGCCGCTGGAAGACGGCGCCCGTGTGTTTAAGATTGCGGCAAATGTGGGCCTAGACGTTGAACGCCTCAAGCAAGACATGAATTCAACAACGGTGACCGACCAATTGTTCGAGAATTTCAATCTGGCCCGCAAACTGAGGATTAACGTCATCCCCGGCTATATCATAAAAGGTAAAGTGCTCTCGGGTTTGTCGTCCGATACAGTGACGTCAGCGATTGATTTCCCCAAAGAAGTCGCGGAAGCCCGCGCCAAAAACTAATCCAACCGGGTGACGAGAGACTGACCCGGGTTGTCCGGGTCGGCGACGCTGATCACTTTCACGTTGTGGCGCTGTCTGAACTCGGCACGCTTGGCCTCAAAGTCTGACTGCTCCATCCGTTTGTCCCGATACAATATAAATGCCCGCAATCCGCCGACGTCTTTGTCTTCTTCGTAAACGATTCCAAAGTTGGATCGAAAACGGTGGTTGGGCGTCGTGAAATTAAAGTACATGCGGTAGGAGTCGACGCCGGTCTTCGGATTGGGTTTGAGGCGTACACCGTCATTGTCGCCGAGAACGGTGTAAACGACGGCTGGATCGCTCGGCCCACCGGCGTGATCAGTCCCAATGTTTCCCAAGGTGCCCTCGTCGTCAATCAACTCACCTTCGGTGATGATGATCAGTTCAATGCCTTCGCCCTCGGCCATCAGGCCTTTGCCGTAGCGCGATGTGGCGATCCCGGCTGGATAAAACCGATGTTCGCTTTCTCGGAACTTTGTCCCGTCCAACTCGATGTAGACCAAGCTGTTATAGGACCGCACCGTGTAGTCCATGTCCGATGTAAAATACGTGTTCTCGCTGGCCCACCACCCCGACATGTTTTGCCAGAACGGAAAGGCCGAAAGTTTAGATTCTTGTGCAGAGGCGCTACTGGCGAAAGCAAAAAGACTAAACGCAACAACGGTGTGGAGAAGTTTCATTTAAGTATCCAAGTATTTGATAATGGCATCCGCTTTGTCTTGTGTACCCGAATTAAAAGGCAGCACCAGGTGCTCTGAGTTGGGCACCAGGGCTGCGGCTTCTTCCACAGAGGTATGCAACGGATCAGCTTCGTGGGCCATGCAGAATGTTGGAACAGTGATGAGCGGCAAACGGTCATGCGTCTTGTGACGGAACACTGCGTTGTACCCTTTGTAGTAATGGTCTAACGCCTTCATAACTTCCATGACGCTGCTATGTAGGCTTTCGGTTGGCCAAGGCTCTTTGCCTAAATAATGTTCCTTGTCCCTCATGTAATAAGGGAAGTAGAGACCCATATCTCGCATGAAGTTCCACGCCCAAATAAAGTGCTCGCCGTTTGCTTGCGGCTTAATCTTCGGCGCATAATTTTTCAGCATGTCGGCAGAGAGGGCAGGGTCAAACAACGCGACCCCATCAAACACCAGCTTGCGCACTCGGTCGGGATGGGCGATGGCTATTTCCATGCCAATGTTTGCGCCCGTGTGGCCGCCATAGACGTCAACTTTATCGAGCCCCAGCTTGTCCCATATCCGCACGACGCTGTCGGCGTAATAGATCAGGTCAGGCTCTTCAGGCGTGGGCGGGACAGACTCACCAAATCCCAAAGTATCGGGGGCGATGCTGCGGCGCGTTTCGCCAAAGGCTGCAACTAAACCCGTAAGACCTTTAGACGAGCCAGGCCCGGCATGCATCATATACAAAGGCAACGGACCATCGGCAGTGTCTTCCCCAGCGTGCCGGTAATGCACCAGGCCTTCTTCAATGCGTACAAACGCGCGATCGACGTCCATTGGTCTTACTCCCTGATTTGATTTTGTCTCTGCCGCGTGGGCGGTCCCGTTGGACGCAACAGGGGTTGAAAGCGGCAAAGCAGTGGCCGCCGTTCCTCCCATCATTGTGCGTCGTGTCAGCATCGGGTCCCCTCAGATATATGCTCTACGATAAGCATGGATCATGCCGTGTGGGCGCACGGTTTGCACGCACGTTCATCCCTTGGTGATGCCTTGAAGGGTAGGCCCCCGCTATTGACTGTACAAATCAGTATAGAGATCCCACGCGGGAACGGTGTTGCGGCCGAATTTCTCACGCGCGGCATCGATAGCTGCGAGATCGATATTTGCCACAGCGTACCCTTCGTCCTGTCCTCCTTTTTCGGCGAGGAGCCGACCATCAGGCCCGATGATTGTGGCGCTGCCACCCGCCCATTCGCCTGCGGGGTTATCCGCATAAATCAGTCGCGATGTCGCACCGGTTAGAAGAAAGACATGACATTGAAAACCAATCGCTTGTTTGAGTGCGGTCCAGGGTATTTCATCGTCTTCCATGCTTGTATGGAGAATAACCTCCGCACCTTTAGACGCTAAAAGGCGGCTTGCTTCTAAGACTTCTGCCTCACCCTCAACGAAACAGGCGAGGGTGCCAATGGGTGTCTTTGCGACCGGCATGATCGAGTTTTCACCGAAGATGCTTTTGTATTCGTCCTTGATATCACGAAGGTAGGCGACTGACGGTGCGCTCTGTGCCTGGGCTTTGGGCGACCGTAGAACCAGTCCCTCAGGCCCCATAATGAAGCCTGTGTGAAAGAACCAACCTTCTTTTTGAGGCACCTTTTCTTGTGTGCTTGTTGCGACATAGCAGTTGTGACGCCGACAGGCTTCCACCACAGGCGCAAAGATACCTTTGTCTAAGGGTTCTGATACCAAGTCGACAGCAACCCTGGACATGGGAACACCTGAAACAGCCCGCCGCGCAGACGTGAACTGCAGCACTGGAAAGCTAATGACACGCGGCTTCGAAGAGGCCGACCGCATCACGTTCTCGATGGCTTCGACCATCGCCTCCGCATTGCGTCGGCGGACATCGTTGAGGGCGTCTTCACTGGGCGGTACAAGCACAGGAAGGCGCATGACCGCAGCCTTGAAGGCGGGGCGCGCTGATTGTGGTGTCATACTTTCAGCGGCTATGGCGCTTGATGACTTAGACAAGCCCATCGCCGTGAGAGCCGTTGCTGCTTTTATTAAATCGCGTCGCCGCATGTCAGTGCCTTTCCAATAGTGTGGCCATAGTCGCCAGTTAACCATAGATCGTCTGTGGCGGTTTACACGCCTCTAAACGCCAGCCTAGGGTGATGCTTCATTTTAGGGAGGCGTGCCATGTTACCGTCAGTGTTCAGTGTAGACCCCATTTCCAATCCAGAGGCGTCGAGACGCTCTGTCTTAAAAGGCTTCGGTGCTGGAGCAATGGGTGCGGCAGGTGCTTTGGCATCATCGCCAGTGTCAGCGGCGGCTCCGGCGTCAGATGGTGGCATTGACTACAACGATCCAAAAGACAACCTCTATGCCTTCGCCAAAATCTACTCGTCCTTTGAGCAGCCGGCCATCGGTTGCTTTCACGGCCTGATGTACATGCGGGTGGGTAACAGCCGAATGATTCCCGTGTTTGGCTATGAAGGAACGGGCGTTCTCCAAGCGCGGTGGGAACCAGACGGTACCCTGACTCGGGTATCACGGGAAACGGGGTACTTCACTGACTTGCAGACCGGGGAGATTCTGGAAACGTGGGAAAACCCGCTCACCGGAAAAACTCTTCCTGTCTATCATTTTTACAATCCGTTGCTGGTGCGCAACATGGATAACAATATGTCGTCCTTTAACTTTGGCAAGGCGACGGATGCGCCGACCAAAATGAATGAAGGCACGGTTTTCCCCGATGAAACCGGCAACATTCCCTTCATTCTTCCGTTTCAATCCTTCGGTGATGATCTCATGTTGAATTTTGATTACACCCACGAATACACCAACCCGGTCACGCCAGAAGGCTGGCCCCTGTCGTCAACGGGCGCGCGTATTTCGCCGTCCGAGCACTTCACCTTTAATATTTCTAAAGACGAAGTTGAAGACCGCAGCTTGCCGACCGCCAGATTCACCGCTGGGTTCTCGCGTATGTCTCAGGCTTGGCCGTGGATGCAGATGAATGGCAACGGCCTGGAAGATGTGCAGTTGTTCGGTCGTATGTTCAGCCACAAAGGGCTGCCGGGTACGATGGACGTACGTCCAAAAATGCTGAAGTATATTGAGAAGCACGCGCCCGAGTATTTGACGCTGCCAGATAAATGGGAGATGGAGAGTTTCCGCGTCGACACCTGGTCTTGCTACGCGGCAGACGTGCCACCGGAAAACCCAGAGTATGATTGGGTCGAAAAGCGTCCGGCTCACGTTGCCGGTCCACCGACGGGGTCTGGGGCTCTATAAAAAGCCGAGCACGGTTTCTGTAGTATCCATAAAGAAAGGGCGGCTCTAAGGCCGCCCTTTAAGGTGTGGGGATTTTGGGGAGGGGATTTTATTATTTTGGGGATTTCTTTCTTAGAACCGTTTCATCTTACCTGTGCCGCGATCGATGTTCCGGCGAACCACCAGAGAGTCATCAACGGTCACGATCTCAACCACGATGGTTTTGTCATCGATGGCCTCGACTGAGCCAACTTTCAGGCGGTCGTTACCAGACAGGATCAATCGAGATTCGGCCAAGGTGCGGGCTTGATCAACGGTCAATGCAAGCTCATGGTTTTTTGGGCCCATGGCTAAGGCGAGGGCAGAGAAGTCACCGCCCCGTTGCCCGCGGCCAAACTTGCCTCGGCCTTCATGGCGACCACGGTGCTTTCCTGGTCCCATGTCGCTCATGCGGCTGCCGCGATCAAAACGGCGCTCCATGTTCGCTGGGCGCCCGGTTCGTGTCGAGATTTCCATGGTCTGAACCAAAGAGTCGTCCTGGGTCACGATGTCGACCAATACTGTGTCCGTTGATGTTTCAGTGACGCCGCCGACTTTGAGGTTGGTATTCCCCATTTGAGCGATGCGACCCTCTACGATGTCGCGGACTTGCTCAGTGGAGAGATCTTTATCCATCTTCTCCATGCGCTCTTCAAAGCGGGCACGGTGATCGGTAGGGCCATCGGCGGCATAGGTTGGTGCGATGACGGCCCAGCACACCATAAGCACAAAGGCTGTGATCGATGTTTTAACGGCGTTTTCAATTTTGAAGCTCTTGTTCATGGCTTAGTTCCTTTTGCTGGACCCGTCCTCGGGTTGGGTGTTGTCCCTGTCCGGACCTGGCTTTGATTGGGGGGAAAGCCAGGTCCGGTTGGGAGGTAGCCGCCGCTTATAAGGGGCAGGCGGAGGCTACGGTTGAAGCTACGGTCGCCCAGGTGGTGAATAAGACCAGGCTGGTGATCGCGGTTTTCAGTGTGGTTTCGATGGTGTTCATTGTTTTGTCCTCGTTTTCCGGTTGGGGGCGTTTCGGCCCGTTCATCTGTAATTTCGATGTGGCCAATATGACGGCCTTCTGTAACGGAGCGATGTCCTGCACCCCCTAAAAAGGTAACGGTCTGTAACGAGGGCCCTGTTTGTTACCGTTTGTTGCCGGATTAGTGGTGCTTCTGGGCGGCGGGCCTATAATATCCTGGTCATGTCCAATGTTACTGAAACCACCAAACCTCATATTCTGATCGTCGACGACGATTCAGAGATCAGAGACCTTTTGTCCCGATTCTTGGTTAAACACGAATATCGGGTGACCACGGCCAAAGATGGCCGTGAGATGAAGAAGGCGCTTGCTGATTGGCAAATCGACCTCATCGTTCTCGATCTCATGATGCCCGGCGA
>Ga0055584_100001432_pt1 | contig 23416 bp, 21 predicted proteins | sample OSDHelmetaG_FD_58716 | JGI IMG/M metagenome (GOLD analysis project Ga0055584, IMG submission 58716) | Pelagic marine sediment microbial communities from the LTER site Helgoland, North Sea, for post-phytoplankton bloom and carbon turnover... | ecosystem: Environmental > Aquatic > Marine >...
TGGAAGATTAAGCCGGAAGCGAAAATGACCTTCAACCAGGTCGCATTACAATATGAATCATCACTTTACATCAAGCAAGGAATCTACAACTACATCTACGCCTTTGTAAAGGATGGAGAGATTCAGCCCGACTTTACCCGCTTCGAAGGTTCGCATTTCCAGACCGAAAATGAATATTCCGTGCTGGTGTATCACCGGCAAATGGGGTGGGATTACGATCGGTTACTACGCATCACCACCGTCACTTTTCCGCCGCGCGATTAGGTGCTTATTGAACAGCCACCAACTCAACGTCGAAGATCAACGTCGCGTTTGGAGGTATGGCACCACCTGCTCCTTGCTCACCGTACGCTAGGTATGGAGGAATGACAAGTTGAGCTTTCGAACCTGCAGTCAAAAGAGCAATGCCTTCTTCCCATCCTGGAATAACGCGTCCTGAACCCAGTTGGAATTCAATCGGCTCTCCGCGCATATATGATTCGTCGAATTTGGTCCCATCTTCCAATACACCGTAATAGTGTACTTGAACCATTCTACCTGCAGCAGCCTGCTCGCCTGTACCTTCCTCAATGATGTAATACTCAAGTCCGCTATTGGTGGTCATTTTCTCCAGTCCTTCCGTACTCCACAATTCGTGTGCGATGGGCTGGGGCGCCTCCTTTACATCCAGCACCTGAACTTCAAACGTCAAGATTTCGTTCGGTGGAATCAAGTTACCCAGTCCTTCCGCTCCAAAGCCCTGCTCCGAAGGAATCGTGATCGTAGCGACTGCTCCTTTTGAAAGCTCAGCAATTCCTTCATGCCAGCCGGGCATGCCTTGGCCTGAACCCAAAACAAACTCCATTGGCTGTCCTGGCGCACTCTGATCGAATACCTGTCCGTCTGACAACATGCCCGTATAAGAACACACGACTTTCTGACCGAACTGTAGTCGAATACCATCCCCTGCAGTAGTAATATCCACTTCAACACCGTTAGGTGTAGTCACCATACCCGTGCTGGATACGGCATTTTGGGTTGAATCTGCCCCCCCTCCTTCGCCATCGGTTGATGGATTAGAACAAGCGGATAATGCTACACATGCAGCCAGTAAAATTGAATAAGATCTCATGTTTTTTTCTTCTATTTGGCGGCAAAGCTAGCAGAATTACGGCTTGACTTTTACCAATTCTACCTCATAAATCAAGGCGGCATAGGGCGGAACGATTCCCGAAGAAGACCCTCGGCTGCCATAAGCTTGGTCAGCAGGAAGGACCACCAGGGCCTTTGCCCCTTCTGTCATGCGTGCCATCGCTTTGGAGAATCCAGGCAGGACTTGGTCTGGTTTCCCGACAATATATTCGAGGGCTTCTACCTGAAAGGTGTCATCGATGAGTTGACCATCTGCCAACCAAGTTTTATAACGAACGATCACTTCATTTCCAGACAAGGCGCGCAATCCGCTACCGGGATGAATGGAGCGAAAGAAAATTCCGTCTTGGAGGTCTTCGTCTTTGAACCCCAATGAGTCGATGGCGTGCTTCATCGTTGCCAATTCGATCAATTCGCGATCGTTTGCTGATCGTTCCTCTGCCCTAGATTGCAAGACCTCTTCTGCGGTCAAAACCTCGACAACCGAAACCTGAAGCGCGATCAAGTCGGAGTCACTTCCCATCTGAATGGGCTGAAACCAAGTATTTGCGTCGAGTTCTTTCACGCTGCCGATCACATCCAAGCTATCTCCTTCAGCAGCTTCCAGCAGCAGTCGTTTTAAAACTTCAGGCCATAGCGTTTTTCCGAAATCGATCCGCAGTACTCGCTTTTGGGCCAACGGCTGTCCCTCAGTTGAGAAGGCCTTGACCTCCATGGATACATAGCTATCAAGAGTGACGGGTCGATCATGGTCTCCCAGTGCGGTGAGTCGGTAATGCACCGAGCCCTCCAATCGCCTGAAACCCGGATGATCCGTCGTCTCGCAGGATGTTAGCCCCCAAAGAAGAAGTACAATGCAGAGTATGCGATTCATCTCAACGAAAGCAATTCAAGATCATAGATCACGGTAGAACGCGGCGGGATTTTATCGTTGTCGCCCGTCAAGCCATGTGCGAGGTGACTCGGCAGAATAACCCTCGCCTTATCCCCCACCTTCAAGTATTGAATGGCCTCGTGGATGCCAGACTCTACATTGTCTTGCCCTATCAAAAAGGATCGAGCCCCCTGCTCACTCGACGCATAAACGATCGTTCCATCGGTCAGACTCACCTCGTAATGTACCGTTGCCACTTGCCCTTCAAGCGCAGCTGGCCCTTCCGGACCCTCTTCATAAATCATGTAACGCAGCCCCGTTCCTGTCTTGGTCATTTCCCATCCTTGGCGTTGGGCGTAACCCTCGATCTCCGCATCCTCTTCTAGAGCCATTTGACGGTTGATGTCTTCCATGCTCTTGTTCACCTCCCGCTGAGTTGGCAGACCATCGCCCTGAGGCGCCTGGTTTTCCTGACAGGCGTGCATGGTCGTAGTCAACAGTAAGATGGAGATGATCGTCTTCAAATCAGTGCTGTAGTTTATGCTCAATAACATCTTTCAAAAAGCTTAATGCAGGTTCCAATTTCATATCCAACCGTCCACCGGCTGCATTTTTATGTCCTCCGCCGTTGAACCAGGTGCGCGCAATCACATTCACATCCACATCGCCCTTTGAGCGAAATGAACATTTCGTGATGTTCAATTCCTCTGAGAGAAACACCGCCATTTTCGTTCCCTGAATTGAAAGACCATAATTGACCAGTCCTTCTGTATCGCCCTTTTTATAATTGAATCTGTTCTTTTCAGAAAGACTTAAACTAATGATACTCACGCCACGCTCGGCATCGTATTCGAGCTTTTTGGTCAGTGCATACCCGAGGAGCTGCAGTCGATCATAGGTGTTGGTGTCGAAGATTGCGCTGTGCACTTTCTCAGGGACCAAGCCTGCATCCATAAGATCGGCAGTGATGCGGTGGGTTTCTGCAGAGGTAGACGAGAATTTAAACGATCCTGTATCCGTCATTATACCAGCGTACAAACACTCGGCAATCGCCTCGTTGAGATGTCCCAACCAACCCAATTCCTTGGAAAAACGGTAAATCAATTCGGAAGTGGATGAGGCGGAGGTATCGCTCAATACATAGTCAAAGTAATCTGCTGGGGCGATGTGGTGGTCGATGAGGATTTTAATCGCATTAGAAGCCATCACGTGCTCACCCAAAGCGGCAATGCGATCCAATCGATTGTAGTCCAAACTGAAGATAACCTCTGCTTGCTCAACGGCTTCAATGCAGGCTTCTGGCACCATTTCAAAGTTCAACATCTCATCTAAACCTTCCATCCAATGCAAAAAATTCGGGGCAGCATCTGGAATGATGACCAGGGCATCGTGGCCTTGTTTCAGCAAAAAGCTATACAAAGCCAATGAAGAGCCAATGGCATCTCCATCTGGAGATCTGTGGGTGGTAATAACGATGCGTTTCTTCGCTGTGAAGAGTTCCAATAATGCGCTGTAGTCCAAGTCTAAAATTTTGTCCAAAGCTATTTGTTCTGTGCTTTTTTGCGTCGGATTATTCTGAAAGCTTCACTTTCGTGGCTGTATGGATCGCATGCTGCTTGACATCCTTCACCTACCCACGTGCGCAGAGAATCTCGCGTATGAGGAGTGGTATTTCGCGCAATTCGAGCGGGAGACTTTACGACTTTGGGTGAATCCCCGCTCCGTTGTAGTAGGGAAGCACCAAAATGCCCTTTCTGAATGCCATTTTCATTTCTGCCGCACACACCACATCCCTATCGTGCGGCGCATCAGCGGTGGCGGCACGGTTTATCACGATCCAGGCAACGTCAATTTCAGCTTCTTCCGCTGGGTGCAAAAGGAAAAGATGATCGACTACGACCGGAGCCTTAACATGATCCATAAGGCCCTACAATCCCTAGGCTATCCTGTAGAAATGAACGAACGGCACGACCTCTTCCTCGAGGGACAGAAAATCTCAGGAAATGCGCAGCACTTAAAGAAGGGACGCTCCTTGCACCACGGCACCCTCCTCTATGACGCCGACCTAGACTTGTTGCGCTCTTCTATTAAACGACCAAGCGGCGTTTTCGAAGACAAAGCCGTTCGCTCGGTGCGCAGTCCGATCAACAACCTAAGGTCATACAAGGACCTAGGTGACACCCCCTCATTTCTTCAAAAACTACACGCAACGCTCATCGAGCTAAACTTTGAAGAGGCAGCCCTTCCGCTCGAAAGGGAAGCACTCAACGACGCAATAAAGGAACGCTACGACTCAGATGACTGGAATTTTGGGTACAGTCCGCATTACGTGTTCCGGAATGCATACAAAGCATTCACGGTTGAACTAGAGGTAGAGAGAGGGGGAATCATACAAAATGCCAAGATTCGGCATGAAGGCGAGGACACAGAGTACATCGCGCAGCAACTTATCGGGCAAAAACATCACTACGCAAACGTTGAAGCAGTGCTCAAGGCAGTTGGGCTTACTCCAGCAGATGCTGGCTCCCTATTAACGGCCCTATTTTAAAACGATGAGCAGAGAAAAAGACAAAACCAATGGGTATGATCCAGGAATCGGCACGCGTTTCAAGCTCCCTACCAAGCGGATCATCAACAAGGATGGATCGTTCAACGTGGTTAAAGAAGGGGCTCGTTTTCGACTGAATGATGCTTATCTGTTCTTCATCAACCTGACCTGGTTCCAATTCATCCTGCTCATCTTGGCTGGGTTCATCACGGTCAATCTCCTCTTCGCTTGCCTCTATGTTTCACTTGGAGAGGGTGCGTTCAACACGGCATCGAAAGGCGACTTCACGGATCGTTTTCTAGAGGCGTACTATACTTCTCTACTCAAACCTTTACCACGGTCGGATACGGTGCCATTTCACCCAGTTCACACCTCGCTTCGATCATTGCTTCCTTTGAGGCCTTGGTGGGTTTTCTGTCCTTCTCATTGGCTACGGGACTTCTCTTCGGACGGTTCAGTAAACCAAGGGCCAAGCTACTCTTCAGTGAACACGCCTTGATTCAAACCACAAATGGGGTGCGTTCGATTGTGTTTCGGATCGTCAATGAGCGTCCAAATCAGCTCATGGATATGTCAGCGACCGTGATTTTAAACATGACTACACACCTCAATGACGGCGCACAGCGCACATACAAGCGCTTGAACCTGCAGATCAATCGCATTGAATTTTTCCCTTTGAATTGGACCGTCGTTCACCCCATCGATGATGAAAGTCCGCTCAAGGAATTGAGCAATGACCAGATCATATCGACCCATGGTGAGTTATTGATTCACATCAAAGGCTTTGATGAAATGTTTTCTCAGGAACTCCACAGCCGGTTCAGCTATGAATTGAGCGAAATCATTCCAAATGCACGGTTTTTACCGATGTTCGAGACGAATGAGGAAGGGGAAATCCTATTGGACTTGGATCGCCTGAACGACTACGAAAAGCAGTAGGGGTTGAGCATTAGGACTTTAGACGGTAAGCCAGCGTAAGGAACCCGAAGAAATAGCTACGCCTTCCGCTGTCGCTTGAAAGATCGGCAATCGGCGCCTCTTCTTTCGCGAAGGTGGTGATTCCGAAGTATTGGGTGTCTGGAGAAAAAGGGGCGGGGTTTTCAAAGTCGTCGGCACTATAAACTCCGCTCACATTGTTCACGTAATCCCTGAATCCAATGCGGTAGCCAAACTCAATGCCAGCTCTCCAATTCTCGTTGATCAGCACACGGGCATTGATGCCCACTGGAACATGCAAATGAAGGCGCTTGTAGCGATCGTCGTTCGGAACCGTTAGCGGAGTCGTGATAGGCTTGAACTCCATCTTTCTTCCCTGGAGTTCTCCAAAAGGTCGCAAGTAACTCAATCCAATTCCCGTAAAGGCGCTGAGGCCCATATTGAGTCCTTTTGACATTCCTCCTCTGGACCGTCTTACTTTTCCCCTTTTTCCTTTTGTCGTTTCGTCGATCAAGTGATATTCACCCATCGCAGCAAACTCTGTTACCGTGCTGATGTAGTCCAATCGCGCATTCTGACGGTCGCCAAAATTGAGGGACTTATCATTCTTTCTAGAATAGCCATGCGTGATACTTCCCCTAGCGGCAAAGTTCTTCATGAAGTAATAGCGATACGTGCCATTGAATGTAGAGCGCTGCATTGCATATCCTACGCCTAAGCCGTCTTTCTCACCAAGATTGGCGAAAACACTATTGATCCCAACGCCAATGGCAGCTTCGTGCTGGTACTTCTTCCATGACGTATTTCCTCCTCGCTGAGCGAAAGAGACACCGTTTATCCAAGCGAATAAAAGCAGCGTAAGTAGCGTTCTGGTTAGCTTATAGTCCATTGAGTATGCAAATGTAACCATTTACTCAAAGGCGATTTAAGCCCTCTATAAAAGGCATAACTTTACCGGTCAAACGCAGTGAAAGGCAGCCGCTACATATCTTGTTTACTCTTCCTTTTGCTTGGAAACACAGCGATCCAAGCACAACGGCACTATTTCATTCCCTATAGTGTAAACGAAGGCTTAGCACAATCTCAAGTGCGTGATATCGTACAATCAGACGACGGATTCTTATGGATAGCCACCGTAGGAGGCATCAGTCGCTTTGATGGAATCAATTTTGAAACCTTCAACAAATCGAACGGCCTGATCAACAACCTGACCAATGCACTTTACCCGGGAAATGGAGGTACGATGGTGGCCTCATGCCCTGGTGGGTTGGTGTTGTTTAATGGTTCAGATTTGGAAGACCACCGTTTCGAAGCTCCTTATGAAAATGTATTGGTCAATGACTTGCTGCTGGATGAGGAGCAATACATACTGGGAAGCAATGGCAATGGATTGCTTTATTTCAGCAACGACAACATATTCAAACGGCTTGATTTAGGAAGCAACAACCGCAATTTCATCCGTTGCTTGAGTTGGTATGGCCATCAGATTTTGGCGGGCACAAAGGACGGTCTCATCTTGATCGATGAGCGAGGCAGTTCATCCTTGCTCAAAGACTCCATCAGCGTCAATGAAATTGTGGTATCTGACGCTGGGCATTGGATTGCTACCAACGGTGATGGGTTATTCTTATTTGCGAATGACTCTCTTCGACAGTTCACAAAGGCCGACGGATTACTCAATCATTACGTACGCGATGTCACGATAGATCATAAGGGCAACCCTTGGATCCTCAGTAAAAACAGCATCCAAGTACTGGATCGAACAACCCTTTCCTTCAGTACCATTAAAGCGTTCGATCCAGAACAAACCGCTAACATGAAGGTGATTTACGCGGATAGCGAGCACAACATCTGGGTGGGCACAGATGGGTATGGCATTCTCCGATTTACCGGCGATCGTTTTGAACTTTTCAGCACAGAGGATGGGCTGAGTTCCAACATCGTTATGGCCATCGATCAAGATGCAGATGGAGCCTACTATTTTGCCACGTATGGATACGGTGTCGTTCGGCAAAAAGGCAGCGAGATTGATACCATACAGAACGAACAGGGACTACCCAACCTCACTGTTTGGAGCCTTCTTCCCGTGGGCGATGAGGTGTGGTTTGGTACTTCCGACGGGATTCAAATTCTCAGTGGAGATAGGGTGCATCCTTTCGAGGCCAACGACGCACTCCCTTTCCCTCGAGTTTCCAATTTGTCGATCGATGGACTTGGTAGGATTTGGATGGCTACAAGAGATGGAATCGCGGTTTGGAAGGAAGGTGAATTATACCTCCCTCCCTCCCTCGAGCAAATGGAATTACGTGACAGCAAAGGCATCCTTGAGCACGACGGTGCTATTTGGATAACTTCCAATGCTGGACTCGTCCGTTTCACTCCAGATGGTAAAGCAGAGCGGATTACTGAACAGCAGGGTTTGCCAGAAAACTACATCACGTGCATCGCAAGAGGGGCTGGACGCGATTTATGGCTCGGGTCGGAAGAGGGCCTGATCCACTTCAACGTGGAGACCGGGGCCTTTAGTCAGTTTGAGCTCTCCGACAAGGTGAGCAGCAACGTCATCAATTTCATCGAAAACGAAAGGAATGTGCGCCTTTGGCTCGGCACAGATAACGGCCTTTTTCAAGTGGACTTGAAACAGTTCTATACCGATGGCACTTTTCATTTGAAAAGCTTCAATAAGTACGACGGCATCATCAGCAATGAGTGCAACCAAAACGCCTCATTCGTAGACCAGACGGGTAATGTTTGGTTCGGAACCAACGGTGGCCTCCTTAAATATAATCACGGCAATGGCACCCAACGAACGAACAGCGTGATTGGGGTACACGTCACGGACATCCAACAAAACTTTGAATCGGTTTTCAACACGCTGGACAGAAACAGCCCATCTCACGAAGCCAACACCTTCAAATACAACGAAAGTCGATTGACCTTCCGGTTTTCTGCCATTCACTTCACCAACCCTGATAAAGTCGAGTACAGCTATCGCCTAAATGGCTTGGATCAAGATTGGTCACCGGCGACGAGAGAAAACTACATTACGTATTCGAGCCTGCCGGCTGGCGAGTACACATTCGAAGTCAGAGGAAGCGTCAGCGCTGGAGCATGGGTTCAATCGCATGCACCCTTCAGGTTTTATGTAAGTCCTCCCTTCTACCTGCGGTGGTGGTTCCTTTTGGGAACACTGACACTCTTCCTCGCGTTAGGGTGGCTCGTGTTTCTCCAGGTTCGTCGACAGGAGCGAAGCAAACGACAATTGCTGGAAATCAAAAACAAGGCACGTGTACTCGGACTGGAGCAGCAGACGTTGAATGCCCATATGAATCGCCATTTCATTTTCAACGCCTTGAATTCCATTCAGTACTACATCAACACCGAGGATCGAAAACAAGCCAATCAATACCTGACAAATTTTGCTTCGCTTGTTCGGAAAAATTTAGACAGCGCACAGGTGGATTCGATTTATTTAAAAGATGAGCTGGAACGCTTGGAATTGTACATCAACTTGGAGCAAATGCGATTCAAAGACAGGTTTTCATTTGAAATCAACATCGAAGAGGGTCTTGAATTAGAAAGCATTCAGGTACCATCCATGATACTGCAGCCCTTTGTTGAAAACAGCATCATGCACGGCATCCTCCCGTCGGATGAACACGGTTCAATACGCATTGAGATAAAATCTCACCCTGCAGGCATTCAACTTATCGTAGACGACAATGGCATTGGAATAGAAACAAGTGTAGGCAGCAAGAACGGCACTTCGCAGCACGTTTCAAATGGAATGAAAATCACCAAGCAACGCATCGAAATCATTGCTAAGGCCTTTAACAATGCATATGGCGTCAACGGCCCCTTCGAACTTAAAGATGACAAGGGAAACAGCTTGGGGACTCGAGTAGAAATTACACTGCCCGCCAACTTCCAAAAATTCAAACAGATGTACGAGGTAAAAACTTGATTCTTAAGTTGGTTTAACTATATTTGATAGATTGTACTCATGAACATCAAGTTCCACATAGCATCCTTAGCCATCATAGGCCTACTGTTTACCGGTTGTGAAAAGACTGAATTCAGTGAGTTGATGGAAGAAGAGGTTGTCCAGCAGGAAGCTCGACAGTCGGGTGACGTATTGTACGACAATGAAACGCTCGAGGGGACATCGCTCTTTGACGACTCTGGTCTTACGGACGAGGAAAAAACCACAAAAGACGATTCTGGTGTTGTAAAAGAAGTCTCAGATGGTGATGAGGAGTCAGATGATGACGAAGGCACAGATAACTGATCTCTGATCAGCAAAAACATACGAAAGGCCTCCAAAGTGGGGCCTTTTTTTTTACCCTATTGTTCGGTTGACTATTGTGACTCGTGCTCCCAGAAGCGCTGGTTTGTCGCCTTGCCATCCACGAAAAAGTACACTCCTCCCCAATTGTGCACTACCTTCTTGTAGGTCGTGATGAAATCACCATTATTGATGTAAACCCAGGTGATCACGCTATTGCCCACTTTCTCTGTCTCTTCAGAACGACGATCCGGATACTGAGCCATAAGGGCCTTCATCTCTTCGCTGGCTTGAAATTCTATCACTTGCTCTTCGGTACGCTTCACCATGCCGTCGTACTTATCATCTTCGGTCATCTGTCCGGTTCTTGTTTGACGGGCCTCCTCTCCTACCTTATCATCCGAAATGATGATGGGGCCAATTGGAGCCCCTGGACGCACATCCTGCTCCATTACCGCTTGTGCCTTTTTGAAGGAAGCCGGATCACTTACCGAGGGTGAAAGCACTTCGCGTTCTACTTGATCTTCTGCAATCGGATCAGGTGTGTTTTGCACCGGCGTTGGGTTCACTTCAGCTTTGATTTCTTCTTGCTCTATGATCTCCGCTAGCTGCTCGCTTTCTCTTCCGGGTTGATCCGCAATCGCGCGTGCCGCCGCCTCGTTTGCCGCCTTCTCGGCAGCGAGTTTTTGTTGAATTCCTTGAATCTGGCTGATCTTTGCTTGCGCATCCGGGTCGTTTGGAACAAGGGTCAAAAGCTCGTTGTATGCCTTCAGTGCAGGCTTCAGTTGGTTAGCACTGAACAGACCCTCTGCTTCACTTCGTTTGGCTGCGATCTGCTCCTGCATTTTAGCAGCGGCCTCGCCGGCTTTTTTAGCGGCTTCCTCCGCTGCTGCTTTTCTAGCGGCTTCTTCCGCAGCCTTTCTCGCAGTTTCCTCTTCCGCCGATGCCTCACTGGCTCCCGCATTCGCAGCAGCCAATTCTTCTGCTTTTCTCGCAGCTTCTTCTGCAGCGAGTTTTGCTGCTTCCTCGGCTGCTCGAGCTGCCTCCTGTTCAGCTGCGATCCTTACAGCCTCAGCAGCCGCTGCTTTCTTAGCTTCTGCATCCGCCGCTATTCTAGCCGCTTCCTCTTCCTCCGCTTTCTGAGCAACCGCCGCAGCGGCTGCAGCAGCTGCGGCGGCTTCTTCTTCCCGTTGCAAGGATGATAGTTGAGCCCTCATCTCCTCTACGGATGCCAATCCGTCCAGCGCCTCCTTTGGATCATCTGACAAAGTCTTTGCATCATTGAAGGCCTTCTCAGCCTTCGTCAGCTCTTTGGAAGCCAAGGCCTCATCACCTTCGGCAACCAACTGATCGTATTTCGCTTTCGCCTCTTCTTTAGCCTTTTTAGCTGCTTCCTCAGCATCTAAAGCATCCGCTTGGGCTTTCTCCTGTTCGGCTATTTGTTTTTCGATGGTTCCTATCCGCGGATCCGAGCCCAACTCACCAGCGGCTTGTAGCGCCGTTCGTGCTCCGGCTATATCCCCAGCAGTCAACGCACTCTGTGCAGCAGCAATTTTATCGTCCATCTGCGCCTTTTTAGCCGCCTCCGCTTCGGCAGCAGCGGCTTCTTCAGCCGCCAAGGCATCGCGTTGAGACTTTACCTTGTTCAATACAGCGTCTACCTGTGCTGCGTCGGCGCCCTGTGCTTTTGCCTCGTTCGCCTTCTTTTCCGCACCATCTAAATCTCCGGAAGCCATGAGGTCATTCGCCTCCTTGAGCAAACCCTCAATGGCCGCTTGCTTTTGTTGTGCGGCGGCAGTTTCATCTGCCAATCGCTTCTCTTCGGCTTCAATAGAAGCACCAATTGAAGCAATCCGGTCGTCTTTCCCGAGTTCACCAGCGGCAGCTAACTTGGCTTTTGCTCCTGCCAGATCACCCTTCGCCAATAGCTGTTCTGCTTCATCCAACACACCCGCCAATTGAGCTTTTGCCTGCTCCTCTTTTTTCTTCTCTTCTTCCAGTTGAGCAACTACTTGCTTCACCGATTGAATCTCTTGGTCTATGGTAGGATCTGCTTTGAGCTGCTTCGCTTCCTCTAATTTGGCCAATGCTGTCTCTAGGTCCCCTTTTCCTTTTGCCTTTTGAGCTTCTGCAATTAGATCGGCAACCTTACCGTCCAACTCCGCCGCTGCTTTTGAAGCTGCTTCGGCATCCGCCTTTGCTTGCGTAGCTTGGGCTAATATCTGTTCTGCTTTTGGATCTGCTTTGATTTTTAGGGCTTCTTCGGCCTTGGCAATCGCTGCGTCAGGGTTGCCTGATTTCAGAGCTGCGTCAGCTGCCTTTACTGCTGAATCAAAGGCCTGGGCCTGCTGAGCTTGGGCCTTTTTATCTTCTTCGATCTGAGCTAAGGCCTTTTGCACCCTGGCATCACCGGCCATTACGCCGTTCGCTTGCTCATACAGTCGCTTTGCCTCATCCAAGTCACCAGCGGCCATGGCTTGCTCAGCTTTATCCAGAATTCCTTCTAATTGTTGCTGCTTCTTCTCACCTTCAGCTTCCTTCTTCAACTCTTCGATCCGCTTTTGAATTTCAGGGTCTTTCTTCAATTTCTGCGCCGCCTCATATTTCTGGATGGCAACTTCAATATTTCCTGATTTAGCACTCGATTCAGCAGTTTTACTAAGTTGAGCAATTTCCTTTTCCGTCTCTGCTGCTTGGTCCTCCTTTTTCTCTTTCGCTTCTTCTACGTCATCCATCGCTTGATCAATCTGTGCCTGAATGGACTTTGTGTAATCCGTATCGTAATCAAACTCGTCGATCAATTCGCTATACGATATGCGTCCTACCGGTTGATTGAAGACAACCATATTGATATCGTCGTATTGCTCAAAAATCTCCACGGTAAATGGAAAGACCTCAAAACCATACTCGATTCTATCCTCCGGAACATTCGTATCAAATCGCAGTCGCTTCGTTACAAAACCCTCTTTCTGAAAAGACACCACGTAAATAGCCTGGAAGTCTAAGCTGATCTCAAAACGCGATTCGCCTTCTAACTGCTTGACCTGCTTGCCATTCTTCTCCACTACGATCTTAGCCCCGTTGTTCGTACCGCCATCCACCTTGAACTTCCCCGAAATGATGAAGTCATTTTGCGCAATTAGCTCAACCGAGAGCAACAATACCACAGCCGTAAGAACGAAACGCATGTTCAAGGCTCTAATGTTGAAGATTCGATGCTGTATCTCAATGCTACTTGTGATAGTATGATAACTTTGGTTCAGAAATTGGTATACGACTAACGCCCTCAAAAGTATAAGGACAAACGTTTTATTGAATGAATATACATATGAGATTACTTAACCCTAAAACCCTTTCCTCTTCTCTGCTTGTTTTCACCCTGTTTTTTTCGTCGCTGAATACAACAGCACAGGTCTATGACATAGACTACACAGTGGACTACATCAACGGGAAATTGGACGACAAATGCAAGGTCTTTTCTGAAAAGAAGAACTTGCGCGTTGAATTCTATTACAACGGAGAACCTGCACGCATCGACTACCTCTTTCCCGAATCGATCGATTTTGACGAGGGTATCTCCTATTCAGAAAGCGAAGGAGCTGTGATCGTAGCCTGCTATGAAAAAGCAGGAAAATGCATTGAACGCGACATCATTAAGCGCGATACGAAGATTCTATACGACCGCACAAATCTCACCACAGGTTGCAGCGACGACTGCGCTGGTTTGACCGAGGCTATGAAACACTTGATCAAGTTGTACGCATTGGATGATGTAGAACGAACAGAACCTTTTGAATAGTAGCTTATCATGCGCGCTCTTTTCACAACCCTCCTAGTGCTGACGATCAGCACACTCCATGTCATGGGACAAGACCCCCAAGCACATGTCGATAATGGCCAGCAATTGATTCAGAACGGAAAGTATGAAGAAGCCCTGGAGCAATTCAACATGGCCATCATTCTAGATCCTGCATCTCAGACTGCTTTTATACAGCGCGCCTTCACATACAGCGTTTTAAAGGACTATGAATCAGCAATATCTGATTATTCCCACGTATTACAGTTGAATCCTGCATTGATTTCTGCTTATCTTAGCCGCGGAAGTGCTTATAACAAACTCGAACGTTTCGAAGAGGCCCTTCAAGACTTTAATAAGGTAATTGAGCTCGATCCGAACAACTCCGAAGCCTATAACAACCGCGGTTGGTCAAAAAAAGGCATGGGGGATAAGGATGGGGCTTGTGCAGATTGGAAGACCTCTAAAAAGATGGGAAACCAGGAGGCGAAAATCATTTTGAAGAACAACCAATGTTAACTGACCCTACTTTGAAGCAAAAATTGATTCTAGGAACGCTGTTCGCAGCGCTGATCATGATCACTTTCGCATTCACCGCTTCGCCCGAAGCAAAGTCCTTTAATGACGTAAGCGATACGTATGTTACCGAAGCCCTTGACCAACAAGATTGGAACAGCTGCATCCAAAAAGTGGGCAGCAAGTGGGGCGGCACCTGTTTAAATTACGGATTCAGCGAAGCGAAATATACCGTCGATTTGATGAACTCCTGTAACGAAAAGGTTGACCTGATGTCGTGTGTTCAACGTGAAAACGATCGCTGGCAGTGCTTTTATCGAATGGATATGAATCAAAACGACACCCTTCATGCGTATGCGTGCCGTGGAAACGGAAAGTACTTGAAGTGGGTGCGAAAAGCAGGAGACTTTACCACGAAATTTCCGACAAGACAAGAAGTGAACGATCAGTATTGATTGGATCAACAGAACAAAAAAAAGCCCCGAACTTTGACGTTCGGGGCTTTCTTATTTAATGTTGTTTGCCTAGCCTGATGAGACCTCTTTATAAGGTTTGGGGCAGATGGTACATTCCGGTCATCCGATGTCTATGAATCCAAGAACCGCAAGGGTTTCGGTCCGACCTCGAAGTAACAATACTGCTTGACTGGCATTGCTATGTTAAGCTACCAGACGAAACAAACTCGATCAAAGAACTTCGTTCGAAAGGTACCAACAGGATTCCGATTTTCCCAATAACCGCATCCCGCAGCTGACAATTCGAAGTAACCTGTTGATAAAGCATAAAAAAACCGAAGAATTCTCTTCGGTCTTAAAATATCATTTGGATAAGAGCAAATAATCTATGCGTCGTTGTCTTCATCCTCTTCGGGCACCGCTTCTTCTTGTTGATCGAGCTGAGCATCTGCCTCATCAAGGGTCGTCGCTAAAGAACGAGGCACAGAGTGCGTCTTTGCAACCCCTTTTTCAACTTCGATGGATACTTTCAGATCAATCGGTTTTGCGTATGTGCCCTTCTCCACGATAACATTCCAAATATTCGTAGATGGCACGTTAAATTCATAGCGTCCCTCTTTCGTCCCCCCGTAATAAGTGAAGGTCTGATTGTTTTTATATCGTCGGTAGTTGCGGTCATTCATAATGAGCACGCGTGTTGGACTCGAAATCGATACTTTGATCTTTCCGCCCTTGTTCGCTTTTACCTTTCCGTGAAGAAACCTCATGATTTGGTGGTTTAAGTGTAATCAAAGAAATTAAAATTTTCTTTCCCTACCAACTTACAAAACTTCATACGCCCATCTTTGTTCTCCTAATTGAATTTTAGTCCTTTGGACCATGAAGCAGTTTGACATTCCAACCTTTTACCGAAGCGATTTTATCGGACCCATCAAGAATTTCCGTAAAAAGGAAGATCCGCGTAAGAAAGACTTCTCACCGACCATCGTGGATTTTGGGGGCATAGAAATCGTCCTAGCGCGCCATTTCGGTTTCTGCTACGGAGTGGAAAACGCGATTGAAATTGCCTACAAGGCGCTGGAAGAAAATCCCGGCAAGCGCATATTCATGCTCTCGCAAATGATCCACAACCCAGTGGTGAATCAAGATCTCCAAGACCGCGGCATGGGCTTCATCCTCGATACAGAAGGAAATCAGCTTACGCCTTGGGATGAAGTCACCTCTGAAGACCTAGTCATCATACCCGCCTTTGGCACCACCTTGGAAATCGAGCAGTCTCTGGCCGACAAAGGCATCGAAACCCAAACCTATAATACCACCTGTCCATTCGTAGAAAAGGTGTGGAAAATGGCTGGGAAGCTCGGAAAGGATGATTACACGATCATCATCCATGGCAAGTTCAAGCACGAGGAAACGCGCGCTACCTTCTCACACAGTACCGCGGAATCTCCATCCGTGGTCATCAAAGACATTGATGAAGCGCGCATCATCGGCGATATTATCCTCAACAAGCGACCCCTGAGCGATTTCGAACTGCATTTCAAAGGCCGCTACTCATCGCATTTTGACCCTTCTGACCACCTTTCAAAAGTCGGTGTGATCAACCAGACAACCATGCTCGCAAGCGAGACGCATGAGATTTCAGAGTATTTCCAATCCGTGATGATAGAAGCACATGGAGAGGAAAACATAAAAGACCATTTCGCAGATACCAGGGATACCTTGTGCTATGCCACCAATGACAACCAGCAGTCTACCTATGAGCTCCTAAAGTTAGATGCAGACCTGGCCCTCGTGGTAGGTGGGTACAACAGTTCCAACACGAGTCACCTCGTAGACCTTTGCAAAACCCGCTTTAAAACTTACTTCATCAATGGAGCCAAGGAACTTGAAAGCGGAACCGACATCCACCACTTCGACTACCACAATAAAGAGCACAAAACCACGCATGGATACCTACCAGCCAAGGATAAACTCAGGGTGGTTGTTACCAGCGGAGCCTCTTGTCCAGACAGTGTCGTAGAGGCAGTAATCGATCGGCTCTTGGGGTTTTATCCCAACATCAAATCCAAGCAAGCAGCCTTGGAAGAAGCTGGCATCAGGGGATGAAAGGAAGAAGGGACTCCGGATCGATGAGGGGCCGCGCCATGGCTAAGGCGGCTTCTAGTTGTCCTACCCGATCAAAATGCGTAGAATCCAACGCTATGGCGTCCTTTGCCTTGCACAAAGGGGCTTCTGCCCGAGTGGCATCTTTGCGATCGCGTTCTTGAAGGTTGTTTCGTATCGCATCATCATCCACCGACTCACCACGACCCAAGAGATCGTTTGACCTCCTTCTCACTCGCTCGTCGATGGACGCAGTGATGAATAGTTTGAGCTCCGCTGAAGGCATGATGACGGTGCCAATGTCGCGCCCTTCCATGACTACTCCCTTTTTTGCCACGAATGCTTGCTGTTGAACTTTCAAGTAGTCTCTCACTTCTGGGAGAGCAGCTACATCGCTCACGCTATTTGCTACAGCTTGGTCACCCCGGATCAAGGCTTCCACTTCTCTGCCTGACAGAAAAAGGTGGTTGTTTTCATTGGCAAAGCTCAGTTCAGGCCGCTCGGCCAAAGCTTCAGCCACGGCTGCGCTACTAGTAATATCTACTCCCTTCTCTAAGAGAAAGAGCGTTATGCCTCTATACATGGCGCCGCTGTCTACAAAAATGTAATTGAGTGCCTTGGCCAAGTCACGCGCCAACGTGCTCTTGCCGCAGCCTGCATAACCGTCTATGGCGATGTTGATCTTCCTCATCCTGCTTTCCGTTTAGAATACCATTCATTGAGATTCGTGGTAATTCCAAAGTGATTCGAGGTTCCACTGAGGTGATAGCTCGTTATACAGTATTGGATTCCAAATCGTTTCACTTTCACCTGTGCTCCAAAGGAAAAACCTACGAGCGCCGGACGCTCAGAAGTCGCCAGTTCAAGTCGCCGCCTGAAATTGTAGCCTAAGAAGAGGTTGAACTTCTCGTTGGGCACAAACAACATAGAAGCCGAAAGGTGGCGTGCGAAATTATCTAACGTAAACACTGAACGCTCGTCCTTACCGGTCAACGGGTCTGTTTTCACATCGTCGATGGCGTCCTGATCAACCGCCGCCAAATCCCACTGCTGAACATCGCTGTATTGAAACGCAAATACCAACGGTGCTTTTGCAAACTTCTTGGTGATTCCAAAATTCAGGGAGTAAGGAAACCACTCATGGTGTCCAGCAGTATAATCGATGAGTTTCAAACCGATATCATCAGCCGTCAAGCCCAACATTAGGTTTCCACTCTTCGATGTATAATGTGCTCCTAAGTCGATTGCAGCGCCGTATGCGAAGTAGCGATACATGTTAGAAAAGACCTGTTTGAACGTCGCTCCGTAGGTTGTGCCATGCTTGTAGGAGCGCGCAAAGCTCACTCCAAGTTCGTAATCAACGGCTTTGAACTGACCGAGTTCTATTCCGGTTTCGTCGATTTCTTGAAAGGTGCCGTAGTCGAAATAGCGTAAGTAAGCCGATCCAAAACCCAAGCTATCAAAGCGATGGGCGTATGCCAAGGAAGCTTGATTGATCGTACTGAGGTAGTTGAGGTAGCTCAAGCTTGCACCACCGTGCATGGCGCTGTCTATGAATGCCGGATTATCAACCGTTTGTGCAACATCACCCAGGTACGTAGCCACCTGAGATCCGCTCAAGGCTGATGCCAGCGGAGAAATCGGTACTTGGGTAAAAGAGAATGCTGATCGTCCCGGCTGAGCCAGAACAACCCACGGAAGAAATACAAATACGGCTAGCAGGAATCTCTTCATGGATACTTCAAAGGTAAATGCCCTAGAAGTACGTTCTCCAAGCAATTTTATTTCATGCGCATCAAGCCACCTTCATGGCATTCTTGACCCTTCTCTCGTCTAACGCATAGTCGAGCACATCGATCATGCGGTCTACAAAATGAAAGGTCAATCCTTTCAGGTATTGCTCTTCAATGTCCTTCAGGTCACGCTCGTTCTGCGATGACAGCACAATTTCGGTCAACCCCATTCGCTTGGCGGCAAGGATTTTCTCCTTGATTCCACCCACAGGCAAGACCTTACCGCGCAGCGTGATTTCACCTGTCATGGCCACATTTCTCTTGAACTTGCGTTGGGTGAAAATCGACGCCAAGGCACTCAACATGGTGATTCCCGCTGAAGGACCATCCTTTGGCGTAGCACCTTCTGGTACGTGCATGTGCACGTTGTAATTGTTGAATACTTCCTGATCCAGATCGATCATTTCGGCGTGCGCCTTGAGGTATTCCATCGCAATCACAGCAGATTCTTTCATCACATCTCCTAAGTTTCCGGTCAACGTCAATTTGCCTTTGCCTTTGGTGATGCTCGTTTCAATGTAGAGTACTTCCCCACCCACTGAAGTCCACGCGAGCCCATTGGCGACTCCTGGAACCTCATGCTTTACATCCTTTTCTTTGATGTAGCCGGGACCCAGCATATCCTCTAATTCACTCACCTCAATGTTCTGATGGTCCACTGCTTCATTCATCGCCAACTTCTTGGCCATCTTCCGAATTACACCTGCAATTCTTTTGTCGAGCTGACGCACCCCTGACTCACGCGTATACCCCTCAATGATGGCCTGAAGCGTCTTCTTCGAGAGTTTCACATCTCCCTTCTTCACGCCGTGTTCCTTGATTTGCTTGGGAAGTAAGTGTTTCGTGGCAATGGAAATCTTTTCCTCCACGGTATATCCACTCAGATCGATCACCTCAAGACGATCTCTCAGTGCGGGATGCACGGCACCCAAGTTATTGGTGGTTGCGATGAAGAGCACCTTAGAAAGGTCAAACTCTTCTTCGAGGAAGTTGTCGTAAAAGGAGTCGTTTTGCTCCGGGTCGAGCACTTCCAATAGCGCTGATGATGGATCACCATGTCCATCTCTACCCACTTTATCCAGTTCGTCAAGGATGAACACCGGGTTCGATGTTCCTGCCTTCTTGATGTTCTGAATGATCCGTCCTGGGAGCGCTCCGATGTACGTTTTTCGGTGTCCCCGTATCTCGGCTTCGTCTCGAAGACCTCCGAGTGACATGCGCACATATTCACGGCCCAACGCTTCAGCGATGCTCTTGCCCAACGACGTTTTTCCAACACCGGGAGGGCCATTGAAGCAGAGAATTGGCGACTTCATGTCCCCTTTTAGTTTCAATACCGCCAAGTGCTCGAGGATGCGTTCTTTCACTTTCGTCAGTCCGTAGTGATCACGATCCAAAATCCGCATGGCCCTGTTAAGATCGAATTTATCCTTACTGAACTCATCCCAAGGAAGCTCAACGAAGGTGTCGAGGTAGTTCAATTGCACGGAATACTCCATCCCGCTGGGATTCATGCGCACCAACTTGGCCAGTTCTTTGTCAAAGGTCTTAGAAACCTTAGCGTTCCACTTCTTCTTGGCGCCTTTTACCCTGAGTTCTTCCACCTCTTGCTCCGACGGATTTCCTCCAAGCTCTTCCTGAATCGTCTTCATTTGTTGGCTCAAGAAGTACTCCCGCTGCTGCTGATCAATGTCGTTGCGCACCTTGCTCTGGATGTCGTTCTTGATCTCGAGCATCTGCAAATCTTTGGTCAAGTGTGCCAGCAACTTGTTGGCGCGCTCCTCCAAGTCAGAAATCTCCAGCAAGGCTTGTTTTTCCTTCACCGGGCTCTGCATGTTCGCAGAAATGAAATTGATGAGGAAGACAGGACTATCGATGTTTTTAATCGCAATGCTCGCCTCTGACGGAATGTGTGGCGACTCGTTGATGATTTGCAACGCGAGGTCTTTGATCGAGCCCACAATGGCTCCAAAACGCTCTTCAACGGGTTTCGCCTCTTCTTGGGTGAAAGATTCCACCTTAGCTTTAAAATAGGGATCTTCTTGTGTGATCTCTCGAACGCGCACCCTGCGCATGCCTTGGATGATGATGGTAGAACTACCGTCGGGCATCTTGAGCATCTTGAGGATCTTTGCGATGGTTCCGATTTCGTAAAGATGTTCGGCACTCGGTTCTTCCTTGGTCTGATCTAATTGAGCAATCACTCCAATCATCTTATCGCCGGCATATGCATCCTTGATCAGTTTGATCGACTTATCGCGGCCGACGGTAATCGGAATGACAACTCCTGGAAAGAGCACCGTGTTTCGAACAGGTAATAATGGCAGTTCATCTGGAGTTTCCTCCTTGTACATCCGCTCCTCATCCTCTGAACTCATCAGTGGAATGAACTCTGAATTCTCATCTGAGACACCAGAAAGTTCGAGCATTGATAGTTTAAATCCTTCGTCAGTCATAGCTTACAGCGCAATTATCTTTCCTTCTGAGAGGGATGATTTCCCTCCTTCTTTCACTGAGTCTAGGACAAGCGATGTGCCATTGAGTAGCATCTGCTTTTTTGTCCGATTCCTAGCGTTCGAACGGAAAGCGCTCGTTGAGGTGGGTGTAGACTTCAATCCACTCCTGTGTAAGCGCTGTGTCTCTTCTACTCATCACCTTTTCCGCCACCTCAAGGGCATCCTTCAATCGATAAGCTTTAAATCCCGTAGCGCCTCCCCAGGCAAAATCTGGAATCTTGCGATGCGGAAAATCGCCACCAAATACATTGGCAAAAACGCCACAAACCGTTCCCGTATTGAACATGGTATTGATGCCCGCCTTGGCATGATCACCCATCATCAGTCCACAAAACTGTCCGCCAGTGCTCTCGCTTCTTCCGAGTGCGTAATTGTAGATTTTGACGTCGGCGTAGTTGTTCTTCAGGTTGGAGGTATTGGTGTCTGCTCCAAGGTTGCACCATTCACCGATCACCGAGTTGCCGATGAACCCATCATGGCCTTTATTAGAATACCCAAAAATCACGCAGTTGTTGACCTCCCCTCCGACTTTCGAGTGAGGTCCGATGGTAGTGGGACCGTAGATTTTCGCTCCCATTTTCAATTGTGCGTGATCCATGAGCGCTAAGCTTCCGCGCACCAGAGATCCCTCCATGATCAGCGCATCCTTTCCGAGATAGACCGGCCCTTCTTTCGCATTGATGATGGAAGGCATGATCTCCGCTCCTTCTTCCAAGAAAATGTTATCGCCGATCAAGGTGACACCCGAAGGCACATCCTTACTGGTCTTATTTTGTTTCAACCACGCCATATCCTCATCAATGGCCCACCCATTCCATTGGAAAATATGCCAAGGACGTTGGATGATGCGCACCTCGCCTGACGCTTCCTTCCCTTCTGTTGATGCTTGGATGGTTGATTCCGAGGATCGCGTTGCTACCCACTTTCCTTCTGCAACGAGCGTTTCGCCTTCCTTCAGGTTCATGATCTGATCCACCACTGAAGCGGTTGGAAACAAAGCGCCGTTCACGAAGAAGTTGTCTCCTGTCGATGCCGATGGAAAGACCTTAGAAAGATAATCTTGTGTCTGGTAGGATACAACACTGCTCCAGCAGCGCTCCCATCGCTCAGCCATGGTCCATAGCCCCATGCGAATACCCGCCACGGGTCTGGTATGCGTTAGTGGAAGGAGGTGATCGCGCTCTAGATGGTCGGTGAGGATGACGTTGGCCATGTTGGATGATTAAAGTACCTCAAATGTAAACGACAAGAAAGGGCTAAAAACAAAAAAGCCCTCCGACGGATCGAAAGGCTTTCAATATCTAGAGAAGTAAGACGATTAATCTTCCTTCTTTGCTTCTTCTTTGATGTGGCGCTTGTACCGGTTGCGGAACTTGTCTACGCGTCCTGCAGTGTCCACCAACTGAAGTTTACCAGTATAGAATGGGTGCGATTTGTAAGAGATCTCCAGCTTCACCAACGGATACTCATTTCCGTCTTCAAACTTGGTTGTGTCCTTGGTCTCAGTGCAAGAACGACACAAAAACTCATAGCCGTTACTCATGTCCTTGAACACGACCATTCTGTAATTCTCTGGATGGATTTCCTTCTTCATACCTTCCTCTTTTGGGGCGGCAAATATATGAAGGTTTTACAAGAAATCATTTCAATCAGCAATATTTTAATAAAATGACGGTTAATTTGCATCCATGCGCAAGGCACTCCTTCTTTTTATCGTATTCGCAGCTGTTTTAACAGCGTGTCGCCGAGACCGCGTCTTTGAAGGAAAAGCTACGTTAGCATTCTCTACCGACACCGTGTTTTTCGACACTGTCTTTACGACGGTAGGCAGCATTACGGAGCGCCTTAAAGTGTACAATCCGTACGACAAAACGCTGGAAATCAATCACATTTATGTGGAAAATGGGGCGGGATCCAACTTCAAGCTGAATGTAGATGGCGTGAAAGGTCAAGAAGTACGAGGTATCCAAATCGCTCCTTTTGACAGCATTTTTGTATTCGTTGAAGTTACGGTTGATCCCAATGGCGGCAACACACCCATGATCTTGGAGGAAGACCTTGTCTTTGTCACCGATCAGAACACCCAGCAAGTAAAAATGGTTGCTTGGGGACAAGATGCCTACTTCTACCCTTCTATCTCCTTCGGTGATGGCAACGGAGATGGACTGGGCGACCCCTGGGAACTCCCGACCGACAAACCGATTGTTTTTTACGGCTACTCTCTTGTAGATACGGGAGCTGTGCTTACGATTCCTTGCGGTGCTCAAGTACACTTTCATGCGAACAGCGGGCTGATCGTTGGTCATCAGGCTTCCCTCCAGATCATCGGTTGTCAGGAGGACCCGGTAGTGATTCAAGGGGATCGATTGGAGGACTTCTTTGAAGAAGGAGCTGGACAATGGGGACAACTCTACGGTGGCATCTACCTGACCCAAACCAGCATCGATAATTACATCAACC
>Ga0055584_100001433_pt1 | contig 23396 bp, 17 predicted proteins | sample OSDHelmetaG_FD_58716 | JGI IMG/M metagenome (GOLD analysis project Ga0055584, IMG submission 58716) | Pelagic marine sediment microbial communities from the LTER site Helgoland, North Sea, for post-phytoplankton bloom and carbon turnover... | ecosystem: Environmental > Aquatic > Marine >...
CCGTCGTAGCAAGGCGAGAATTAATTGATATCATTTATTGCTGTGCGGCTCCTAACAGGAGCCGCACAGTTTCGTTTTTACGGACTGTCCCGTACGTTGACATCATGCACTCACAGCGCAGGACACCCACCATGAAACAGCTCTTAATACTGTTTTTCATCGCCCTTCTCATGATTCCAGAAGCTTCTGCCCAGGAATGGGCCAATTTCGGTCGATTCGCCGAAGATAATGCCGCTCTGGGAGCGCCTGCCGATGGGGAGCGACGAGTAGTTTTCATGGGCGACTCCATCACCGAGGGGTGGAGTGAGCTTTATCCCGATTTCTTCGAGGACCAGCCATTCATCAATCGCGGAATTAGTGGGCAAGTGACCGCTCAGATGCTCCTCCGCTTCAGAGAAGATGTACTAGACCTAAATCCCTCCATCGTTTTCATCCTGGCTGGCACGAACGATATTGCCCTGAACCAGGGGCCAATTCCTCTCGAAACGGTGGCCGGCCACATTGAATCCATGGCGGAACTGGCTTGGGCCAACGGCGTCGACCCCGTTATTTGCTCCGTGCTTCCTGCGTCCCATTATCCGTGGCGGGAGGGTGTGGATCCATCGACCGAAATCCCCAAACTGAATGCTATGCTACAGGCATACGCTCAAAAGATGGGCTTCAGGTATCTGGACTATTTTGGCGCAATGACGGACGGCAATAACGGACTACAAGCTGACCTCACATCCGATGCGGTGCATCTTACCGAAGCCGGTTATGCCCGCCTCTCAGAACTAGCAACGGCTATGCTCACAACCTTTGAACCGAAGTAACTATGGATTCGCGAATCAAAACCCATACCCGGCCCATAACGTTGGGAGTGATCGTAGGTAACCGTGGGTTTTTCCCCGACCACCTCTGTTTGAAAGGGAGAGCACAGGTATTGCAGGTGTTAGAAGCGTCTGGGATTCGCGCCGTCATTGTTGATGAGGACGCCACGTCAAACGGGGCCATTGAAAGTCTGCAGGAGTCACGTCGATGTGCCGATCTGTTCAAGGCGCATCGAGACGAAATCGATGGCATCCTGGTGACACTTCCAAACTTTGGGGATGAACGCGCTATCGCCAACACGATTCGCTTTTCGGGGCTCGACGTGCCCGTTCTGGTGCACGCATTCCAGGACGCTACCAACGAAATGTCCATCGCCAACCGCCGGGACAGTTTTTGCGGTAAGATGAGCGCTTGCAATAATCTTAGGCAATACGGCATCCGGTTTTCGCTCACGAGCGAGCACACCATGGACCCAACGAGTGAGGCCTTCCGGGCTGATCTTGAAGCGTTTGCTGCTGTTTGCCGGGTGGTTGGATCGATCAAGGGTGCCCGATTCGGGCAGATCGGTGCACGGCCGGCAGCTTTCAACACTGTCCGCTTCAGCGAGAAACTGCTCGAGCGCACCGGCATCAGCGTGGAAACCCTAGATCTCTCCGAACTACTCGGGTGGATCCGGAAAATGACGGATTCCGATGCCGAGGTAACGGCCAAACTGGAAGAAATTCAGGGTTATACCCGCACCGAGCATATCCCTAAAGACCGACTCATACTGCAGGCAAAGCTTGGTGCCGCCATCGACCGATTCGTGACTGATCACGAGCTTGATGCCACGGCCATCCAGTGCTGGACGGCCCTTCAGGAGTTTTATGGGGTCGTTCCCTGCACCTGCATGAGTATGATGAGCAATAATCTTCAGGCGAGCGCCTGTGAGGCCGACATAGCCGGCGTGCTCAGCATGTTTGCCTTGCAGCAAGCCGCTCTCAAACCCGCAGCGCTTCTCGACTGGAACAACAACTACGGTACGGACCCCGACAAAGGAGTCGTTTTCCATTGCTCCAATCTCCCGAAAGCCTTCTTTGCCGATCACGAGATGGACTATCAGGAAATCATCGCCAGCTCTGTGGGAAAAGAGAATACGTATGGGACGATGGTTGGCCGAATAGCGGCTGGGGACTTCACGTATGCCCGTGTCACGACAGACGACTTGACTGGTACGATCCGATCCTACGTCGGCGAAGGCAAGTTCACAGACGATACGCTCAAGACCTTCGGTGGATATGGTGTTTTTCATGTCAACGAGCTCCAGGTTCTCCTGCGGCACATTTGTACCCAAGGGTTTGAGCACCACGTCGCGGCAACACGCGCTCGCGTTTCAGGCGTCCTCGAAGAGGCGTTTAGCACGTACCTCGACTGGGATGTCTACCGGCATGTCTGATAGTCCCTCTGTAGTAGAAACGTGCCTCTCGTAGCCTAGCTAACACCCATGACACCAATTGATTGGCTCATCATTGGAGCCTACTTCCTGATCATCGTGGCCATCGTATGGTGGTCTTCTCGGCGGCAGGAGACCTCGACCGATTATTTCCTAGCGGGCCGTGACATTGGATGGTTTGCCGTGGGCGCGTCTCTGTTCGCGTCCAACATCGGAAGTGAGCATATCGTAGGGTTGGCCGGAAGTGGTGCAGCCAATGGCATGGCGCAAGCCCACTGGGAGCTCCACGCATGGATCATGATCATGCTGGCATGGGTGTTCGTGCCGTTCTACTATCGGGCGGGCGTCTTCACCATGCCTGAATTCTTGGAAAAACGCTTCGATTCACGCTCGCGCTGGGTCCTGACGATCGTGTCCCTTATCGCGTATATCCTAACCAAGGTTTCCGTCACGGTGTATGCCGGCGCCCTGGTGTTCAAGACGTTGCTTCCCGACACCTTTGGCACGCCTGACAACGCCTTTTGGATCGGTGCCGTGACGACCGTGGTGCTCACCGGAATCTACACCGTGTTCGGAGGCCTAAGGGCCGTTGTGTACACGGAGGTCATGCAGACCTTCTTACTGTTAATCGGCTCTGTGTTTATCACATTCTTTGGTCTCGAAATGCTCGGTGGATGGGGCGAACTCAAGATGGTCCTCGCAGATAACGCCGACCAGTTTGCGTTGTGGCGGCCCAATTCGGATCCCAATTTTCCGTGGCTCGGGGTGATGATCGCCTCGCCCATCATCGGCATATGGTATTGGTGTACCGATCAATACATAGTCCAGCGCACCTTGTCTGCCCGTTCGCTGAAAGATGCACGCCGAGGGGCCATTTTCGGAGGTTTCCTGAAGGTCTGGCCGGTGTTCATCTTCCTGGTACCAGGTATGATTGGCTATGCTTTGCAGAGCAAAGGTCTTCTACCCATTCCAGTTGACGTCGACGGCAACGTCTTGGGAGACATGGTCTTCCCGACGATGGTCGCCAACCTGTTGCCCGTCGGACTGCGGGGCTTGGTCGTAGGTGGGCTTCTTAGCGCCCTGATGAGTTCGCTCGCGTCGTTGTTCAACTCGTGTGCGACTCTGTTCACAGTCGATATCTACGAAAAGCTGCGGCCGGGCCGGTCGGAGCAGACTCTTGTGCGCGTGGGCCGGATTGCGACGTCCGTGGTTGTAGGCTTCGGCTTGCTCTGGATCCCGATCATGAAGCGGATCTCGGAAGGCAACGCGGGCCTTTATGACTATTTGCAAAATGTGCAGGGCTTTCTCGCACCGCCAATAACGGCTGTGTTTCTGCTCGGGATCTTCTCGCGACGTATAAATTCAGAAGGTGCATTTTACGGCCTTGTTGTCGGGTTCGTGCTGGGGATGTTCAAGCTCACCGTCCAGACCTTGACACAAAGTGGCGTCATCGATCCGGCATCCATGCTCGGGGCGATCGGTGTCTTTAACGCCTATTACTTCTCCGGTGTGCTCTTTCTCTTCTCGGTCATTCTGATCGTGCTGCTGTCCTACATGTCGGAAGCGCCAACGGATGCGAAGGTTGAAGGATTGACGTTCGGTTCAGTGACGGACGCTCAGAAGCTCGAAAACCGTGAGAGCTGGGGGTGGCAGGAAGTCGCCGCAACGGTAGTAGTGCTCGGGCTGGTGCTGGGCGTGTATATCTACTTCAGTTTCTGGCTGGGGTGATCCGGCGGTAAGCGGGCCGTAGGCTACTCTTCGCAGATAACGACCAGGGTTGCTTGGGTTTGGCTAGTGCACAGCCGATACCCTCAGTATGAAAACACTGATTACAAACGGCCATCGCATAGACGCGCCTGGATCTAGCCTAAGCGGCATCGAAGTGGTCCTATACGACGGTGAGCCTGTCTCCCGAAAATGGTCTATCCTCGGTGCAACGCACGCGTTTAAGGCCGAAGAAAATGGCCGAGAGGTTGAATATTGCGTCGAAATCGGCACACGCTGGCTCGGGTTTACCGCCACGTGCCGGATTATGCGGGACGGCGAATTACTCTTTAGCGACTGCTAAACGCCGAAGCCGGCTTGCGGGCCACTGCAGACAGTCCAGCCAAGGCAAGCGCACTTCGGATGCTCAGCAGTTCTGGCGACCGCTATTCGTGTCGGTACCGGACAAGCAACTTGGGGTCTGAGGACTCGGCGACTTCGTCGCCGCATAATCTGCACATCCAGATGATTCGATCCGGTCTTCCACCTGACACCCCCCAGAATACTCCGTACCAGAATTTCGCCTTCTTGTGCTTGGCCTTCGGACTGATCCAGACACTTTTCATGTCATGTCCACAGGAGCAAAAGGCATGCGCCTCGGCAAGTGTCTCTGCGGTTACGGTGATCATTTGGTGTGTTCTCTGAATTGCATAGGTCTGACTCGTGAAGATGGAATGGGATCCTGCAAGGCGGTGATAGACATCATAGATGAGATAGGTTAATCGAAGATTTTCGTATCATGCTTGCTGCAAAAGAATAGGAGCCCCATATTTTCCCTTAGACACGATGTCCTCCCCCGACACCCGCGACCCGCGCATTGCTGAAGCAATAACAAGGTATTGGAAGAAGAATTTGACAATCATGGCCATTCTGCTCTTGATCTGGGCAGCAGCCGGCCTAGGAGCAGGTATCCTGTTTGCAGACACCCTAAATGACTTTGCACTAGGCGGGATACCCCTTGGTTTCTGGTTCGCCCAGCAAGGAAGTATCATCGTGTTTGTAGCACTCGTTCTGGTCTAAGCGATATTGCTAAATCGCCTGGATCGCCAGCATCACATCGACCTTGAAAATGTGATGTCTGCAGGGGATCTCGGACAAGGCCACCAGTCGACAGTTGATTTGGCTGCTACAACGCAGGGTTCAGTCGGAGGTGCATCATGAGTGTACAGACTTGGACCTTTCTATTCGTCGGCATCACATTTTCGATCTATCTCGCGATAGCATGGCTTTCCCGGGTATCGGACACGAAAGGATTTTACGTAGCTGGACAGGGCATCCCGGCTATAGCCAACGGGATGGCTACCGCAGCAGACTGGATGAGTGCTGCGTCATTTATTTCAATGGCAGGCCTCATCTCAACATTAGGATATGCCGGCGGCATGTACCTGATGGGCTGGACCGGCGGATACGTATTGCTCGCACTTTTGCTAGCCCCGTACCTGCGCAAATTTGGCCATTACACGGTACCTGACTTCATTGGTGATAGGTTTCGCTCTGATACGGCTCGGGTCGTAGCCGTAATCTGTGCTGTGTTCGTGAGCTTTACCTACGTGGCTTTCCAGGCATTGAAATCCCGAACTCCATGCTGGACAATGATTCGGTTGGGAAAATCGTTAGGATCGAATTGATTGACGTATCCCGGAGCTAATACCGCGCGATATACTTCTCCTTCAACGCCAGCAGCATCCATGGCTCGTGCCAGATTTGGATCCACCATAAACTCGCGGGCAGATATCTCGTCGGGTGCTGTGCTGATCATCCAGACAATGCTGTCCTCATCGGCCCCTTGCATGATATAGGAGTCCGTTATACCCCATGCTTCGCGGGTAGAGGCCAGCTCTTCATGGGTCATTTTCCACACGGAATAGTCTTTTACCTCATGCCCGAAAATGACGTAGACTAGGTCTCCGGCTAAAGTATCCGCGACGGTCGGTTCGTTCGCAGGCCGCATTTCCTCTCCTTCGGGGGCAGAACATGCCGCAACAAGCAGTAAAAGGGATAAAACAGCGAAATAGGAATAGAGACGATACAATCTACGCATAGCGAAAACTCCCGGGTGGGTGCCGTGCCAGAGTCAATTCCTTCCCGAATGGTGGTGTGACAGTAATCTAAATGTAGGATCCGCTCTTTAGCGTACAAAAAAGGTAGGCGGAACCCCTACATCAGTGTAAGGAAAGGTCGCTTTGTGTGATAGTCAGGCCGGTCGCTTCACCTAGCCCAATGCTATCTACCAGGTGAACAGACTACTATCTGACAAAGACCAGAACACCATGTCCACGCTCGTCGCCGGCGCGAAGCGTGTAATAATAATTTCCAGCAGGCAGATCACGTGGAATCCAGTCTATACGATGTTTCCCTGGTTCCAAGCGCCGGTCAATGATGCGCGCCTGATGTCGACCCAGCGAATCGAATACATCCAAAATGACGTGGCTTCGGACCGGGATGGTGAATGGGATCGTAGCGCGGCGGGTGAATGGCTGAGGATAGGTCGGCAACACCGAGAAACGAATTGGCACTCGACTGTCTTCTACCCGGATAACGGCATCTAAGCGTACCGCGATTTCTAGCGTAAGGTCACTGCTTTCACCGAAAACGTCAGTTACCCGAATATCAAAGGAGGCATTGCCAACATCGCCCATGGTTGCAAAAAGAGAATCGTTGCGAATAGAGACATCGGTGACGTTATCTGATGAAGAGAGGAGTTCATACGTCAAGTCGTCCTCATCCTGATCAAAGAAATGATTCTTTAGCCAAAAGCTGGCCGCCTCACCAGGAAAAAACTCAGGACCTTGAAAGAGGTCGGTCAATTCGGGTGCAGTATTCTCGCGCACACGAATGTGTAGAGACTGCTCAATGCTAGCTCCTCGTCCGTCGCTCGCGCGAATACTCACGAATCCTGTCCCGGTCTTGTGCGCGGCAAAATGAAGAGTCTGATCAATTATAGATGCTTCGGCGACACTAGGGTCCCCATTGAAGATCCAGAATCGAAGAGAATCACCATCGGGTTCATCAAAAACATCGGTGATGGGCCAGTTTTGCTCGGTGCCGGGCCGCATGTATTGAGGGTTGGCAGGCAGGCCGGGAGCAGTCGGAGCGGTATTCGACACAACGACTACGTCAAACTCAATTTGATCACTCAGTCCATCGGGATCGGTAGCTGTGAACGTTAAGCGCGCTACACCGGGTTCTTCAGGATAAATGACCACCCCAAATGTCTGCAGCTCGGTACGTACAATCCCTGCAGGGACAACTTCGGCGGAATAAATCATCCTGTCATTTTCTGGATCAGCAAAATGAACGGAATAGCCGAGATAGACTACGGCACCTCCTTCCCCCAGTTCTAGGGTGCCCCCATCTGTTAGGCGGAATGGACCTTTGTTAGCAGGTGGTGTCACCACTACACGACGATCAGACCACTCTGAGACCCCGGTTGGGTTTACAGCTCGGACACGCCAGTGATATCGTGCTCCGCGTTGCATTCCTGTTATTCGAAATTTGGTTGCACGGACGGCCTGGCTTAGAAAAACGTCTGCAAAAAGACTATCCGTCGCGACTTCAATCTCAAACTCGGCCCACTGCTGACGCTGCCAACTAACGAATGCTTCGTCTCCTGAAATGCGCACAAGTGGACTTGTAAAGACCTGAACGGTATCGGGTGCGGGAATGAAAGATGTATCGCCCGATTCTTCGAAGAGAAACGCCCTCATGATGAGTTCGCTATCAGCCTCCTTGTCGAAAGAAGACATCGAAACAGTAGACACGACCACGTTGCCAACACGAGCGGCTAGGATGCCATTCCCTTGCTTTAGTAGTGGTTCTCCATCTGGGGGGAGCGTGAGAAAACGCGGTTGGGATAAGCTACCAAGAAACATATGTAGACCCTCTAAGGGACCTACGCCGTCAATCGAATCAACCCTAGCGGTGGCCCCCGTTTCAATCCCAACAGTTTCCTGCAACCATGTCTCAGCAATCTGGCTCGACGTGGGTTTCTGGGCAAAAAGATGCAGTTTTCCACCCCGTCCCAGGTGATTGGCCAGCACAGAAATATCTGTTTCTGAGTTGAGTGGTGCAGCATGTCGTCCGGCAATGATCCAGTCGAAATGAGACACGTCCGCATCAGGCATTGGCCCGCGTACCTGAGTTTCCCACCAAGATGCTGAGTAACCCAAATCGGCTAGAAGGGCGAGGTTTTTGTTCGTGCGTGAGGATGCCTCCTGTTCGGCTAAAAACAGAAGGTCCCCATCGGCTGAAAACGATGCAGAGGAATAGTAGGCGGGCATAGCCTGTCTTGTCTTGTTGCCTACTTCGTCTTCAGCCTCAAGAATGAGGCGATACTCAGCCTGTATTATTGGATAGAATCGACCGGTAAAAATCCCATCTCCTGCGACGTAGTCTAGGTCATTTGATAGATCGCCGGTGTCTCGCATGGGTATGCGCGCAAGAACCATAGACTCGTCAAACCGATCGACCATTACCGCTTCTACAGCTACCACCTCGCTTCCGTCAAGGAAACTGGATCGGATTTCCATCGACCCACCTGGGAAGGCAAAAGAGGCACCTGCTTTGCGAAGAGAGGCCAGCGGAAAGGGCCCCGTTCGATCTGAGCCACGTACGGTCCAAGAAAGGGTGTCAGCCAGCAAAAGTTGCCCCGTTACACCTCCAAGGCGGATTTCATATGGGATCCGAACCGTGTTACCCCCCGGAGCGTGGCCAGAAATCCAGATGACTGGAATTCTCTTTTTGAGCGTTGACCCTTCATCGACGGCCAAGGTTTGAGAAAGGGAAAGTTCTTCAAAAGTAGCAGCATCCGTTCCTGTCCAAGGAGACACAAAAGGATCAAATCGAGTGTCGATGCTGACCGTAGCCCCGGCCACGGTTTGTGCTTGTGAGCTGGAAAAGAAAAGCTCGACGCCATAGAGGCCTCCAGCTGATACGTCGGAGACATCGACTGCTAAGCTCTGCTCGCCCGACTGAAGAAGAAGGTCGGACTGAAAGGTGCGCACTCTCTGCGGTTGTAACGGGGGAATGACCTCGAGGTCAAACCGGCGCTGTCCCGAGGGAAGGTCGACGGTGATTCGTTCGGGTGAAAACGAAAACAGTGAAGGGTCAACCGAGAGCTGATAGGAGCCTGATGGAAGATCATCGATATAAAAGATGCCGTCATTGTTCGTCCTTGACCCGCGCACCACAGGTCCCTCCAAGCGCACGTTTAACCCTGATATACCGAGTGTGCCTAATCGCACTGTTCCAGAAACAGCGTGCATTGCACCTGGAGCCTCAGCGGCGTCAGGAGTGCCTATGAGTAGCGAGAATGCTTGGGAAGCGGTCTGAAGCGATACAGGGGCTTTGACGCGCACGCGAACGATCCCCGGCGCTGCCACGAACACAACTTGTTCGATATTGTCTCGGTCATTGATGCCGGTTGAGGCGGCAGCAAAAGGTTGATCTGGATCAAGGACCCACGGTAAATGCGTTCCACTACCATCCACAACCTCGATGTCCAAGTCATGTACGAGGTTTGCTGTTCGACTATTTAACTGGTTTGGACGTTCGTCGCCGGCCGGATCCGTCCAGGCCATCGTTACTCGGAAAATGCCTTCTTCCTGAACTGGGATCTCGATTTCGAAGGAGCCTCCAGCGGTCACTTCGTTTTCCAGCATCCATACCGGATAGGGCCGAGTGGGGGCAAGACTCTTTTCGGAAATAGCATGCTGCCGTAGGTGCAAGGCAGCCCGCTCCGCATTCAACTGACCCCACCCAAAACGGTAATCTGGTCCAGGGAATTCACCAGCTTCATCTGCGCTATGGACCAAGAGCCCACGAATGGTTGAGGAAAGGGGGATAAAACCTGGAAATTCGCGTTGATAGAGCTCCTGCAGCAAGGCAACAGACCCAGCGACCACGGGGGCAGCCATCGATGTGCCTGAGGAGGTACCATAGTCCGTGTCTGAGCCGGCCTTGGCCGACAAGAGTTCCGTACCGTTTGCCACGAGGTCTGGCTTGATGCGGCCATCATCAACTGGCCCCCACCCGGAAAACGACGTCATAACGACATCGCCCGGCACCTCAACACCCCACGGGGCATCATCCACGGCGCCTACTGTTAGGACATTTTTTGCTACGCCTGTATCTCCGATTGTGTCGTACCCATCGCCACCGCCGTCAGCGCCTCGAACGGCATCGGAAAGAACCCATCCCTGATCATAAACATAGTGAGGGGCACCATCGAGAGGACCCTGTCGGTCCCGCTCATTGCCAGCAGATTTCACGATGACCAAGTGGGCACCGGCATGGGCAATATCATCCCATGCTGCCGCTTGTGCTCCGTAGAGTCCAAACCGAATATCTTCCCTAGGCGATACAGATGGATCTCCCATCCACCCCCAAAGGCCGTTTCCACGGATATTTGGAGTCCACCCTAGCGGGTCGCCGTAGCTGTGGTTGGAGACTAGTAGCCCCATTGCTGCAGAACGGGCCATTTCGGCGACATCGTCATTCCAATCATGGCCTTCAATCAGGGCTTCAGGGGCCATGCCACGCGCTTCCAGCCAATCTCCCGAAGCAACCAATGTGCCGGCCACGTGGGTTGCATGGGTTTGCACGAGGGAAAAAGTATCGACATTCATCACTCGTCCCACTAGCTCGACGTGCGTGGGCAAGGGGTTGCCAGCATCCCACAAGCCGATTACCTGACCGCTACCGGAAAGATCAAGGCCACTTGTGCCGCCGGCCAAAAGAGGTGTCACTCGCGCCGACGCTGCCGCTTCACGGTTGTGAGTCAGTTTAAGCAAAGGGCGCCCGTTTCGGATGCCGAGCCATTCTCGCACCGCTCCTGTTGAATCAACAAAGATGCGGGCGCCGCCTTTCGCGGCGATCAGGGAATCCAAGCTCGCAGAAGCTTCGCGAAAGGCGGCGCCCTCACGAGATGAAATTTCTAACAGTCGCTCAACATCTGTGTGCTCTCCCAAAATCCTCTGACCGGCATTCTGTTGCCTTGCCTGAACTGGTGCAGCTATGGCTGCCCACAGAAGAGCAAATAGAAGCAAGTAGCCGGCGAGAGAGATGTCCAGGCGCATGACTCAATCAGTAGTGGGTTGTCGACTCACAACCTTCGTTTCACCGTCCGGATCCCGTTTCTAACTGCCAGCAGACGGTATTGGGTATTTTAGTAGCCTAAAACCGATTATTGGAGCGAGAAAAGAAAGTATCTTTTCATTCTTGCTGTATCAGTCTTTCCTCAACACGCCGTGTTCACCTACCGTCTCTCGCAGCCTCTCTTTTTTGTCATGCTGGCACTACTTCCCTTGTGGTCTGGCTGCAGCGATACTGTGATTGATCCATTTGATAATGACGAACGTTACTTCACCGTTTACGGTCATCTAGACCTGCTCCAAACAGAGCATAAACTGCGTGTTATTCCTATCACGCGGTTTGCAGAATCCATCAACTCAACGACTGCTTTTCAAGCATCGATTGATGCAGAGGTGTACACGACGGATCTGTTTACCGGGGTCAGAACCCAATGGACGCACAAACTGGAGCCACTAAATGATGGGTCGTATGGCCATGTTTACACGGGCAAGTTTCTGGTAGGCGCCAACAGAACGTATCGCCTCGAAGTGATCCGTTCTGATGGTAAAATGGCGACAGCGGAAACGCATGTACCCGTAATCAACACTCCCACACTATTCGAGCTAGGACCGGAAGTATTCGAAAACGACTCCACGCTAGTTTATCGGGATATCAAGATCCCTGAAATTGCCTCTCCGTGGAATATTAGAGCGATTTACTTATGGGGATCGGGCCCAATCAATCGACGTATCTTCGTCCCTTATGGACGACCCGGACACAGAACCGATGATGGCGGCTGGGAGATGCGAATGAACATTTCGGATGATCAGCAAGCCGTCAGAGACAATGTTCAATGGTCTATCGACCGAGGTCAGATTCCAAATGCAGATACATATAGCCTAACGGCTATGGGTATCCAGATACGCATTCTTGACAAGAACTGGGATCCACCTGGGGGTGTCTTCGATCCTGAAATTCTTGCTCAACCTGGCGCGATGTCAAATGTCGAAAATGGCTATGGGTTCTTTGGCAGTGTGGGCTTATATGTCGAAGAATGGAATGCTACGCATATTTCAACACTACTCGGACATCCATTCTAAACATGTTGAATCAACCTAGGTGTTATGTTCATGATGTAGCCCGATGTATCTCCTTGGCAGTTGGCCCGTAGGGAAGGTATATGTCCTGTTAAACGGAGCTCATAAACATGTCGCTTTTTCGTCGATTATCCTGCGCCCTCAAAAGCCTGTTTTTCTTCTGGCGCCGAAGTCCTTAGCAACGGTTTGTCACCTGCGCTTCGTATGGATCGAAAGATTGCCGCTCTTACACTTCTACGGCCCCACAAATGAGTTGTGAAGCAATCCTATATTGGGATAAATTTACCCTGATGGTCCACCATGTTTGACTGGCTTGCTGACCCTAACGCATGGGTAGCTCTTGGTACCCTGACCGCTCTGGAAATCGTCCTGGGCGTAGACAATATCGTATTCATCTCAATCCTTGCCGGCAAGCTACCCGCGGCTCAACAGGCACGGGCACGAACGATAGGTCTTGCCCTGGCGCTCTTTGGACGAGTGGGTCTTCTCTTTTCCTTGTCTTGGATCATGCAGCTGACTGCTCCGTGGATATCGTTGCTCAGTTACGACCTTTCCGGACGAGATCTCATCTTGGTTGGAGGGGGACTGTTCCTGCTGACTAAAAGCACCAGGGAAATCCACGACAAACTAGAAGGTGAAGAAGAGTCTCACGGGTCGACAATGGCCGCCAGTTTCGGACAAGTACTTTTTCAAATCCTGATATTGGACTTGGTTTTTTCCTTGGATTCTGTGATCACGGCGGTCGGAATGGTCGAAGAACTTACCATCATGATTGTCGCGGTGGTCATCGCCATCATCTTCATGATGTTCACTGCCGGGGCCGTATCACGCTTCATTGAAGCGCACCCAACTGTCAAGATGCTGGCCCTCTCGTTCCTGTTGATGGTCGGGGTTGCCCTGATCGCCGAGGGTGTAGATTTCCACATTCCACGCGGATATATCTACTTCGCGATGGCCTTCTCGATCTTTGTGGAAATGCTCAATCTCAAGTTGCGCAAGCCGAGTGGAGAGCCCGTTAAACTGCGTCAGAGCCCCCCATCGGGACTTTAACCCGCTCTAGCCAAATTAGATGATGAGCGGCGCGTGCACTACGAGTCGTGTTTCAGGATAATGAGGGACATATCATCTTCGAGCATGTCGGACTCGTGCTCAAGCTTTTGCACATGGTTGAAGACACGTTCAACGATATCCTTAGCCGGGCGATGAGCGTGTCTGCGAATCAATTCGATTAGCCCTTTCTCCTCAAACGGAGTTCCATCTTCGTTCATTCGTTCCGTAATGCCGTCCGTGTAGAGAGCCAGGATGGATCCTATAGGAACGTTTCCGTATCCACGTTGCAGCGGAATATCCGGGAGGGGACCCATGATCGGACCGGTTGGATCAAGTCGAGCGACAGAATCAGGACAGATTACCAGACACGAAGTATGCCCAGCGTTGGTATACAGGATGCCACCATCACGATCGAGCTCACCATAAAAAACGGATACAAAGCGGGTAGAAAACGTGGTCTTGTGCAATACTCGATTCAGTTTCTTCATCGTGTAGAGCATCTTCATATTGATACCAACACCCATTCGGATCCCCATCAACACATCGCGAACGAGGAGTGCCGCAGGTAAACCATGACCGGAGGCATCCCCGATGGTTAGGCCCATCAGGCCGTCTTCCAGGTCGATGAAGTCATACAAGTCCCCGCCAACAGCTTCTGCCGGAACGGATCGGGCAGCAATGTCCCAACCGGTAAACGTTGGCGGACTCGTCGGCAAGAGACTTCGCTGGATGGCGGCAGCTGTTGCCATTTCACTGCTTGCGGCGTCAGATCGGAGTCGGTAGTTGAGGGCAAAACGAGTCCCATTCAGGCAAAAGGCCAATTCATCTTGAACCCATCCCTCACGGAGGCTAAACATCATGATGTACCGATGCCCGGGAGGCCCATCGATCAAAAAAGCGACAAACTGTCCGGCATCGCCTGGTCTAGGCCGATACCAGGCTGGGATTTCGGACGGTGTTTCGAAAAGAAACGACCCGTGCTGAGTCAGCACCTTAACGGCGGGGTCCGTTCCTTCTAGCCTGGCAGGGAAAACGTCCGATGCTCCCGATACATGCAGTAGTTCATATACGCCAAACAGATCCCTGTAAAGGTGTCCATTGGCAAATTTGAGCTCTTCGCCGAAAGAAGAACTCAGGTCGTCAAGAATTTGGGGGAGGAGGTTGCTTTGCTCGCCATCACTGGCGATGCTTGCAAGCATCCGGTCCATTTTCCGATAAAATTGCTTTGGTTCGATCATCGGGGCGACCTGATGGTCGTAATGCTGGTTTCAGCACGAAGCGTGCGCAGTCAGGGAGAGGTGAGTCTTCTCCCGTTAGGGTCTACGCCGGCAAAAATACGGATCAGAACGGTGCCGTATCGTCTGGAGATGGAAGAGCCGGGGAATTCGAAGTTCCCGGAACGTAATCCGTTGGGCCGTAATAAGTTGTCAAATTCTCGAAGCGAGCATACTGATTGACGAAAGCCAAACTCACGTCACCGATGGGTCCGTTACGCTGCTTTCCGATGATGAGCTCGGCTATTCCTTCGGTTGAGTTACCGTTTTCATCGACCGTAATCCCATAGCGCTCTGCGCGGTAAATAAATGCTACTACGTCTGCATCCTGCTCGATCGAACCTGATTCCCTAAGGTCTGAGAGTTGTGGGCGCTTGTCGCCACCGCGCGTTTCAACTGCTCGGGAAAGCTGAGAAAGAGCAATCACGGGCACGTTCAATTCCTTTGCCAGCCCTTTTAGGGACCGGGAGATGTGGGCAATTTCCTGCTCTCTGTTGGAGTTTTTACCCATTCCAGAACCATGCATTAGCTGGAGGTAATCGACAATGATGATACCGATGTCGTGCTCAGCTTTGAGGCGCCGGCATTTAGCTCGCAGCTCTAAAACAGTCAGGCCCGCTGTATCGTCAATGTAAATAGGAGCCTCGCTCAGGCGTCCAGCAGCCTTGGCCAAGCGAGGCCAATCATCATCATTTAATCGACCGGTACGAGCAGCCTGGGCGTCGACCCGAGCTTCCGACGTAAGAAGGCGTTGAGCAAGCTGCCCCGAGCTCATTTCGAGCGAAAAAATTGCTACGCCAGTCGGATTTTCCTTGTCGAGCGCTGCGTTACGGGCCATGGCCAGCGTAAGAGCAGTCTTTCCCATGGAAGGACGCGCCGCAATAATGATGAGGTCAGAAGGCTGCCATCCACCTGTCATCTCGTCGATTCGCTTGAAACCGCTAGGGACTCCGGTGATACCGCCTTCTCGGCCATGGATGGACTCGAGGCGAGTAAGCGTTTCTTTCAACACATCGTGCATCGATGTGGCTGCCCGTCTAAGCTGTGAGTCAGAAATCTTAAAAAGGTCGCCTTCGGCTTCATCCAGAAGCTCAAACGCATCAGCCGATGGCTCGTAGGCCCGCGTGATAACGTTTGTCATCGTTTCGATTAATTTCCGAAGTAATGATTTCTCGGAGATTATGCGCGCGTGGTACTCCACATTAGCGGCTGTATCAACTGAAGCTGTTAGTTCAGATAGGTAGTAGGTACCACCAATCATTTCAAGCTTTTCGCGCCGCTGCAATTCATCGCCCAGCGTCACGAGATCGACCGGGTTACTTCGTTCGAAGAGACTCAGAATAGCTTCATAGATCGTGTTGTGGCGATCTGTATAAAACGCTCCAGGTACCAGTATTTCGATGGTCTTGGGAATGGCCTCTCGTTCGAGCAGCATGGCGCCGAGAACGGACTGCTCCACGTTCATGGCTTGCGGCGGCACCTTGGCACCAGACATCATCGCGGTGGACGGCATGTCACCGGAAAGGGAGCGGGGAGAGATTTGTGGGAGCATTTCGGACATGGTCGGGTCAGGCCGTCAATTCGTCATACCGGGCGCGCAGTAGCTGCACGTCTTCCCAGGTTGGACGTTTCCAATTGGAGTTTCTGAGCAGTGCAGCCGGGTGATACGTTACCAGCACCGGTATGCCGTGATAATCATGAAACGTGCCACGCAGTTCCTTTAGGGATGTTTGTATCCCCAGAAGGGACGTACCAGACGTTCGCCCAACACACAAGATTAATTTGGGCTTAATTAGGGTTATCTGCTTGTGTAGAATCGGAATATGGGTCGCAATCTCTTCGGCCAGTGGATCACGGTTGTTCGGCGGACGACTCTTGAGGATGTTAGCGATGTACACATCCTCTCGTTCGAACCCGATGGACTGAAGAATCTGTGTCAGCAATTTTCCGGCGCGCCCAACAAAGGGTTCGCCCTGTTTGTCCTCCTCTGCCCCTGGCGCTTCACCGATAACCAATAGATCTGCATCGGAACGACCAACGCCAAACACTGGTTTGATACGTGTCCGATCGAGCTCGATCAACTCGGTTGCTGCCACCCAGGCGGCGACCTCTTCCAAAGAAATGAGATCGTGCAATGGGGAATTTTCAGGAATCAGAGTAGCAATCTGCTCATAAACGTCAGGCGTAGCTGCAGAAGATTCAGGCATAGATTCGGGGGAGGGCTCTGGAGTTGGTTCAAGATGAGCTAATGATCTAGCGGTCTGCGCTTCATCCGGGTCGTCCATAGGGGGAGCAGCAGGTTCTGATTCTGGCCCAAGGGCCTCGATATCACCTTCCTTCCCCACATATAGTACATCACCGAACAGGGATATCTGGTGCTCGAAAACGGCGCGCAGTTCGTCGAGTTCAGTCGGCATGGGAGAACGTGAAGGGATGGATCGGTCCGTGGATCTGGAATGATTGTAAAGTAAAGGACACAGATCAAGCACGGGGCGAAGAATTCCCCCGTTATGTCAACATCGATTTCCACACGATTGTGGAGAACTACACCGTGGACGCTTGATGCGAGCGCCTTCAACGCACACTTTACGACGGCAAATAGCCAAGCACGGTGTATTCCAGAATAGCTTCGGCAACATCCGCTTTCGGTAGCACGGGTAGGGACACCTCCTCACCTGCACGGGAGACAAGCGTCACCTTGTTGGTACCAGGTCCAAATCCAGCTCCTTCTTCTGTCGGATTATTGAGTACGATCCAATCAAGATTTTTGCGCTTCAGCTTGCCCTTTGCATTAGCTAATCCATCGTCCGTTTCGAGTGCGAAACCTACGAGTGTTTGATCAGAACGCTTATTTCGGCCTAAATCAGCAAGAATATCTACCGTTGGCTGTAGCGATAGGCTGAGTGCTTGTCTATCCTTCTTGACTTTACCTTCGGCCGGATCAGCGATGGTGAAATCAGCCACGGCAGCCACCATTACCACAACATCTGCGTCTGCATGTTGCATGACGGCGGTGTGCATGTCTGCGGTCGAGATGACGTCTACCCGCCTGACGTTTTCCGGCTCGGCGAGAGAAGTTGGTCCGCTTACCAAAACCACATCGGCGCCTCGCCGGGCTGCTGCACGAGCGATTTCATATCCCATCGTGCCACTTGAATGATTCGATATATAGCGGACCGGATCGATGGCTTCCCTAGTGGGGCCCGCCGATATAAGGACTTTTTTTCCAGCTAGCGGACCACTGACCAATGCCCGCACGCGACTCAGCACCAAGGACGATTCCTCCACAATCGCGGGTGGTTCTGGCAAGCGACCTTGCCCGACAAGTCCGCTTGCCAGTTCACCATGTTCGGCTTCCATCACATGAACACCGCGTTTGGCCAGCGTCTCCAGGTTGGTCCGAACACTCTCGTGTACATACATATCATGATCCATCGCGGGACAGACCAGAACAGGGCATCGCACGGTCAACGCTACAGCTGTCAGCATGGAATCGCATGCGCCGCTTGCAAGTTTGGATAGCGTCTGAGCAGTCATGGGGGCGACAACAAACAGATCGGCCCATAACCCAAGAGCTACATGCACCGTCCAGGACCCCGACATGTTTTCAGGGAAAATCTCGACATGTACCTCGTTCTCTGAAAGCGTTCCTAGCGTCAGCGGCGTCACAAAGCGCGTCGCGCCGGGTGTCATAACGACCTTCACTTCGCACCCCGCCTTCTTGAAGCCCCGAACGAGTTCCGCTGTCTTGTAGGCTGCAATTCCGCCGCTAACTCCCAGCAGGATGCGGCGTCCTACTAGGCCCAACGTGTCAGACGTGGTTGATGATGGCGTGTTGTTCATGTCCAAACGGGTTCAGGATGGCTCGCAGGAATCCAGGAACGAGCGAACGAGGGCAATGAGTTCGGCAGAAGCCCGGTCCAAGTCATCATTCATGATCTGGTGGTCGAACCGATTAGCGAACGACTGTTCATACGTGGCTTTCTCGATTCGTGTCCGAAGGGTTTCCTCTGTTTCTGTTCCGCGCAGACGGAGGCGGCTTTCCAACTCGTCCATCGACGGCACGCTCACAAACACGGCTAAGCAACGACTTTCATAGGATTCTTTGACATTGAGGGCCCCCACAACATCTACATCGAGCAGCACAGGTGCGTTAACGCTGGAGCGATCCACTTCGGATCGTAGGGTGCCGTAGAAGCGCCCTGGATAGACTTCCTCGTATTCAAGCAACTGATTTTGGTCGATGGCATCGCGAAACGATTCTTCGTTAAGAAAATGGTAGTCGACACCGTCATTTTCACCTGCTCGTGGTGGCCTAGTGGTGGCAGACACCGAAAACCGGATGCTGGGTAGCTCGGTCATTAAATGTTTGGCCAAGGAGGATTTTCCCGACCCACTGGGCGCTGCGACGATGATGATGCACGGATCGCTCTTCTTGGCAGTATGCCCACTCTCGTCACTCAACGTTCTCGACCTGCTCCTTGATTTTTTCTAGCTCTTCTTTCATTCCCACAACAAGATGGGCCATTTCAGCGTCATTGGATTTAGAGCCGATCGTGTTAATCTCCCGGTTCATTTCTTGGGACAAAAAATTAAGCTTTCGACCAACGGGCTCACCCGATGAGATGGCCTCCCTGAATAGTTTGAGGTGCGAATCTAGCCGTACGCATTCTTCTCGTACATCGAGCTTGTCAGCGAGCATGGCCATCTCGAACTCAATGCGCTCCTTGTCGATTCGGCCTTCTTCGATGATCTCAGCAAGGCGATCACGCAGCCGTTGTCCTGAGGAGGCAACCCGTTCTGGAGCTTGCCGTTCTGCTTCTCTTAGGCGCGTCTCGATCCCAACAAGGCGCTCAGATAGCTCGATTTGCAGGGCATCTCCTTCCTGCAATCGCATGGTCTGTATTCCCTTACAGGCGGCGTCCAATGCGTTTTGCGTGGCTTCCCAGATGGCCTCAGCATTCTCTTCGATCGGGTCTTCTGCTTGAAAGATCTCGTTGTATTTCTGAAGGTGTTCCAGTCGGACTGGCTCTTCGATTCCGGCTGCTACACGCAATTCATCCAACAAGGAGCGGTAGGCAGCAGCAGCTCGTTTATCGACTTTCAGGCCGATCGAATCGGGCACGGGGTCAGTCACGGTGATGAAAGCGGAAATGCGACCACGCGAAAAGGCAGTCTTGATGATCCGCTGGATTTCTCCCTCATGTTCATTAAGGGACTTGGGTGAGCGAAGCGAGATCTCGCAGTATCGGCTATTGACCGATTTGAGTTCGACGACGGCTTCGTAGCCGGCGACTTCAGCTTCGCCCCGGCCGTAGCCGGTCATGCTGGCAATCATGGTGTTGGGGTCCGGTTATGGAGTAACGTAACCAGCGTCTGGCGACCGGCTCATAGTGCCCGGCTTGCGCGCTGACGCGGGGTACGCAATATACGACGTAACTGGCTGCGACTTGCGAGCCTATCTCGTCACGGGTACCGGCTCGGGTACCTGTTGATTAATGTAGAACGTCGTTGAGAGGTTGCCATCTGCATCAATTCCGAAGGCAATCAAGTCAAGATCTCCATCTCCATTGTAGTCTCCGAAGGCTGCCGCAGCGTGCACAAAGCCCTTTACGTCAAGTTCTGCAACGAATTGACCCTCCACATTGCGGTATAGGCGGCCGACGGTTTCGCCAAGTGGGCTTCGGGCTCCTACAATAAAGACATCCTCGTCCCCATCATTTTCGTAGTCACCCCAGATTGCGGTACCAGTAACGACGCCGTCGAAGGGAAATGGGTGCGCCAAGAATGTACCACCCTGATTGACGAGCATTATTGAAATGCCGCGAAGCATGTCAGGGCCAAGTTCGCCACCCGTGAGCATCAAGTCTGGCTTTCCGTCTCCATTCACGTCACCCCAGTTGACAGAGCCTCCCATAACATCTGGTAACCCTGTTCCGGTAGGTGTGAACACGCCGCCAGAACCGACATTTTGGTTATTCAGAATTGCTGCCCCGAAACGACCATTTCCAAAATCACCCGTGATCGCAAGGTCTTGGTCCCCATCGCTGTCTATATCAGCAAACGCTGCATCACCAAACATGAAAGGTGAAATACCAGCTTCTGCCGGAGTCATAGACTGCCCCGTATTATTAATCCATACGTCGGCTACTAGATCATAGGGCTGTGTGAGGGATGTGGCACCAGATATAAAAAGGTCTTCATATCCATCTCCATTCAAGTCAACCCACTTTACTACGCCTCCCCATACGTTGGGCAACCCCTGCACTTCCAAGGGAATAAACAGACCAACCTGATTGATATAGATTTGTGTGAGAGGTTGGCCGTTTTGCTTCGCAACGCCTGAAATAACCAAGTCAGGATCCCCATCTCTATCGAAATCACCCCAAGAGGCATTGGGTTGAGAAACCTGCTCCAAAGACACTCCTGAGTCCACAAGCGACTTGAAGATGTATTCGCCGCCATTGTTGTCGAGGATGATTTCAGCATCATTAGCTCGATATAGAGTCAGCACCGAAGTCCCATCTGTGTCCCCACCCACTAGCAAGTCGAGATCTCCATCCAAATCATAGTCCGCAAACTCGGCAATGCCTGATGAAATGCGCGGCAAGCCAAAATCATAGAGCGCAGGCTCTTGCAGCGTAGAGTTAGCAACATCTGGCTGCCCAAAGCTAAAGCTGTTTACATCGCTGCTCCCGCGGATTGAAAACCCATCAGTGGCCGTGACAGACCAAGAATAAATCTGATTTTTCGGCAGGATTTCAGTGTTCATTTCCAGAAATGGCTCCGAAATAGCGGGGAAGGAAAGCCGCAGTCCTGGTCCTGAAAGGTTTAGCGTGTAATCCACGCCATCGACATCGTTTGCTGCTTCCCACTCGAAGAGAATAGTCTCAGCACTAGTTTCAACGAATCCTGCGTTCACGGGCCCCATAAGCCGGAAAGCATTTGGTGGGTCATTTTGCCCCCTGAATTGAACAAACGTATAGTGGTGGTTTACAGCGAGGTTGGTGAATTCCTCTACGATTCCATCAGGCCAATTGATAAGTACACGATCAATGACTTCAGAGGAGCCTACACCAAAATGGGCTCTCAATTCGTCGTGTTGCGTGCCATCACCGCTTCCGGAGCGAATTACACGAATCTGTTCGGTATCCCCGGAAAAAAGATGGATCCGCGCACCTACGGCAAACCGGTTGAAGGTGGCATCACGCAGCTGGAATGTTGCCCAGTTGTTATCACCTCCGTCATTGATCATGATGGCTGTGCCAAACTGATCCGGAATCACCAGGTCCATCCAGCCGTCATTATTGAGGTCCCCCATCCCAACAACGGTATCCGAGGTTGAGTCTAGGGCGATGCTCATTTCCCAAATGTCCTCGAACGTTCCATCACCCTGATTGTGATAAAGGCGTCCCTGGTTGTTAAAGGGTAGATAAATGTCCTGCCAGCCATCGTTATCAAAGTCGGCAATCGCTGCTGGTCCATTTGGCAGGTTGGGAAAAGAACGAATTCCAGCCTCTTCCGCAACATTAATCAGTTGGCCACCATCATTACGATAAAGCTCGGTATATGAAGTCTTCAGATCCTGACTTGTATTAACGACCAGCAGGTCTTCCCAGCCATCATTATTGTAATCAAACCAACGTCCTTCGAGGGACGGTGCGGTTGACTCAACACCTGCTCCTTGTCGGGTTGTGGTATAACGGTCACTGTTAGAATTATTGATCTTGAGTTCGTTGCCTGCGCCACATCGAGCAGCAAAGAAGTCAGGATCAAGGTCCTGATCGTAATCGGCTACAGCCAAACCACATGTTGGAGATCCAGTATCGGATCCCATTAGGGCACCAACGTTAATGAATCCGTCGCCAGCACTTCCCAAGAAAACAGGGTTGTTACCGTTACTCGTTCCAACAACAAAATCAAGAAAACCATCTTGGTTTACATCAGCCCAAAATCCCCCGATCGGACTGTCTTGGAAAATCAGGTTAGTGCTACTATTGCCAAGGTCGAATTTTTCCCCGGACCGGTTAAGGTAAAACCGTGAACCGGGTGCGCCATCCATTATCAGAAGGTCGAGAAGACCGTCTTTATTGGCATCACCGAAAATGCCTCCTCTAACCGCATTACCCTCCAGTCGGATATCGGCTTGCTCTAATACATTGTGGAAGGAGCCGTCCAGTGCTTGGCGATATAAACGGCCTGCGTGATACATATCCAATAGACCGTCGGCATTGTAGTCGGCCAGCGCAATATTCTGAATGGTAATATCAGATGCAGGTAGGCTCTGCAAACGAGAATACTCGTTGGTGAATGTTTGCGCTTGTGTTGTTTTAAGAGCGCAAATCGAGAACATTCCTGCTATTGCTAGTAGGAAAATGGGGCGATTAGGCCACAATACCGTTAGGGACATGCGGGATTGGGTAATTGCTGGCAGTGGTGGAAAATCTGTTTGATAGTAAGTCCAACCTACGAAAGGAGTGGAGCCAGAAAAAAGATCAGCGGAAAGCCTAGTGGTTAACCTCGATGTTTTCCCAACAATGGACGTCATCCTTTGATGAATCATTCCGCACGAAGGAAGTCGCAAATGTGGCTGGACGTCTTTGCGGATCATCGTCACAAGCTCGTGTCAGGATCACTGCCGGCTTCATCCTGATACATGACCGTCGGATTAGATTGTTGGCATCATCACTGCGTACGATCCAAGAACCCAATCTACTGTTGTGTCATCTGTTGAACAATGAGCGCTGCTGCGTTCGGTAACTCGTATTTGGGAATTCGTCCACATGAGCCACCTACAAAGAGCGCCCCATTCACTTTCATGAATGGGGCGCTCTATTCGCGGAGAGAGAGGGATTCGAACCCTCGGTACGGTTACCCGCACACACGCTTTCCAAGCGT
>Ga0055584_100001434_pt1 | contig 23381 bp, 21 predicted proteins | sample OSDHelmetaG_FD_58716 | JGI IMG/M metagenome (GOLD analysis project Ga0055584, IMG submission 58716) | Pelagic marine sediment microbial communities from the LTER site Helgoland, North Sea, for post-phytoplankton bloom and carbon turnover... | ecosystem: Environmental > Aquatic > Marine >...
ACTGAAAAGAGTAATACCATATCACTAGTTGAAGTATCTCCATCAACAGAAATAGAATTAAATGTTTTATTTATAATTTCCTTAAACTCTGTTTCTATTTTTTTACTTAAAATATCGAAATTTGTAAAAATAAATCCCAACATAGTAGCCATATTTGGCTGAATCATTCCTGACCCTTTTGCTATCCCATTTATGAATAAAGAATCATTGGTTGAAACTGTCTCGGAGTGATATTTAGAATAAGTATCAGTAGTCGTTATTGCGTCAGCTGCTTTACCCCATGCTAATCTCTCATTTTGTAGTGATTTTATTAATATGGGGATTTTTTTAATTATTTTTTTTGAGTCAAGTGGTTCACCAATCACACCAGTGGATGCAAGATAGATCTCATTTTTAGGAACATTCAAACTACGTGATAATTTATTCAGAATATCTAAAATAGCTTTTTTCCCTACAAGTCCAGTGAACACATTTGCATTTCCCGAATTTATTAGAATTGCTGAGACTTTTTTATTTTTTATTATAGACTTGTTCCATTTTATTGGCTCGCCAGGTGTCTTTGATTTTGTAAAACTTCCTAATATAGACCCTGGTTCTTCTAATTTTATTAGAACTAGGTCGAGTCTTTTATTTTTTTTTAACCCACAGTGAGTTGAAGAAACACTTATCCCTTCAAACAAATGAAGGTTTTTATTTTTTTTTGGTGCAAGAGGAGATTTATTTTTCATAAAACATACAAATATAAAATTAGTATATATTTATCATCAAAATTATTATAAAAAAATATAATGTTAAACTATTTTGCAAAAAAAATATTCGGATCATCTAACGATCGAGTTTTAAAGAAATTTTATCCAATTGTTGAAAAAATTAACACCCTGGAAAAAACTTTTTCCAACCTCTCTGATGAAGAAATCTTAGATAAAACTAAAGAGTTTAAGATTAAGGTTGAAAAGGGATGTTCGTTGGATGAGATACTTCCCGAAGCATTTGCTAATGTTCGCGAGGCTGCAAAAAGATCTTTAGGACAAAGACATTATGATGTGCAACTTATAGGTGGTATGATTTTGAATAGTGGAATGATTTCTGAAATGAAAACTGGTGAAGGTAAAACTCTTGTATCTACTTTAGCAGCTTATCTAAACTCGTTAAATGGGAGTTCAGTTCACATAGTTACTGTAAACGATTATCTTGCAAAAAGGGACAGCGAATGGATGGGGCAAGTGTACAAGAAGTTAGGTCTTTCAACTGGCTTTATATCTAATAACATGACTGATGATGATAGAAAAACAGCGTATGACTGTGACATTACTTATGGAACTAATAACGAATTTGGTTTTGATTTCTTAAGAGATAATATGAAATTTTCAAAAGATCAACTTGTTCAGAGTAAGTTTGATTTTGCGATAATTGATGAAGTTGACTCAATTTTAATTGATGAAGCTAGGACACCACTAGTTATATCTGGTGCTGCAGAAACTTCTTCTGAGCTTTATAACGTAGTAGATAAAATAATTTCAAAACTGAATCCCACAAATTATGAAAAAGACGAGAAATCTAAAACTGTAGTTCTCAAAGATGACTTTGTAGAAAAACTTGAAGAAACATTCAGAGCTAATAAATTATTATCTGAAGGAAGTCTTTATGATATTAATAATGTCACATTACTTCATCACACAAATCAGTCGTTAAAAGCTAGATTTATTTTTGAAAAGGATAAAGATTATTTGGTTCAAAATGGTCACGTATTGATTGTAGACGAATTTACTGGAAGAGCGATGGAAGGAAGACGTTTTTCCGACGGACTTCATCAGGCTATTGAAGCTAAAGAAAATCTTCAAATTCAAGTTGAAAACCAGACCCTTGCTTCAGTTACTTATCAAAATTACTTTAGATTATATAATAAATTGTCAGGTATGACTGGAACAGCTAAAACTGAAGCCGATGAGTTTTTTGATATCTATAAATTAGAAGTAGTTGAAATACCAACTAATATGTCAATGATTAGGAAAGATCATGAAGATGAAATATATAGAACTTTGAAAGAAAAGTATGAAGCTATTGTAGAGCTAGTTTTAAATTGTCAAAAAAAAAAACAGCCCTGTCTAGTAGGAACAGTTTCGATAGAAAAATCTGAAGAGTTATCAAAAATATTAAGTAAAAAAGGGATCAATCACGAAGTTCTAAATGCTAAAAATCATTTGAAAGAAGCTGAAATAGTAGCTAATGCAGGTAGACCAGGGCAAGTCACTATTGCTACAAATATGGCAGGTAGAGGAACCGACATTAAATTGGGTGGACAAGAGACACTAAAATCTTTTGATTCTGAGAAAAAACTATCCAAAGATGCAGGAGGATTATATATAATTGGTACCGAAAGACATGAATCCAGAAGGATAGACAACCAACTTCGCGGAAGATCTGGACGACAAGGAGATCCTGGAGAGTCAAAGTTTTTTCTTTCCTTAGAAGATGATTTAATGAGAATATTTGGTTCTGATAAGCTTGACTCGGTTCTAAAAACGTTAGGTTTATCTGAAGGGGAAAGTATACAACACCCATGGATCACAAAGGCTCTGGAGCGAGCTCAAAAAAAGGTTGAGGCAAGAAATTTTGAAATCAGAAAAAGCTTATTGAAATTTGATGACGTAATGAACGAGCAAAGAAAAATAATTTATGACCAAAGAAAGGAAATTATTAATGAAATTGAAATTGATAATTTAATCTTAGACATGAGAGACGGTTTTATTGAAGACTTTCTATCCGAAGAAGTCCCAGACTTAAATATGTTAGATGCAAACAAAAAAAAATTTCTTGTGGAAATAGCTAAAAATGAATTGAATATTGAAATTGATCTAGAAAAGATTGTAGGTAAAGAAAGCTTTGAAATTAACGATATCAAAAATGAACTAATGAGGTTATCAGATCATGGTATTAATATAAAAAAAACTAAATATTCCGAAGAAATATTCATCTATGCACAAAAATCAGTTCTTTTACAAGTAATTGACAAAAGTTGGAAGGATCACCTATTATCTTTGGATCATTTACGACAAGGAATATCTTTAAGGGCATATGGACAAAAGGATCCATTAAACGAATATAAACAAGAGGCGTTCTTGATGTTTGAAAACATGATGAAACAAATCAGACAAAATGTAACCAAAATCATTAGCTTTGTCGAGATTAAAACCGATGTACCTGAAGATGAACCACAAAGCAAACAAAACCAATATAATGAAAGAGAAAAAAATCTTGATAGCAAAAAAATATCTCGAAATGCTATCTGCCCTCTCTGCGATTCAGGAAAGAAATACAAACGATGCTGCGGCAAACTCACTAACTAAATGATTAAGAACTCTTTTCCAATCGACAGATATTTTTGCTCCCTTTGAGAAATAATACTTTCTGACGATTTTCCCTCAAATTCTTGAGTATAGTTTACAAGCCTTTCTTTTATTGCTGAACAAGTTGATTGAATGTTTCTATGCGCGCCACCAATAGGCTCTTTAATAATTTCATCTATCACACCAAGATCTAGCAAATCTTGCGCAGTCAATTTTAGGGAGTATGCTGCTTTTTCAGACTCATTAGCAGAGCGCCACAATATTGATGCGCAACCCTCCGGTGAGATAACGGAATATATTGCATGTTCAAGCATTGTTACTTTATTCCCAGTCGCTAAAGCAACAGCTCCACCTGATCCACCTTCGCCAATTATGAAAGAGAAAATTGGTGATCTAACATTTATCGAGCATCTAATCGAACTGGCAATTGCCTCAGACTGCCCTCTATCTTCAGCATCAACCCCCGGATGTGCTCCTGGCGTGTCTACAAATGTAACTACTGGTAGGTTAAATTTATTTGCAAGATTATAAAGTCTTTGAGCTTTTCTATATCCCTCAGGTTTCGCCATACCAAAATTATTCTTAACCCGGGAATCTATATCGTTTCCTTTGTCATTACCAATTATTAAATAATTTTTGTTGTCTAACCTTCCAAACCCACCTTTAATTGAACTATCCTCAGAAAAAAGTCTATCCCCAGATATAATTTCGAACTTATCAAAAATATGATCTATTATCTGCGAAAACTTTGGTCTATCCTGATGACGACATACCTTAACCTTTTGGATAGGGGTAAGGTTATCGTAAAGATCGCTGAGGACATTATCGTATTTATCCTGAAGATTAGATAGTTCGTTCGCAATATTTTCGCTAGTGTCTTTTAGATGTCTAAGTTCTTCAATCTTTGACTTTATATCTAAAAGAGGTTTTTCAAAGTCTAGAAAATTTTGCATTAGATTTTACTGGGTTATGTACCCTCTATTAATTTAACTTTTTGAACAAGCACCTCTGCCTGTCTTATTGAAGCAATGTCTATCAACCTACCATCTAATGAAACTGCACCTTTTCCTTCATTTTTAGCCACTTCCATAGCTTCAAGAATCCTCTTCGCCTGATTTACCTCTTTATCAGATGGGCTCATCACTTCATTGGCAAGATCGATTTGACTTGGATGTATAGCCCATTTTCCCTCACAACCTAATGTAGCCGATCTGTTAGCCTGAGCTTTATAACCATCAGGATCATTGAAATCACCGAAAGGGCCATCTATTGGCCTCAAGCCGTTAGCTCTGGCTGCAATAACCATCTTAGATACTGCATGATGCCACATATCGCCCCAGTGCTTTTCTCTAGGGTTATCACCATCAATATCAGTAAGAACATGATAGTTAGGATTCGGTCCACCAATTACTGTTGTTTTTGCTTTCGTAGAGGCTGCATAATCAGCAACACCAAAATGAAGTGACTCTAGTCTTCTCTCGTAAGAAGCAATTTCATTTACGTTTTGCATACCCAAAGCTGTTTCAATAATCAATTCAAATCCAATCCTTTTTGTAACTCCCATTGCATCCTCCACTTGAGTACAGAGCATATCAACGGCATAGACATCCGATATTGTTCCAACCTTAGGTATCATTATCAAATCAAGCTTATTGGGAGCTTTTTCGATTAAATCCACAACATCTTTATACATAAAGTGAGTATCTAAACCGTTTATTCTTACTGACATGGTTTTATTATTCCAGTCTATGTCATTTAAAGCTTCAATAATATTTTTTCTTGCTTGTTCTTTTTCATCAGGCGCAACCGCATCCTCAAGGTCAAGAAAAATTACATCAACATTACTTTTAGCGGCTTTTTCAAATAAAGAAGGGTTGCTTCCAGGAACAGCAAGTTCACTCCTATTAAGACGTGGTGGGGCTTGATCTACTATTTTAAAACTCATTTTATTCCTCTTTTAATGATTTATAACAAAAATATTTTTTATATAATTTAACCTTCAAACACAACCTAAATTTTAATTAATTTATCAATATCTTTTTTTAATGAGTGTTTATTTTCCAAAACCTTCTTTAAACGATTCCTGTCAAGGTGTGTATAAATTTCAGTTGTTGAAATATCTTTATGACCAAGAGATTCTTGAATAAGCCTAAGGTCCACACCTTTTTCCAGCAAATGAGTAGCAAAAGAATGTCTCAATACATGCGGGGAAACTCTTTCCTTTTCAATACCAACAGCTATTGCAAGGTTTTGCAAAAGTTGGAAAAATCTATTTCTTGTAATATATCCCTGTTTGGAATTAGAAGGAAAAATATAATTTAGTCCATTTTTTTGTCTAGAATTAGTTTTCAATCTATCCAAATAATTACTAAGTTTGGACTTCACCGAGCTAATTATTGGAATAACCCTCTCTTTGTTACCTTTTGTATTGATTATGAATTGTGTAAAGTCTCCGTTGATATCACCTAATTTCAGACCAACCATTTCTGAGACCCTTATACCAGTTGCATAGAGTAGTTCGATCATCAGTGAGAGTCTTTTACCCTTAAAGGATTTATTTTCACGGCTTTTCTCAATAATTTTAAAAATCTCATTCTTTTCTAAAACTCTAGGAATTGACTTTGAGGACTTTGGAAACTCAATATTTAAAAAAATATTTGAAACAATTGTTTTTTTCTCAAATAGATATTTATAAAAATTTTTAACAGATGAAAGTTTTCTACAGTGTGTCTTTCTTGAGAAATTCTTTGCTAAATATTTTATGTAAGAATTTAAATCTACTTCAATTAGATCAGATTTTGTTTTTACATTGGTAAATCTTATATATTCTAATAAGTCGTTTTTATACCCAAGGTAGGTATTTTTAGATAAATTTTTATTTGCCATTATGAACTCTAGGTATTTATCCAATAAACTAGATACGTAAAAAGTCACAATAACACTCTTTCAGATAAACTCCTAAATTCGTTTTCAAATCCTAAATTCTTTAAAATAGTAAGTAATGTGTAAATTTTAATAATTCTTAAGTTTTCAAAATCTTCATCACCTACAATTTTAAACATCAAAGATATTGAGTTAAAAAAATCCTTATCAGTAGAGAGTTTTTGAGCTAATAGTAAATTTTTGAAATCATCCCCAGATAATTTCAATTCCTTTGCTATTGAAATTTCTTGCAACTTTTCAATTTCCTCCTGGTTAAGGTCCAAATAAAGAGAAATTATCATGATAATCTTTTTTAAAGATACAGACCCTTGGTTTTCTATTGATTTAACTAAATCTAGATCATCCGCAATTCTATAAAAATCCGTATCAGATTTCTGCATAGCCTCAGATAATTCAATTGCCATTTTTCTGTAATCACTCTCAGGTTTCTTATAATTTTTAGAAAGAACATCTCGAGCATCAAAATAAAGTCCTCTTGACTGAAATAGTTTAGATAAAATAACTGCTTCTTCGTTGGACTTAACATAGCTCTTCAAATCATCAGATATATCAACAAGTTTAGAGATTTCTTTAATAAGATTATCACTTTGAGAAACTTTAATTAATGATATGATTTTATTAAATCTAGTTTCAGGTTTTTTATCTCTCAAAATTGCTTGAAAAAGCAAGGGTCTTGCTCTGTTTGGCGCAAGTGTCTTATATATCTTATCAGCGCTTTCTACCTCTGAGGGTTTGAATCTAGATAGCTGATAAGCATCAGAGAGGGTTTCAGCATCAATTCTTCCAATTTTTAATAAAATTTCAGAACAATAAATCTTTAACTCCCTTTCAACTGAAGGGTTGGATAATATTGATAAGAGTCCGCTAATACTAAATTTTTCTATTTGTTCAAAATTCGGTGAAATATCCGCAAACTGTAATGATGAGATTATGATAGGGTTCAATTCCTTTAGGTTATTCAATGTTTTCTTGAGACCTTTTGAATCAAGTTCATTTTCTTCGCTCATTAATGAAAAAGCTAATTCAATAAAAAATAAATCACCAGGATTATTTTGCTCTTTGAGCAACTGAAGTCCAAGTTTAGCTTCATCAAATTTACCATTTATTATATTACATAGTATCATTATCTTACCTAAGCTAAGTAGATTTTCATCAAAGTTTTTTTCCAAAATTTTACAGGCTTCTGTATGACGGTTTCTCAATAAATTGCCCTCAATCATTTTCTGTAATACAAAACTTGTATTAGAAAGTTTCGGGTACTTGGAATAAAGAAACTCAATTTCATTAAACCTCCCAGTTATAAATAATTTATCTACAATTTTATTAAATATGAAGCTAAATTGCTCATCGGAAATTCTATTTTTAGGAAATACCTTACTAGAAGTTAAAATCTGGAAGATTATTTCCTGAAAGACTTTGTTTTTACTATTAACTGGCAAATTATCAAGAAATATAGAAATTTGATCATAATTTTTATCAATAAAAAGGTTTTTCCAGGGATTTTCAGTGTCCTTATCGTAAAGAGTTAGATTGAAAAATGATCCTTGATTTGTTTTTTGAGAATATTCCTCAATAAATTCAATTTGTTGTGTTCTTAAATTAAAAGCAGTAAATGTAAGAATTAAGAATAAGACTATTTTACTTTTCAAGAATATACTCGCTCTCCACTATTTTTGGGCTAACCATAAAATCTGTAGTCCCTAAGTATATGAGAAAGATTGTAAAAACAATACTTACCGATATAAGAATCTTTAAAATTAGTTTATCCATATATACCTTTTAATTAGTTTGTATAATAAAAAAAAAAACTTTTCAAATAAACTAAATATTAATATTAAATTAAGTTGATATGAATAACTCATCTAAAAATATTGTACTCATTGGCATGGCGGGTGTTGGGAAAACTACTGTTGGAAGAATTCTATCAAAGAAAATTCATAGGAAATTCTTAGATATTGATCAAGAATTTGAAGAACAAACAAAAATTCGTATAACTGAATTCTTTGCTATTTACGGTGAAAAAGAGTTTAGAAAAATAGAAAGAAGGATAATCAACGATGTTTTAGCAAAAAATAAGAAACTTGTAGTATCTACGGGAGGTGGTATTTTTAGTAATGATAAAATCCGGGATTTTATTATAAAAGAATCTTGTACTTTTTTTCTAAACTCTTCTATAGAAACTCTTGCAGAGAGGTTGAAAAAAAATTTTAGTAACAGACCATTGCTTAATAAGGGAAATTTAAGAGACAATATTGAAAAATTATATGACAAAAGAATTAAAAATTATATGATGGCAGAGCATATAATCTTGGTCGACGATCTAAGTGTTGAAGATGTTGTTTTAAATATTATTAAAAGAATCTAATTTTATGACATTACTATCGAATTTAACTGTTAAACTCGGAAAAAATTCTTACAAAATTATAATCTATAATAATTTTCCATTAAAACTAAAGAATAACTTCACCAAAATTAAAGAGTACTCAAAAATTATAGTAATAACTGATAAAACTATAAATAATATTTTTGATGACAAAATTCATAATTTTTGCAATGAACTTAAATGTGAGAAAATTATTCTCCCGTCAGGAGAGAAAACAAAAAGCTTTAAATATTTAGAATATTTAATGAATAAAATTCTTAATAAAAAAGTTGATAGAAAAGCTTTATTAATTTGTATTGGTGGAGGTGTTATGGGTGACTTGGTAGGGTTGGCTGCAAGCTTAACTCTAAGAGGAATTGATTTTATTCAAATTCCCACAACACTTCTATCTCAGGTTGACAGCTCAGTTGGGGGCAAAACAGCAATTAACTCTATATATGGTAAAAATCTTATTGGTACATTTTACCAGCCTAAAATAGTAATAATTTCTCTTTACTTCTTGAGAAAGTTGCCCAAAAGAGAAATTGTTTCAGGTTATGCTGAAATTCTAAAATATGCATTAATCAAGAATAAAATATTTTTTTCTTGGTTAGAAAATAATGGCAAAAAAATCCTTAAGCTAAACAGTAATGCTTGTGCAGATGCGATAAAAGAAAGCTGTAGAATAAAATCTCTTATAGTATCTAAAGATGAGAAAGAAAAAAATCTTAGAGAAATCCTCAATTTTGGCCATACGTTTGGACATGCTTTAGAATCAATAACAGGGTTCTCAAATAAACTCAATCATGGTGAATCTATATTTCTTGGGATGTATATCGCAATAAAATTTTCTATTTTCATGGGGTTTTGTAAAAAAAGTATTTTACATGATTATACGAACCATCTTGATAAATTAAATATTTCTTATAAACTAAACGACTACGATATAAAAATTTCACCAAATTTATTCCTTAAGCACCTGAAATTTGATAAAAAAGTTAAAGAAAAAAAAATAAGATTTATACTGCTTACTGATATTGGAGAAGTAAAAGTTTACAAACTACATGAAGAAAAAATTCTTTTGGACTTTCTAAAAAAAGAAGTGCTTTAGTTTATGGAATATTCACTATCAATTTTAATAGGAACAATTATAGGCTTGATTATTATTTCAGGATTTTTTTCTGGTTCTGAGACTTCTCTTACTTCAGCATCAAAACCAAGAATGCATGAGTTAGCAAAATCAGGTGATAAAAAAGCTAAATTATTCACAAAAATATTTAAAGATAAAGAGATACTGATAGGAACCATACTTTTTGCAAATAATCTTGTTAATGTTTTAGCATCCGCAATTGCAACCAAAATTTTAATTGAAATCACGAACGATGACGGAATCGTTTACGCTACGATAATAATGACCTTAATGATACTTATTTTCGGAGAACTCATTCCAAAAACAATTGCTCTATCAAACTCTGATAAGTTTGCATTAAAAATTGCACCATTTATGAGGATTATAATTATTATTTTATACCCGCTCACTAAGTTTTTAAATATCTTAGTAACACTTATTTTAAAAGTTTTTGGGATTGATTATAAAACAATAAATAAGGAGGAGTTATCGGAAAATAGAGAAGAGGAATTAAGGGGAGCAATTGATTTACATGGGGAGCACCCTTCGACTGGGGATGAAAAAGATATGCTAAAATCGATTCTTGACTTAGATGACATAACTGTTGGGTCAATTATGATTCCAAGAAAGGATATATTTAGCCTTCCTTCGACTTACAGCCTCAATGAACTTTTATTAAAACTAAAAGATTCCCCACATTCAAGAATACCGATATGGGAAAAGAACCCAGAGAATATTATCGGAATACTTCATGTAAGAAAATTAATTGGTCTAAAACTAGCGGATCCAAAAAGTTTCAACATATCTTCATATTGTCAAAAACCTTGGTTTATTCCAGAATCAACTAAGTTAGATATTCAACTTATGGAATTTAAAAAAAGAAAGGAGCATTTTTCAATTGTTGTGGATGAGTACGGTGAATTTTTAGGTATTATTACATTGGAAGATATTATCGAGGAAATTGTTGGTGATATAGATGACGAACTTGATGTATTAAAGGTTTCAAAAGAAGTTAAAGGTATAAAAAAACTCTCTAAAACTAGCTATTTGGTCAAAGGAACAGTAAATATAAGAGATTTGAATAAAGAGCTAAATATTAATCTACCATTTAACGAGGCCTCCACAATCGCAGGACTAGTTTTATATGAAAGTAGAATAATACCCAAAAAGGGACAGGTATTTTCATTTTTTGGTCTGAAATTTGAAATATTATCAAAAAAGAATAATCAGTTAATCATAATAAAAATTACAAAAAAAAAATAATTTTCAAAACTCCAAAAAAGTATTATTATATTCTTGGGGAGAATAAAAATGCAAATTCAAGACTTACTTGATAAGGTTTTAATTAATCAAAGACTGGTTTTAATTGATAATTCATCATCATCTTACGAGGCTGCAGTTATGATGCTTAAAAATAGATGTGGGGCGCTTCTTGTTTGTGATTCAAAAACACAAGATGGAACGCTAGTGGGTATTGTTACTGAACGTGATCTGGCTTTCAGAGTTATACCTAAGGGTCTGGATCCCAAAAAAACTTCTGTAAACCAAATAATGACAAAAAATGTAGATACAATTTCTCCAAGTAAAACAACGCTTGATGCAATCAAAGTCATGAAAAAAAAAGGGTTTAGGCACCTACCTGTTACAAAAGATAAAAAAATCATTGGTATCTTATCTATGCGTGATCTCTATGACTTTGCTAATAATCAACTTCAAGATTCATTAAAACAACATCAAGAATTTATGTTTGGGACTGGATACGGCTCTTAATAAACTATCTTTATTTGTAATGCATGGATTTGATTTTTCATCTCCTTTTCCAAGGCCTTATAAACTTCTCTTTGACCAGCTAACCTGCTCATACCCCGAAGCTTATCACTAGTAATTATAATTAAAAAGTGAGAGTTTCCACTATTTGGACTCTGAGCATGTCCTTTATGTTTGTGGGATTCATTTATTACTTCTAGATGTGTTGGGGAAAAATAATCACTTAGTTTCTTGAAGATTGTTGATTCATTCATAACTTTAGTAATAAGATATAGAAAAAGTTATGAAAAACAAACCTGCTAAAAAAATTTTTGAAGATACTGACTATTCAATAAAAAAATGTGATGAAAAAGGCTGTGAGGAAGATGGAAACTTTGTTGCGCCCAAATCACCGAATAGTAGTGAGAAATATTTTTTCTGTTTAAAACATATTAAACTTTATAATAAAAGGTGGAATTTCTTTGCAGGTAAATCTCAAGCTGAGATTTATAATTTTCAAAAGAATGATTTTTTTGATGGAAAACCAACGTTTCCTTTTTCTGATGGTATGAGATCTAAGATCAAATTTGAATTCAACTATTTTGCAGATAAAGAGAAGTTAAGGTTTCGTGAAAAAAGAAAAAGGTTTGAAAAAGACGATAAATTAATATTTAATGCTGATGTTGAAAATTCTCTAAAGTTATTCGAGTTGGATAAAGACTTTGGTGAAAAAGACCTTAAGAAAATATATAAACAATTGGTAAAAAAGTATCACCCTGACGTAAAAAATAGTATTAAGAATAAAGATAATATGATTAAAAAAATTAATAATGCTTATAAATTACTTTTGAATGTCTTGAAGAATAATAAATGCAAGTAGATTCAAAAGAAATAAAAGGATTTTCACCTGATATTAGTATAGATGCACCTTCAACCTTTGGGATAAAAAAGAAAATGAAGGTACCAGGTTTTAAAAACAAAAGTGCTTTGGTCCCAACCATAGATGAAAACTATATTTTTGATGAAGAGACTACAACTTCTATATTGGTTGGATTCAAATTTAATAAAAAAGTTCTGATTCAAGGTTTACATGGGACCGGTAAATCTTCGCACATCGAACAAGTAGCAGCAAGGTTAAATTGGCCATGTTTAAGAATTAATCTTGATGGACATATAAGTAGGTTTGATTTGCTAGGAAAAGACTCAATTGTGCTAAAAGATAATAAACAAGTTACAACCTTCATTGAAGGTCTCCTTCCCTGGGCAATCCAAAATCCAGTTGCACTTGTTCTTGATGAGTACGACGCTGGAAGACCAGATGTAATGTTTGTTATTCAAAGAATACTTGAAGTTGAAGGTAAACTTACGCTACTTGATCAAAATAAAGTTATTACACCGCACCCATACTTCAGAATCTTCGGAACATGTAATACATTAGGGTTAGGCGATAATACAGGGTTATATAGCGGTACACAACACCTTAATCAAGGACAGTTAGATAGGTGGAATATTTTTTCTACTCTTAATTTTGTTGAACCAGACGTAGAGAAAAAAATAGTTGAAGGTAAAATTGGGAAGAATAAAAGTAAAATTGCTGACAAGCTTCCAAGTATGATCAGACTTGCAAATCTAATTAGACAGGCCTTTAGTTCTTCAGATTTGTCGGTAACAATGTCTCCAAGAACTTGTATATTATGGGCAGAAAACTATGTAATATTCGGCAATCTAGAAAAAGCATTTAAGTTAACTTTCTTAAATAAGTGCGAAATGAGTGATAAAAAAATTATAATGGAGCTTTATCAAAGATGTTTTGGGAAAGAGATATAATGTGACTTTTTATGAAAATGAAAACGCTGCAAAAATAATTTCAAGAAATAAAATTAAGCTTGCAATTAAAAATAAAGACCTCATTTCAACTGCTGAGAACAAATTACTTGATGAATCTATAAAATTTGAAAATAAAACTGTTTTTGAAAAGGGTTGGTATGACTTTTTTTCACTAAAAATAAGATATATTGATAAAAAATTTCTTATTCAGAATATTCCTGACACCATAATCTCACAAAGGTTTTATAAGATTTTGTTAGAAACAAGATCCTTAAGCATTGGTTTTTCAAAGTTTACTGGATGTAAAATGAATTTTGAAAAAGTATTTAATGAAATAAAAAGGGAAGTTTACAAAGATTCTAAAAATAATGAGGAGTTTTTCTTTGAATTTTTCCTTTCCAAATTTCAATCTAAAGAAACTAACAATGCAAAATTTTTTAAAAAGTTTCCAATGATTAATAGCAGTCAAATTAAACTATTGAAAAATAATCTTGAGAATCAACAAAAATTTTATGAGATTGCCAAAATTATCGCTAATCTCTTAAAACAAGAAGAAAAAAAAGAAGATAATCAAAATAATATTTCTAAAAATACTAATCAAAAATCCAAGTCTCCAAATAAAGAAAAGAAAAGAACTCCTTTAAAAAAAATTATTAAAAAAAAAACTAAAGACACACCAGATCTTGAAAATTTAAATCAATCTAAAGAAAATAATCAAATAGAAGTTTTAAATAAATATAAAATCTTCACAAAAGAGTTTGATGTAGCAAAAAATGCACAAAAATTAGTTAATCCTGATGAGTTAGCTGATCTAAGAAAAAAATTTGATGAAGAATGTAAAGATTATACAAAACTCATAAATGAATTAGCAAAAAAATTAAAAAAATTACTTTTCGCTTTTGACTCAACCGCATGGGAGTTCAGTCAAGATGAAGGAAGCTTTGATGGGTCAAGATTTGCAGCATTTATTGCGAATAATAATAACTCCTCAATATATAAACTAGAAAAAAAAAATGTTGAAAAAAATACAATTGTTTCTCTTTTAATGGATAATTCCGGCTCAATGAGAGGAAAGCCAATTATCACATCGGCACTTACATCTGAAATTCTTACTCATACTCTTGAAAAATGTAATGTCAATGTAGAAATCCTTGGCTTTACTACTAATGAGTGGAAGGGAGGGAAGTCCAAAAAACAATGGGAAGATCTACAAAGACCAAGCAAACCAGGTCGACTAAATGACCTTCTTCACATAATTTATAAAGATGCTGATTCTTCTTGGAATGTAGCAAAGAAAAATCTTGGTTTGATACTTAAAGAAGGATTGCTGAAAGAAAACATTGATGGAGAAGCACTTCTTTGGGCATCTGATAGATTAAAGAGAAGAAATGAAAAAAAAAAAATTCTGATAGTTATATCTGACGGTGCTCCAGTTGATGATTCAACATTATCTGTAAATAGTCCAAGTATCCTCGAAAATCACTTAAAGGAAGTTGTCACAGAAATTGAACAAGAAGGTAAAATTAACTTGGTTGCAATTGGCATAGGCCATGATGTATCGAAATATTACAAAAAAGCATTTACCATAGATAGTCCGGATAAATTAGGAGACATAATCATTGAAAATCTAGCTAAAAATTTAAGATAGTAAGTTAACCTTTAGTATCTTTTTGCGACTCTATTAATTTTTTTAATTTAACAATTTCAGGTGCGAGTTCAGAACTCTTAGATGTAATAACATAATTGTCGATCCCACCTTTTTTTTCTACAGTTTTAATTCCTCTTGAAGAAACCTTGAGTCTCACTTTTTTACCTAAGATCTCAGAGAAAAATGAAACATTTTGAAGGTTAGGTAAAAACCTTCTTTTAGTCTTATTGACCGCATGACTGACATTATTACCAGACATAGGTTTTTTGTTTGTGATACTGCATCTTTTAACCATAAATAACTTATAAATAAAATATTTAATTAATCAAACTTTTTTTTTGTCAAATATTCATAAATAATTCTTGAAGACTCGGTGAGTGAAACTTCATTTTTTTCGGTTTTCTTTATAAGATCTTTTATAAAAGGTTTTCTTTTAAAATTTTTATCCATATATTCTGAAATATTTAAATCAACATCAGACCATAAATTCTTAAGTTTTTGGGTACTTCTAGTTTTAGAAAATATCTTTTTATCTCTCGATGTCTTAATAAATTTCAATATGAAATACCATATTTCTTTAACACCTTTATTCTCAATAGCAGAGCAAGTAAGTATATTAGGTTTTAAATCAATTCTTGTGCTTGAGGTCATTTGAGAAGCATTTGTATATTCATTCAGTGTTAACTCGGCTTGTTTTATAAGCAAACCATCCGCTTTATTTACAACAATCAAATCTGCTAACTCTATTATACCTTTTTTTATACCCTGCAGTTCATCTCCTCCTGATGGCAGTAGAAGGACAAGAAAAATATCAACCATATCATAAACTGAAGTTTCTGCTTGACCTACTCCCATTGTTTCAACAAAAATTATATTAAAACCAAACTCTTCCAAACATCTGATAGAGTGAAATGTTTTTTTAGCAACTCCTCCCAGATGACCTTGGTTTGGTGAGGGTCTTATATAAGCGTTTTTATTCACAGAAAGTTTTGCCATTCTAGTTTTATCACCTAGGATTGATCCACCTGATTGTTTAGATGATGGATCAACCGCTAGTACTGCTACTTTATTGCCAGTTGCTATCAAATGCGAGCCCAAAGCTTCTATGATTGTAGACTTTCCTACCCCGGGAACACCGGTAATACCAATTCTTATTGAATCATTATTCTCCTTTAGCTTTGACAAAAGAAGATTTGCTCCCAACTTATCCTTTTCTAAAGAAGACTCGATTAAAGTTATTGCTTTCGCTAAATGTGTTCTGGAACCTTTTCTTAAGTTGTTGAGTATTAAGTCTATATCTTGAATATCAGAATTAGATAAATCTTCATTATTTTCTTTCTCAATAAAAAAATCATTTGCATCCACTAAACCGTTTGTTTGCTGGAAAATCTTGTTTATTATCTTTTTCTCAGGGATTCTCTCACCAATTATATATCTAGAGAGAGAGACTGCGGATACACCAATGTCTTTAGCAAAATTCTTATTAGAAATATTAAATAATTTTAAAAAACTCTTTAAATTCATCTTTAACCAAAATGGTTAATATATCATATAATGTTTATGATTTCAATTGCCGCTTCTTGTATATTTGTTCCCGGTCCAAAAACCTTTGAAACTCCAAGTTCATACAGTAGGTCATAATCTTTGGGTGGAATTACCCCACCACAAATAACCTTTATATTTGATGCTTTATTATTTTTAAGTGATTTCATTAACAATGGAACAAGAGTCTTATGGCCTGCCGCCAAAGTTGAAACTCCTATTATATGAACATCATTGTCAATGGCCTGCATTGCTGCTTCTTCTGGAGTTTGAAATAATGGACCTACATCAACATCGAAACCAAGATCTGAGAAGGCGGTAGCAATTAACTTTGCCCCTCTATCATGACCATCTTGTCCCATTTTCACAACAAGCATTCTTGGCCTTCTACCTTTATTTTCAATAAACTTTTCAATCTCATCATCAATTTTCTTAATTTTTTCTGTATGTTTAATAGCTTTTCCATAAACACCTGAAATCGTTTTAGAAGATAAAGTATGTCTCCCAAAAACTTTCTCCATTGCTTCCGTCATTTCGCCAACGGTACATCTTTTTTTTGCTGCCTCAACACAGACCTCTAATAAATTTAAATCTGATGATCTGGATGCCTCGGTAATCTTTTTTAAGAAATTATTTACTTCGTTAATATCTCTGGAACCTTTAATATCTTTTAGTCTCTTAACCTGCTTAACCCTGACTTTTTCGTTGTCTATTGATAATACATTAATATCTTGCTTCTCAGTGGATTTATACTTGTTAACACCAACAATTGTTTCCTCCATCGAGTCAACTCTTGCTTGTCTTTTAGCAGAACTTTCTTCAATTCTCATTTTTGGCAATCCCATTTCTATTGCTTTTACCATTCCACCGACATCATCAACCTCTTTAATTAATTCATTCGCTTTTTTAATAATATCAGATGTTAAAGATTCAACGTAATATGAGCCTGCCATTGGATCAATAACCTTATCAATTCCTGATTCTTCAGCAAGAATAAGTTGTGTATTTCTTGCAATCCTTGCAGAAAATGTAGTTGGTAGGGCCAGAGCTTCGTCAAAGCTATTTGTATGTAGAGACTGAGTCCCTCCCAAAACAGCTGCCATTCCCTCAATCGTTGTTCTAACAATATTATTATATGCATCTTGTTCCACAAGAGAAACACCAGATGTTTGACAATGTGTTCTTAAAGCAAGACTTTTTGGATTTTTCGGCTTGAATTCTTCGACAATCTTTGACCACATAAATCTTGCTGCTCTCATTTTAGCTATTTCCATAAAAAAATTCATTCCAATGGACCAAAAGAAAGAAAGTCTTGGTGCAAAGTCATCAATATCCAAACCTCTTTCAAGTGCAGCCTTAACATACTCCTTACCATCAGCGAGAGTATATGCTAACTCCTGAACCTGATTTGCTCCAGCTTCTTGCATATGGTAACCACTTATTGATATTGAGTTAAATCTAGGCATCTCTTTTGATGTAAATTCTATAATATCTGATACAATTCTCATGCTTGGTTCAGGCGGGAAGATAAAGGTATTCCTAACCATAAATTCTTTTAGTATATCATTTTGGATAGTACCGGTTAGCTGATTTTTATCTACACCTTGCTCTTCGCCACAAGCAATGAAGCAAGCAAGAACAGGAATAACAGCACCATTCATTGTCATTGATACACTCATCTTATTAAGGGGAATATCCCGAAAAAGAGTATTCATATCCTCAATAGAATCAATTGCAACTCCAGCATTTCCTACATCAGCAACAACTCTTGGATGGTCTGAGTCATAACCTCTGTGGGTAGCTAAGTCAAAGGCAACAGATAACCCAGTAACGCCGTTTCTTAGACCTTCCTTATAAAATTTATTTGATTCTTCAGCAGTTGAAAAACCTGCATATTGTCTAATTGTCCATGGTCTATTGGAGTACATTGTAGCACGCGGGCCCCTTGTGTATGGAGGTAAACCAGGAAAACCAATTTCATGTTCTAATTCTTTTAAATCTTCTTCGGTATAGAGTGGTTTAACTCTTATTCCCTCTGGAGTATCCCAATTTAATTCATTAATGCTTTTTTCTTTAAGCTCTTTTTCTGCTATTTTTTTCCACTCTTTATAATTATTATTTGTCAAAACTTTATCCCTTTAAAAAACTAAATCCCTAATAAAATAAGTAGGGGTTATTTTTTTTTTTTTAATTAAATCATTTAATTTTGCTTTATCAATACACTTTTCATTATTAACATCTCTATGTATCCCATTGGTAACTAGCAGAGAATCTAAATTCTGGTTTTTAGCCCCCATTATATCGTTATCAAGAGAATCACCAATTACTAATATCTTTCTCTTATCTTTTTCCAGGATTTTTTCATAACAATAGTTATAGATTTCATTATAAGGTTTTCCATAATAAGTTACATCTCCACCAATTGATTCATAATACTGAGCTAAAAGCCCCGCGCATATTACAAACCTATCTCCTCTTACAACAATTTTATCTGGATTAGAACATATCATTAAAGGTTTTGACTTAACAAGACCTTCAAGAATTGGTTTATAATTCTCAAGCTTATCCTCAAACCCCCAAGGCCCAGTATTAATTATAATTTCAACATTTTCATAGTCTTTACTTACTTCATAATCTAAACCTTCAATGAGGTGGCGATCTCTTTCTGGGCCAATAATGTAACAGAATTTATATTTTTTTTTTTTTAAAGATTGCCATGTAATTTCTCCTGAGGAAATAACGCATTCATAAAGATTTCTCTTCAAACCGAAAACTGATAGTTGGCTCTCAATCACCTTACTTCTTCTAGGAGCATTGGTCATAAAGAAAACTTTTTTATTTAAAAATTTAATTTTTTCTAAAACTTCATAGATCCCATTAAATATTTTTACTCCATTGTGGATAACACCCCATAGATCTACAATAAAGGTGTCATAATTTTTATATATTTCTGATAAATTTTTGAGCTCAGTTGAATTATTCATAACTGATATTTTTTCCTACTAAATCGTTTACATTGTTAAGTCCCTTCTCTCTAATTTTATTACTGAGATCTTCCAATATATCATTAACTACATTCGGTCCCTTATAAACAAGAGAGGTGTATAGTTGTAAGGCATTAGCTCCAATAGAAATTTTTTCGAAAGCATCTTTACCATTTGAAATACCGCCTACTCCTATAATCTTTATCTTACCTCTACAAATTTCATAAGCCTTTTTAATAATACTATTTGTTAAATCTTTTAATGGAGGGCCAGATAAACCACCTTTTTCATCTATCTTCCATGGATCATTCATCGGTTTTTTATATAACATTTCTCTGCTAACAGTTGTATTTGTAAGGATTATACCTGAGATAAATTCCTCGTTTATCGATAGATTACATATAAACTCTAGGTTTTCATCAGAAATATCAGGTGAGAGTTTAATAAATGTATTTATTTTTTTTTTTAACTGAGAAAGTTTGTTTATAAGTTTTCCAATTTGGTTCTTATTTTCTAAATCACGAAGATTAGGTGTATTTGGTGAAGAAATATTTATAGTTATGTAATCAGCATAATTTTTGACAATCTCGTATAAATTTAAATAGTCACTGATCAAATCTGGAGAATTTTTATTTCTACCAATATTTATTCCAAGTAATCCTCTACTTGATACATCAGTCTTTTTAAGATTATCTATAAGATTTTCAACTCCAAGATTATTAAATCCTAATCTCTGAATAATTGCATTATACTCAGGAATCTTAAATACTCTTGGTTTAGAATTCCCAAATTGTGGCATTGGGGTTACAGTACCCACCTCAATAAAACCAAAACCTAATCCAAAACAACCCTCAACAGCTTCAGCGTTCTTATCAAAACCAGCAGCAATACCTAATGGATTATTTATAGTTTTATTTAAGAGTTTGATTTGAAGGTTATTAAAAATTTTTTTTTTATTTATTATCCCTAATTTGAGAAAATGTATAAGAAATTTGTGTAAAAGTTCTGGAGGAAGTGGAGTTGTTAGTTTTGAAATTATATCGTAGATCATATCTCTGCCTTTGTATAAACCTTACTAAGCCATATAAATTCAAGATTATTATAAAAATGTGGGAATACTTCGTTATGCCTTGAAACTTCCCAACGCAAATAGTTGGTTAATTTTTCGGTTTTAAATTCTGCAATCACTAAACCCTTATGATTTTTAAAATATTTTGACAATGTCTCTTTTAATTGTTCTTTTTTAGATAAATGAATAAATCCAGAACTTAAATCTAGTTCATTGCCATTGAAAATTTTATTTTTTTTGAATTTATCAAATTCAACCTTCGAAAAAACTCGGTAAACATAAGGGCTATAAACTTTCACTTAATTTTTCCTCAACTAAACTTATAGTTTTTTTTATTCCGTAAAACTTTATAAATGAACCCAACCTGGGCCCTTGGTCTTGTCCTAATATAACTTGATAAAATGCTGTGAACCAATCCTTTAATGGTTCAAATTTTAAAGCCATTCCAATGTCATAAATAAGAGTTTGAATATCCTCAGCTTTAATATCATCATCAACTTCGTTAAGCGAGCTTATCAGCTTTTCAAACCCTAATATCTCTTTATCATTAGGTTTTCGATATTTCTTTTCAGGGAGAACGAACTTATTGTAGTATTCAACACCAAACTCTAAAAGCTTTTGAAGATAAGGATAATTCTCCTTTTCAATTTTTCCATAATAATTCTCAATAAATCCCCACAAAATATTTGGGGTTTCAGCGTTACATACACTTGCAAGATTTAAAATAAGCGAAAAGGAAAGATTATCCAAAACCTTTTGATCAACTTCGTTATTAACAAACCATAGCGGAGATTGCATCTGTTTATCTTTATTCATAGTTTCATATTCTTTATTATATTTTAAAAACTCGTCTGTCATCTTTGGAATTACATCAAAATATAACCTTTTTGCTCTCGTAGGATTCTGAAACATAAAAAGCTCAAGGCTTTGTCGTGGTGAGAATTCCAGCCAATCATCAACTGAGATACCATTTCCTATTGATTTGGATATCTTTTCTCCATTTTGGTCTAGAAATAATTCATATGTGAAATTATTTGGAGGTCTTCCCCCAATTATTCTATTTATTTTATTAGATAACTGGAACGACTCAATCAAATCTTTTCCATTCATCTCATAGTCAATTCCTAAAACATACCACCTCATTGCCCAATCTACTTTCCATTGAAGTTTACAGTGACCATCAAAGATTGATGTTTCAACTTTTTTATTTGATTCTGGATGTATATAAATTAAACTTTTAGAATTCTTGTTAATTTCTTCTATTTTAACTTGAAGCACCTTACCAGTTTGCTCGCAAATTGGTAAAAAAGGTGAATAAGTTTCTCTTCTTTCCTTTCCTAAAGTTGGTAGAATCACATTTAATATTTTATCGTAATTAAACATAACTGACTCTAGCCCTTCATTAAAAATTCCATTCTTATAATAGTGAGTGGCGGATTTAAACTCGAAATCAAAGTTAAATTTTTTTAAGAAATTAATAAGTTTATTATTATTATATTCTGAAAAACTGTCGAATTCTTGGAATGGATCTGGTATCGAAGATAAAGGTTTTTCTAAATTCTCGTTAATCAAATCTTGATTTGGAATATTTTTTGGAACTTTTCTTAAGCCATCCATGTCATCTGAAAATACAAAGAGTTTGACTGGTTTATTTGTTAGTTTCTTAAAAGCTTTGATGACCATTGATGTTCTTAAGACCTCACCAAATGTTCCAATATGTGGTAAGCCAGATGGGCCATATCCTGTCTGAAAAATACAATACTTTTTATCTAAGCTTTTAAATCTTTTTAAAATTTTTTTTGCCTCTAAGAATGGCCAAAGATTTGAATTGATTTCCGTCATCATTATATTTAATTTGTAAGATTAGAAGTACCATCAAGAAAAAAAATTAATAGTACAATTTTAAATTGTATAATTTAAAATTAAACATTTTTATCTTGTATTTTATTTGTAAATAATTTAATTTATTAATTAATTCAGTATTAATTATGGCCAAAAAACTAAAAGGTGATTTTTTTTTCTTGTCAGCTAATGATTTAAAAGCCGGCGATATTGTTTTTTATGGAAAATGTGGCTGGACTTCGGAATTTGGTAAGGCAGTTAAAATTCCAAGAAATAAAATTGAATTTTACGAAGGTAAATGTAAAAATTATGAAGATAATTGTGTCATTATATCTCCAATATTTATTGAAATTGATGAAAATGGTGATGTTTTAAATCTGAGAGATAAAATTAGAATTAGAGGAATTACGGTGGAAATTTAATATGTATAAATATTCTGAAAAAGATAAAAAAATAGTTAAAACAAGAGTCGAACAATTCAGGTTCCAAGTTGAAAGAAGGTTAAATGGTAATCTTTCAGAAGAAGAATTTAAGCCATTAAGATTGATGAATGGTTTATACCTTCAACTACATGCGTATATGCTTAGAGTTGCCATACCATATGGTGAATTGTCATCCCATCAAATGAAAAAATTAGCAGATATCGCAGATAAGTATGACAAAGGTTATGGACATTTTACTACAAGACAAAATATTCAATTTAATTGGCCAAAATTAACTGATGTACCTCAAATTCTTTCGGATTTATCAGAGGTTGAAATGCATGCTATTCAAACGTCTGGCAACTGTATAAGAAATATTTCATCAGATCACTTTGCAGGTATTTGTGATGATGAGGTTCAAGACCCGAGACCATGGTGCGAAATAATTAGAAAATGGTCTACATTTCATCCAGAATTTTCATTCCTTCCAAGAAAATTTAAAATTGCAGTAACTGGAAGT
>Ga0055584_100001435_pt1 | contig 23376 bp, 20 predicted proteins | sample OSDHelmetaG_FD_58716 | JGI IMG/M metagenome (GOLD analysis project Ga0055584, IMG submission 58716) | Pelagic marine sediment microbial communities from the LTER site Helgoland, North Sea, for post-phytoplankton bloom and carbon turnover... | ecosystem: Environmental > Aquatic > Marine >...
CCATCCACCACACCCGCGCCGGGCGGTTCCCGCCAATCTACCGCCCGGCGCTTTTTTTGTCCGGATTTCTTTCTTCACATTTTTGGGAAAAAAAACAAGTATGAATCTAACCGTTTATTTTTTATGATTAGATCCTTTTCTAAATTTCTTTTATTGGCACTATTTATCCCATCTACTTTAGTTTGGGGACAAGCTTCACAAGCTGAACTTGACACTAGGCGGGAAAGGCTTGCCGACTTATTGGCTAGGGTTTCGATTCATGAGGCTCAAGTCACCCGCCTCCTTTCGAAAAACCCCGTACCAAGAACAAATTTTGACTTACCGACACCTGCGGTAAATGTGACTAACCCATCAATATCCCCTATCCCTGCTCCCCCACCTGCTCCATCTGCACCAGTACCGTTGCCCTCCCCTGAGGCACCTTATGTTCCTCCCCCGCAATTCGGTGATCCTGTTATAAGTGAGTCAGTAAAAGTAGTTCCCGCACCTCCTTCCTTAGATGATCTTGTTGCCGATCCTAATCAGATAGAAATTCCAACTCCAGACGGTAATTCTAGTGAGGAAGGTGAAGAGGATTTGGATGAAGCGTATGCTAAACTATATAATTCAGATATCCCCTCCCGTCACAAAGGTTATTACTTCGGCCCTCTTCTTGGCTTTATATTCCCTGGTGACATTGCGACACGCACACCCAATGGAGGAAGCCCAGGTGGCTATGATACGACTCCCTATGAGTCAGATTCCGGCTATTTGATCGGTTTGCAAGCAGGTAAAGATTTCGGTAGTATCAAGCTAGAAGGTGAATATGCCTACCACAGTTTTGATGCTTCTGCTGGAATGCAGGCAAGTGTGCATGCCTTTTTCTCCCGAATTATCTTGGAAAAAGAAGTTGGAGATCGTTTTGACATTCGCACCGGTTTGGGCATGGGCATGGGTTTTGTTAACTTGGAAAAAGGCGTGGAATTTAGTGGTGTTGGTTTTGCTTACGACTTCCTTCTAGGGGTGGCTTATCGTGTTGGAGAAAATTGGGGCTTACAGTTTGATTATCGATATTTTCTTACCGCGGCTAATGATGAGTATGATAGAATAAATAGTCATGTTTGGCTCGTTAGTGCTAGCGTAGATCTGTAGACCCGAGACTTCTACTCCTCTTGAGTTGTCTCAAGAAAGAAGTTTCCCGAAAGCTCGCGGAAGGGGAGCCTCCGCACCGAATTCTAATTTTGCTCCTTCGAATTCAACTGATACGCTTACCTTAGTTGCATGTAGAAACAAACGGTCGATTTTGGTTGCCCGAGAATATTTTCGGTTCAGTGAAAAGTTACCATAGCTTTTGTCTCCTAAAACTGGCATTCTTCTGAGTGCACACTGTACTCGAATTTGGTGCGTTCTTCCTGTTTGAGGTATAAGCTTAAGTAAGTTTAGACCATAAAGACCTGACTTCTTCCTTTCCAAATGAACTTTTGTTATTGCTAGAAGTCCTTTACCTCGTGATACGCGTATTTTCCCTTTCTCTCTTTTCTCGATCAAATGGTCTTTCCATGTGTCATCTCTGAACTGATTTCCTGAAGGAATGACGATGGCGTGATAGGTCTTTTTTACTTCTCTATTGGCAAAAGCACATTTAATACAGCTCGCCATTTTCTTCGTTGACGCCCCAAGGATGATGCCTGAAGTGGGTGAATCAAGACGATGAAGAAGGAACATTTTTCTTTCTTTCCCTTGTTTGTCTTTCCACAAATAGGCTTCATCTTTGTTGTCGTAATCTGCGTTGAGTAACGAGTTTTTGTGATTGGAACCTCTTTCCATATTAGGATGAGAGAGTACTCCCGGAGCTTTTTCAAATGCCCAAATGCCAGCCTCGTGACTAGCGACGATTTGGCATTTTCTGTCGATCGGGATCTCAGCACCGTCCGGGTTCATTGGTATCGGAAGCTTATGGTGACATCATCTGATTTCCCGAAATCCTTGATCATCTCCTCGGTCCAAGAACCGAAAGGTACACGCGAGGCAATTGCCTGTCTGCATAATTCGGCAGGAAGAGAAGACTCGCCGTTATCCAACCGTGAAAGCTTTTCTATTCTTCCAGTTGGTAGAAGCGTGAAGCGAAAGGTGACTGTTCCTGGTAGGCGATCTTTTTGAAGGAATTGAAGTGAGCCGGCGGCAAGTTGATGCCATTGTTCCTCTATGGATTTTAGCATTTCCTGCAAATAAACGCCGTAAGGGTGAAGTCGACATTCTATAGCTACGGTACCAATTCGGTGAGCAGTGGTCGAACTTTTCATTAGAGGTCCCCTTATTAACTCGGGCGAAAGCCTCGGTCGGGGTTGTTGTCTTGGTGGAGCCAATACCGACTCGCTTCGATTGGCTAAGCTCTTCGAGGTTGATTTAGCTAGGAGCATAGCTTTTTTTCTATCTTCTTCATCTTCACTTTTTTTAAGTTTGATGCCTTGTTCGGATTGACCTTCCGGCAGATCAGTTTTGGAGGGAACGGTCTGCTCGCGGGGGAGATTGTTTTCTGCAGCTCGCTGCTTTTCTTCCTTTGGGTTTTTGGGGAGGACTTGAGTTGGTTTCGCTTGTTTTTCAGAAGAAGCTATCTTCGCTGTCTCTTCCCTGCCATTTACCTCAGGAATATTTTCCGTGGAAAGAGTAGTCGATTGTTCAGGTTGTGCCGCCTGTTGATCCCTGAATGAAAAGTTAGAAGTCTCATCGGGTGGGTTTTCGGGTGCTTCGCTATTGGCTTCGACAAAGCGCTTGCTGTCAAAATCAATTGGAGGGGAAGGGGTAGGGGTCCAACTTACTTGTGTCTCAAACATTAATTTGGTTTGCCTGTCTCGATTCGCAGAAAGGTCAGTGGGTATGGTAACCTTACCAAAGGCAATCAAGCAGGCAAAAGCCGTTATACCTCCTGCAATAAAAGAGCCTAACCCACCAGAACTTGGCCTGACTGAATCTTTTCTCTTTGCCGAAAAGTTATGTTTAGCGTCCAGCACTCGTTTAGAAGCACTAGACATCACAAACTTCTGCCGCGTGACGCAAGGCGAGTGCTTTATCTTTCCATGTGGGAATAAACTCTTGGGCAACATAACCATCGTACCCGGTTTCTAAAATGGCTCTCATTACTGCCGGGTAATTGATTTCTTGGTTGTCGTCCAATTCAGCTCGCCCAGGGTTGCCTGCCGTATGGTAGTGACCGATAACGTCCTTGTAATTCCTGATACGACGGATCACGTCACCGTTCATCACTTGTACATGGTACACGTCGAAAAGCAGTTTGAAGCTAGGCGAACCTATTTGATTGATCATCTTCACGCAATGATCCACGTCGTCTCCAAAGTATCCGGGATGGCCCTTCATCGGGTGGGAGTCATCCCGTGAATTGAGGTGCTCTAAGCAAAGGGTTATTTTTTTCTTCTCAGCAAGAGGTAGTACCTTCTTCCAGCATTCAATACAGTTCTTTTCCGCTTCTTCGAAATCAATTCCTTGTTCTTTCATACCCGTGAAGGTGATCACTCTTTTGAAGCCCGCTTCCGCACAAAGTTCGATTGCCTCGGTAAGCTTGGCAACACATTCTCCGTGATTCTCTTTGTTGACGGGACCTTGTTTGAATCCGTGACTTCCAACTAGGGAAACATCCATTCCAAGTTCCTTGATCATAGAATAATGCTTGGGTGAAACTCCCTCCATTGCCACAAGTCCGATTTCCTTACATAGTTTGGCAAGCTCAGGGGTTGGCATCGGGTTGAAGGTCCAGCCCATTATGGATTGCTTGATACGGCCCCTCTTTATGCGGAACTTGGGGTTAGTTGATTTCTTGGAAGCTTGGGCCCTTGAATGGTAAGGGGATGTTAATCCAGCAGCCACGAAAGTCGAGGCTGCGGCTGACTTGATGATTGAACGTCTGGTGGTTTTCATAAGAAGAGCTTTGCATAGGCTTTGTAGATTCCGACTACGAGGAAGGCGGCGAAGGAAAGCCAAAGAAAGAAGTCCCAAACCTTACCAGGGCGAAGGTGGGCATCACATTTTCGGTATCGGAAGTAGAGAACTGCAAAACCGATTAGGGGGAGCATGATTGCCTGTAGGGTTCCGGCAATGAGAACGAGAACGACTGGTTTGGGGAAAAATACATAGCAAAGAACACTGAGCAAGGGGAGAATGATAGCCGCCCATTTGAGTCCGATTAATCGTGTCCTTTTATTCAGTTTTACAATTCCGGTCACAGATCCCACATCTACGGCAAGACGACTTTGAGCGGCTATAGCTACATAAAAGGTAGAGAAAAGAACGGCAAAAGCACCAAATAAAAATAAGTTTTGGGCGAAGTCTCCAAAAACGGGCTGGTACATAGCGGAAAGGGTTTGGATCATTTCTGAACCTTCAGGTAGGAGATTTGATCTTCCAAGGACCGCTGCACCCAAAAGATAAAAAGCAATCGTGCAAAAAGTGTAGACGAACATGGCGCCCCAAGAGTCCCAATGCATAACCCGCATCCAGCCTTTGGCCCTGCGAGCCCAGTTTTCTGTTTCATCGCGTTCTCCGACAAACTTACCGTATCCTTTCTCCAGACACCAATAGGGATAAGCCAACAGTTCAGATGCCCCTACACCAATGATGCCAAAAGTTGCTAATGCAGTGATTAAAGGTTCGTTTCCTTCGGGAAAGCCAAAAGACAGTCCTCGTTTCAACTCATCCATCGTGACAGCCCATTTATCGTAGCTTTGCAGGGCAAAGAGGTTTGCAATCGTGACAAGAGTGAAAGCTGCGACCAAAAAAACAGAAAATCTCTCGATAAAGGAAAACTTTCCCCACACCAAAAGAAAAATGGCCGCTAAGGTTAAAATGAGAGACCAATAAATATGATCATTCGCTTTGGGAACTTCGCCCATGGCATCGATTTCAGAGGACATGACTTCAATCGTTTTTTGCAGGGATTTTCCTTCTGTTTCGAAATCCTCGACCGCTACCTTTGCAAATTCGGCTTTTTTTACATTAAGACTGACTTTGCGTGCTATGTGTTCGTTGTAAATTTTGCCCTCCTCGGTAAGGGGAATGCTTATGGCCATGGCTTGTCCTACCCCCCCGACGATTCCTCCCTGTTGTCCAAGAATTGAGACAAACATTAAAAGCCAATAGCAAATAATCCAATTGGCTTTAATCTTCCGCTTGCCCAGACTGAAGCTTATGATAGGCCCGGGAACCTCATTAAGAGCCGCTAGGGTGGTTTTGCCATTGGTTATTGCGTAACGGCCAAGCTCAATTTGGGCGAATACTTTGATGATACAGCCCAAGATAATCAGCCATAGAAAATCAAAATGAGCTTCTGCTCCCGTTCTGGTGGTTGCGATTAGTTCACCGGAACCGACAATCGAACCAGCCAGGATCATTCCAGGACCAATGTTCCTTAAAATGCCAACCGCGGTGGTTGGAGCTTCGCGAGTTTCTACTCTTTTATCTTGAGACATAATGCTGAGTTCGAAAATTTACGCTATCGCCAGCCGTTGGCCCAATTGGCATTTTCGTAATGGCTGCGGATCCTCCATTCGCGCAAATTGTCCAAGAGCATGTTGCGAGTTCCAGTGTGCTCTTCCTTGTTCCAAAGGTTGTTTGTTTCTCCCGGGTCCTTTGCTAGGTCAAAAAGTTGACCATCCTCTTCATCAAGAAAATGAACTAATTTCCACTCTTTACTTCGAACCATAGTCATGAATTCAGTATCGGTAAGGATAAGGTCCTTTGCTTGCTCAGCATAAACATATTCGCGACCTGACCAGTCCGCATCGCCTTGTAGAGCAGGGAGGATAGTTTGAGCTTCCATTGTTTCGGGTAAGTCCGCACCAGCCATTTCCAGTATTGCAGGTCCCAGATCCATAAGTTGGATGAGATCGTCGATCTTCCGCCCTGCTTGAAAACGGGCGGGAGAATGCACGATGAGGGGAACCCGTGTGATTTCATCGTACATCGTCCACTTTTGGCTGTGCCCATGATCGGTGAGGCAATCACCGTGGTCACTTGAAAAGATTACGATCGTATTTTCGAGAATGCCTTTCTCCTCGAGAGTCTTCATGATTTGCCCGACTTTCTCGTCGATGAGAGTGATGTTGGCCAAGTAATGCTTTCTTTGTCGGATCCTGTTTTCTTCGGTCGGTTCCAATTGATGAACGACGGAATCGTGATCGATTTCGACATTGTGAGTTCGCATGCCCTTGTATGCTTTAGGTTGTCCGTCCAAATCCTCCTTGGTTACTGGTGCTATGGGAACATCCACATCCTTGTAGAGATCGAGAAACCGAGGGGGCGGGTCATAGGGAGGATGAGGCCCGGGAAAACCGACTTCGAGGAAGAAGGGTTTGTCGCCCTCATATTCCTCCAACCACTGGACCGCCCTGTTCCCAGTAAAAGCATCCGAATGAGTGTCTTCAGGCAACTCCCAGGGGAAGGCACCTAGGCAATCTCTATAGTCTGGTCTTTGTCGGTAAAGAATTCTTTTTTGCTTTTCCACACCGATTTCCTCCAAATGCTTCTCCCAATCATCTTTAAATTCAGCTCCTTCGAGGAAACGATCTTTGTTTTCCACTACCTGACGCTCATGGAATCCGCAAGGAGTGGTGAATGGCCAAGTGTGCATTTTGCCAACATTAGTGCAGTGATACCCCGAATCAGCAAGGTTTTCGATCCAGCTTCTTGTCCAATTGTCCGCGTTCTTTAGGATGCCGGTGGTATGTGGGTAATGTCCCGTAAAGAGACTTGCTCGTGAAGGAGCGCAAGAGGGTGCAGTCACATGACACTGAGTGAAGGCTACCCCTTCGTTCACCAACCTGTCCAGGTGGGGAGTAATACAATGTGGGTGTCCTAACGCCGAGATGGTGTCATGTCGTTGTTGATCGGTCAGTATAAACAGAATATTGGGAGGGGGCGTCATGAATTTTACGGATTGTTAGGAGAAATATTTTCGATAGGAAGTTATGGTCTTTTGAGCCGCTGTATCTGGGTCGGGCCAATCAAAAGCTTCGGCGGATACAAATCCATTAAAACCAATTTCAGTAAGAGCACGGGCAATCGGCTCAATCGGAGTATGTCCGTAGCCTACAGGTCTGCGATTACTGTCAGCAAAGTGAACATGTCCGACATGCTTTGCACCATCCAAAAGGGTCTGAGCTATATTTTCCTCCTCTATATTCATATGAAATAAGTCGGCCAAAAGGGAAACGCCTGTTGTTTGAAGACCTTCCAAGAACACGCAGCCGTCACCAAAACGGTTGAACAAATTGGTTTCATAGCGGTTAAGAGGTTCGTAAATAAGAAATGTTCCAGCATTCTTCGATACCTCTCCTAGTTCTTCAAGAGCCTCCCCTAACCAAACAAGGCAATCATTCCGATTCGCTGAATCGCTTGAGCTTCCCTGCATGGAGCCAATGATGGCAGGGGCATTGTGTTCGGCTCCAAACTCAATCATTTCACTGACAAAATTTTTAGCACTTTGTCGGATTGCCGGATCTGGGTCAGTTAGGGTAAGACCTTTGATCACCTTTCCAGCTCCCGTACCCACTGCACCAAGTTGCAACCCGTTCTCTTCCAGCAATCTCTTCAATTCACCGGGGTCACCTGCGGAAGGCCCTTCGGTAAACAATTCGATTGCGGAAAACCCAAGATCAGCCGCTTTCCGGATTCCCGTAGTAAGATCATCCCAAAGTATCCATGGGCCTCCACGCAAAGAGGGAACAAGTGATAAAGTAAGGCAAGGTTTCATATACCTACCAAACTGAACAAACTGGCTGAGAAAATAAAGAAAAAACCCTTTTCTTTAGGGCATCAGTCGGTCGAGAAAATGAAAGTCAGGCGTCTGGCTTGACCGGAATGAATGGATTCTCATTTCGTGGCACAATATCAACTGGTGTACCAGGAAGGACATTTAGGGTTTTTCCTGGGGGGCGGGGCTGATTGATAGGATTGTCCAGTTCGTCGGCAAACGGATCTTGCCCAGGTAGACTTTGAGCGGGCTTGCGAGCGTTTACCTGCTTGGGTTGATTGTTTTGCCCGGGCTTCGGGGTAGGGGGGCCAAACACAGTGTCGTTGAGGGTGGGGAGATTTCCTTCGGGGTTTAATTCCGGCCCAAGTTCAGTTTTCTGACCAGGTAGACCAGGTGATGCTCCTGCACCAGGTAAAGGGGAATACTTTCTTTTCATTGGGTCTGCTAAACCCTCAAAGGGATCATTTGATTTTTTGAAGCGAGGACTAATGCCCGTATTAATAAAGTCAATAGGGGTAGTTGACAAGGAGGGCGCATAAACGCGGCGGGGTTCTTTGTAACGTTTGTCAAAAGGGTTAGGGGTCATAACATTCTTTCGTTCGGCGTGAGGAACATAACCCTTACTCATCAACCATTCCATTGTTCCCCCTCTCGGAAGAACCCACTGGTTGTTAATTTTAAGTGCAGTGGGGAGCCCTTTGGCATCAAACCATCCATTTTGTTCACCACCTATTGCGGGCCTTAATCGGAAATCTTTTTTATCCGCGGTTGTGGTTTCGCCCAACGCAAAGAAAGGCAAACAAACAATAGCAAAGTACTTACTAGCTGTTTTTATCCTCATAATTAAGTAAATAATTCAACTTTGTATGTTTTGTCAACTTTTCGGAAGATTTATAATTCTTAGAGTTTTATATCTTCTACCCGATCCTTGGTATTTTTCGCCAATAAACTAGCCTAAAAGTGGGTGCATGTAACTATTGCTCAAGTTCGAGCTTATGTTTCAGATGGCAAACAAATTGAAACTGCCTACAACAGTCCAGCGTTTGAAAAACTAAAGTATCCGACTTTTTTCGGATCGTTCTCAGTTTCACCCAAGATAACATGATCATGAAAGTCGATACCGACATATCCTGCTGCCTGATGAATTTTTCTAGTAACCTGTATGTCTGCACGACTCGGAGTTGGATCTCCACTTGGATGGTTATGGGCCATGATGATTGCTGTCGCTCCATGACGAATAGCGGGGCGGAATATTTCTCTTGGATGAACTAGACTCCCAGTAGCTGTGCCCGAGGTTACTGCTTCGGCGCGTATTAGTTTGTTCTTACGGTCGAGACACAGAACCCAAACCCGTTCTACCGAATCGGAACGGATTTCGGGGTAAAGGTATTCCCACACAACATTTGGGCTATCGAATTTCAGGTTTTTGTTTCTTTCACCCTGCATCATTCGTTTGGCAATTTCTACAAAGGTTGACAATTGAAGGGCTTTGACTTTGCCAATGCCCTGAACTCTCCTAAAATCTGTTGCGTCCCAACGGAGTAATCCCGCGAGAGAACCGGCTTGCCTTACGAGGTCGTCGGCTAACATAAGAACATCCCTTTTTGCTGTCCCTGAGCGAATCAGCATGGCGAGTAACTCTTGGTCGGTAAGAGGGGCTGCACCGAGCTTTTCAAGGCGTTCTTGAGGTCGGTCTTGAGGTTTTAGTTCACGCAGAGAATTGAGGCAACCGGAACCCTTGATCATTATGGGGGAGAAATAGGAGGTGGGGGAGGAGGAGTGGGAGGAGAAGCTCTATTTAGGTAATGTTATCCGCACATAGGCTTCCTTCTTTAGACGACCGAGCCACTGCCGTTGGCTTTGAGCCTCATATTCAGAAGCTAGGGTTCGTTCAATCTCCTGTCTGACTTCGTCAAGGGGTTTACGTCCGGAAACCTTCTTCTCATTAACAAGTAAGATGTAAACTGTCGATTTACCTGATTTTTTTATCGATCCATCTTTTTGTCTTTCCAGTGTTTCAACAGAGAAAGGTTGAGATATTTCTCCTTTCTTTAGAGCAAAGGCCTGTTTGCGAAATTCTTCGTTTCGTATTTCTCTTTCCGATACCATCACTCCCCAATCGCCTGCTTTGTCCCTAAATGGGCTTTGACCATTTTCAGTAGCAAGTTTTTTGAAGGGGGTTCCCTTTTTTAATTCGTCCAATACTTTGCGGGCCTGTTGAAGAAGCACAGATTCAGGTTCTCCGGCAATTTGAGAAAAGGCAATTTCACTCAAGCGAATCTTTTCTTCGGTCTTGAACATATTTACCTGTTTGTCGTAATAAGCTTCGACCTTTTCGGGGCTGATTTCCTCTTTTAGTTTGCGACGCCTGGAGAGCATGTGGGAGTAAATGATTTCTTCTTCTAGGTCTTTTCTGAACTCAAGTTGAGAACGTCCATTGCTTCGAAGATAATCGCGGAAAAGCTTGCGATCGCCATTAAAGTCACGAATGAGGCGTTTGTTATATTCTTGCTCTACGTAGGTATCAGGAATGGCCATTCCCTTCTCTCTGAACGCCGCGATTGACAGCAATCGGTCGACTTTTCCCTCAACAAATTCCGATGTTCGTTTTTTCTTTTCCTGATCGGAGAAATTCAAGCGGTTCATTGCGTTGTCAATTTCGCCCATCGTGACGATTCGGTCATTTACCTTGGCAACTACTCGGTTTATTTCGATCAGTTCTGCATTGAGGCAATGAAAGAATGAAGATATCATAGACGCAAAAAACAAAGTTCTGCGAGCGAATGTTTTACTCAATTTTATTCCCATGTAATCTTATCTTTAGAAAACGGATGATTTCCTTCAACTTCAAAAGTGGTTTTCGAGCAGAAAGTTTCGGGATTCTTCCTGCAATACGAAGGTATTTCTTTTCCTTGTCCTTTGTTCTCCTAATAAAACGGCAATAAATTTCGCTCCCCTTGACCTCAAGCTGATCAAATCCTGCTTCCTCGCAAAGGCACCTGATCATGGTTTCAGCAAGTAGGTTTTTCACCTCATCGGGCAGGGGACCAAACCGGTCTCGGAGTTCATCCTCGTATTCTTTGAGTTCTTCAAGAGTTTGCATCCGCGAAAGTCTCCTGTATCCCTCGATCCGCAATCTAGGCTCAGCAGTGTAGTCTTCTGGTAGGAAAGCTCCTGCAATTTCATTTTGGTATTTACTTTGATCATCCCCCATTTCCCCAGAGACCAGAAAATCAAGCCGGACTGTTGCACTAAGCCGCAAACTTAGATCATCCCCCTTCAGTCGGGAGACACTTTCCTTTAAAAGTCTGCAATACATTTCGAAACCTATTCCTGCCACATGTCCACTTTGTTCGCTTCCAAGCAAGTTGCCAGCACCGCGAAGCTCGAGGTCTCGAAGGGCAATTCGAAACCCAGCTCCAAAATTGTTTGTTTGTCGAATGGCGGACAGTCTTTTCCTCGCCAAGTCGGAGACAGGTAGGTTTGCATTTAATAGTAGGTAGGCATAAGCCTGTCGAGTGAACCGTCCGACTCGACCACGCAGTTGATAAAGTTGAGATAGGCCGAATCGGTCGGCCCCTTCGATTATGATTGTGTTACAGTTTGGGATGTCCAAACCAGACTCAATAATGGTAGTGCATACGAGGATATCGTGGTCTCCTGCGACGAATTCCGTCATCACTTTTTCCAACTTGTTTTCCTCCATTTGTCCGTGGCCTACTGCGATTCGGATGTCGGGGAAACGAGCCTGGAGTTTTCGGGCGACGGAAGCTATGGTCTTCACCCGATTGTGTAAGTAAAATACTTGTCCACCCCTCCGAAGTTCAGTCTCAACCGCTCTTTTTACGACTTCGGGGGAATTTCTAACCACCTCCGTTCGAATAGCTCGTCGGTTGACTGGTGGCGTTTCGATTGCAGTCAAGTCTCGTGCTCCGACCATTGCAAAATAAAGGGTTCTTGGAATAGGTGTCGCACTGAGGGTAAGAACATCGACATTTGCCCTCAGCCGCTTGATTGTTTCCTTGTGCTGAACGCCGAACCTTTGTTCCTCATCCACTACTAATAGACCAAGGTCATGAAAAACCAAGTCTTTCCCCAGTATTCTGTGGGTACCTATGAGGATATCAATCGTACCATCTCGAGTGCATTTTAGAATTTTTTTCTGTTCCCCAGAAGTACGAAAGCGCGTAAGCATTTCTATCTCTACTGGGTAGTCTGCCATTCGCTCCCGAAAAACATTAAGGTGTTGTTGGCACAAAATCGTTGTCGGTGCTAGTAGCACCACCTGCTTCCCGTCCATGACTGCCTTAAATGCGGCCCTCAGTGCCACTTCTGTTTTGCCAAACCCAACATCTCCACACACCAAGCGGTCCATGGGTTCCTCTTTTTCCATGTCGACCTTAGTTTGATCGATTGCCTTTTGCTGATCTGGGGTTTCGGTGAAGGGAAATGCATCTTCGAATTCTTTTTGCCATTGATCGTCGGTGGCAAAGGCGTAACCCTTTTGAGTTTCTCTGGTCGCTTGCAGTCTTAGTAAATCAGCCGCTAGGTCTAGGGCGGCTAATTCGGCAGCTTGCTTTGTTTTTGCCCATGTTTTTCCACCAAGCTTAGCCAGTTTTGGCTTTGTTCTTTGCAAGCCCACATAACGGGATAGAAGATGAGATTCCTGGAGGGGCACATGAAGGAGTATTCCATCGGCAAATTCGAGTGTAATGGCCTCTTCTTTCCTGTTTTCCTCCTCGATTTTTCCAAGTTGCCGGAACAGGCATATTCCGTGTTGGTGATGAACAAGGTAGTCATCTTGTACGAGTTCTGAAAAGTCCAGGGCTTGATCAACTTCTTTTCTCCGAACAATTGCTTTCTTGGTTCGTATCGTTCGCCTGCTTCGCTCCCTTCCCAAGATCTCTCTAGCTGTAGCTAGGACCAGGCCTTTCTTACGCGTTTCCTTGAGAAATAAAAAGCAATCGCTCGCCTTGCCTGGGTTTGCACAGAAACCTTCCCGTAGTCCGATCGGTAGAAAGCGTGGAATAAGCTTTTCAAGGGAGCTTTCTTCTTGGATTATTTCGGATATTCTTTTCCTTTCAGATTCCGCACCTGCCGCTATAATAATTTCATGTTTTTCCTTTTGCTTTTGCAGGAGGTGAAAAAGAAAGTTAGTTCGAAGGATTTTCTCATTTTCGAGTCTTTCGAGACTGATTGAAGAATGATCAGGTGGTGTGCGGAGGTCACTGAGATTGAAAACTTTTGCTTCCATTATTTTCGAGTTCTCAAAAATTCCTGATCCAGCATCAATCTCACTTGTTCCGATAAAGTGATTTTTCACTCTTGTTTCCCAAGAAAGAGAAAAGTTCGCTTTCGATCCTTTCTTTTTTTCCGCTTCATGGAAACAAAGAGGGAACCGGGATACAAGTTTTTCAGGTTCCCGCAAGACCCAGGTTACTGCTTCGTTTAAGTAGCGAAAAAAATCGCCTTCTCGTCCGTGAGATTCAATAGGCCCGAACTGGGCAATGTTTACTCCAGAGAGTTGCCCAGTTGTTCTTTGGGAAGTCGGATCGAAGGACTTAAGTTCTTCGACTTCATCGCCAAAGAAGTCAATTCTTATGGGCTCGCGGCCGTTGACCGGGTATACATCTATCAATCCACCTCTCACCGCGAACTGACCGGGTTCCTCACAGAGAATCTCGGAAGAATATCCTAAGTCTTCAGCCAGTGAATGACAAAATTCGTCAAAATCCAACCGGATTCCCGGGTGAACATTGATTTCCGACTTTCGACGCTCTTCAGGAGACGGGCATGGAGCGAGAATCGATTCAGGTGTAGTGGCAATTAGGATAATTCTTTTACCATCCTTTTCGTCTTGCGTTTTTTTCGCACTAAGGAGACTGGAAAGTGTCGCTGCACGATCACATGATCGCTCAAAGGCATCTGGGTTTGATTCAAGGGGAGGGTCATCAAAGGTTTGAAAATCGATCGAAACTGAAGTTGACATTTCCTCGATCAAAGCTGCTGTGTCCTCCGCCCATTCTTCGGCCTTCGGTAGACTTTCCTCTAATAGAATAGCAATCGGGTTGCCCTGTCTTAGGATTTCGTTGGCTGCCAAGGCGGAGGTAGCAGATTCGGGTAAAGAGGGAGCGAAGCTGGCGTTTTCGACTCCTGGCAGGAGAATTCGTTTCACGCAGAACTAGAGTTTACAGAGTGATTGTCTTGAACCAATGACTCAAGTGCCTCTATAGCAGCTTTTTCTTCAGCTTCCTTTTTACTTTTTCCCTTTCCCCAGCCCAACTCTTCTTCCCCAATCATGACCTTGATACTGAATGTCCTAAGATGGGGTGGGCCACTTTCCTTTTCGAGTTTATAGCGAATTTTATCTTTCGGATGTTTTGCCTGGATAAGCTCCTGAAGTTGTCCTTTGGGGTTGAATTTTACTTGGGTGTTTTCCAAGAGGTCGCTCAGGTTTCCCATCCAGGATAGCACGCAATCACGTGCCGATTCGATTCCGCCATCAAGGTAAATAGCACCAATAAGAGCCTCGATTGCATCTTCTAGAGAGGAGTTTCTTTGGTCGCCCTTATTTTTTTTCTCGGATGAGCTCATCCGAAGAACTGATCCAAGTTCAATGCTCCTCGCTAACTCTGCCAGGAAAGTTCCTCGGGCAAGTACGGCTCGATTTCTGCTTAAAGTTCCTTCATCTCCTTGAGGGAAAAGGTGGAAGAGTTCTTCTGCAAGAATTGCTCCGAGAATGGAGTCCCCAAGGAACTCGAGCCTTTGGTTGTTTGGTTTTTGCCTTTTGTGTTCGTGAAAAGATGGATGGGTGAGAGCCTCGGTCAAAAGAATTTCATCTTTGAATTCATAACCAATTCTTTGCTGAAAACTCAGGAGTGTCTTCCCTTGGGTCTTTTTTTGGCTTGGCTTCTTCTTTCGTAAGAAAGGCACGAGATTCCGAATGAACCTCATTCCTGTTGATTCGGTTTGAAAAACCGGGATCGCACTTCCTTCGCGAACGCCAAATAGGCTTTTGATCCTTGTCCATTTGGGTCATATTCAAAAATAGTCTGACCAAAACTTGGAGCTTCGCTCAGGCGAACCGTACGGGGTATTGCTGTACGAAAGATTTCCTTAGGGTAATGCTGGTTAACTTCCTGCCAAACTTCATAAGAGAGGCGCGTTCTGTTATCATACATCGTCATGACGATCCCACCCAATTGGAGCCCCGGATTTGCTCCGGACTCTTTGAGTTGACTCACCACGCCAGCAATTTGACCTAGTCCCTCAAGTGCGAGGTATTCGGATTGCAGCGTAACAAGCAGGTAGTCTGCTGCACAAAGTGAGTTCATCGAAAGCAGACCCAGAGTAGGGGGGCAATCAATCAGAATGGCTGCCAATCCGTAATTTTGAGATAATGCACTAAGTGATGAGCGCAATTTTACCAGGTAGTTAGGTTGTCCGCTTAGCTCAAGCTCGGCAGCAGCCAGATCCAGTTCAGAGGGTACGATCCACAAGTTTTTCCTGCGTGTTGAAATTACACGGTTGGCCAAGTCGCTTCCCGAGAGTAAAGGTTCGTAAATCCCGGCCCCAGCTTTCTTTTCCAGGCCAAGGCAACTGGTTGCGTTGGCTTGAGGGTCCATATCGACGATCAGGGTAGGTAGACCGAAGGAGGCAAGGGCATCCGCCAGGTTTACGGTGGTCGTGGTTTTTCCCACTCCTCCTTTTTGGTTCGCAATCGCAATGGTTGTGGCCGGCATTAGAGCTTGAAAACTAAGATCGTTCCCTTTTCTGTCGAGAAGGAAAAGTCTATCATGATATGATCGCCTCCCCGTTGACTTTTCTCAACTTGAGTTTTTTATCGAAAGAAGGATTTTTAGAGATTTCGGATTCCCTCCCCGCGCTTTCCAGGAGGAACCACTCAATCGAGTGCAGACCCGCGGCCAAAGCCAATGGACTTGCCCCTCCGAGACGCGGGTTGATCTCGACCAAATGAAGATTTTGGTTGGAGTCGACTATTACCTGTCCCAATACATGACCCGACAGACCGCGGATAGCCTCAAAAGATTCTCTCATGCGCTGTTCCCACTCGCTATGTTCGAAGATTTCTGACTCATGAGCTTCTCCATCCACTACCTTTGAGCGCCAGCGTAATAGTATGCCTTGGCATTGTCCTGATAAATTAATCCAGGATTCGGCACTAAATTCGCGTCCTTGGGTCATGGGTTGAAAGATAGGTTGCTTGAGCCTCTCGGCATGCATCATTGCTTTCTCTGCCTTAAGATTTAACCCAATCGATCTGGAGGCGGAACCTGACCTCTCCTTAACAGCAAAGTGATCACCGGGGAGGGTTGATAAATTATCCGAGGAGGGAATAGGAGGAATGGCTAAACTCTGGAGCGTGCGTGAGAAAACAAGTTTGTCTTGGCAGGTTTCGATTGCACTTTTATTGGAAACCATGACCTGGATTCCATTTTTCCTGAGCTGATTGGATTTGGCTGACCAAAACCCCAGTTCATCGTCCCGTGTGGGGATGACATGAGTCACATTCAATTCCTGACAGTATTTCGTAAGATTAACCAAGTCCATTTCCTTAAGAGGGGGAATGGGGGCAAATTCCTCAACCATTCGAGTCGCCGGGCAGTTAGGATCGCTGTCAACACCGATTAGCCGAGCCTGCTTGTCAAACCTTCGGGCTGATTGGAGAACTCTTGCGTAAAGGGAAATCTTGGCAGATAAGCTTGAAAAAAGAATAATGGGAGAGGGGGCAGTCATTCCTTCCCGACTCTAATAAGTTGAAGGTATTCGGATTTCAGGCAGGAAGCAACGACCGCGTCTGTCCATTCGCCATTCACCCGCGTTTGTTCTCGCAATACGCCTTCCCGAGTGAAGCCCGATGATTCAAGGGCCTGGATATGGAAACCCCTATGAGAGTAAGCCTCCGTACTTATCTTGTTTAAGTTGAGCGTGACGAAGGCACACTTCATCAACAACTTCATGAATATTTTACATTCCCGCAGGTACAAGTTTGGGTCTTTAGCTCTTTCAGGTTCAAGCAGAAAAGAGACTTCGCCTCTTTCGTCTTCCCAGTTCATGTGAACGAGCCCTCCGTATCCAATTAGTCTGGCTTCATGGGTTAACCTAAGAAGAACTTGGCTTGGTTTTTCCTGAGAAAACTGGGGTCGGACGATTTCCTCGAAGTAGGTAAGCTGATCTTCTTCGGTGAGAGGTTTATTCTGCCTCAAGGCACTGATTTGATTGTTCCTCCATGTCATAATGGGGATCGAATCTTTCATTTTTATTGAGCTGACCTCATAGGCCATGTCTTGTTCCCGAAAGCCTTTCAAGCATGAGTATTCGGAGTGCAGGGTTTCCGAAAAGCCGGACCTTTCTATTTTCATGCGAATTGATTGACGAAAAGACCGAGTTCCTCGATCACCCGATCCTGTTCGTTTTCAGATAATTGCGGGTAAAGAGGTATACTCAAGCAACCCTCGAAAAAGCTTTCTGCTCCGGGGAGTCGTATCTTTCCCATCATCCTTTCGAAATAGGGATGCCTGTAAAGAGGGACATAGTGAACTTGCGTCAGGATATTTTTCTCTTTGAGGAATTTATAAGCCAAGTCTCTTTTTCCCTTTTGTTTAAAGCGAATAATGAATAAATGCCAAGCGTTCCCTGGGTCAACTTCAGGGATATCGAAATGATCGGAAAATGGCTTCTCCTTCAAGACTTTAAGGTACCTGCTTGCGAGTGATCTTCTTTGGGTTAGGAAATCATCAAGTCTTTTTAGTTGAGAGAGTCCGAGAGCTGCTTGCAGGTCCGTTAATCTGTAGTTCCATCCAAGATCTTCTTGTTCATATCTCCAGGGAGTTTCATGGTTTTCTCCATGCGGGCGGGAAATGCCATGACTTCTAAGCTTTTTGGCAGACTCGGCCAATTTTCCTGAATTTGTCAGAACTGCTCCTCCTTCGCCGCAACATATATGCTTAACTGGATGAAAGCTCAAAGTCGCTGCATCCTCCCACATTCCTGATGCACTTTTAGCTATAGTTTGAGAGTGGTTTTCTTTCCACGCTCCAGGGGAGTGAGAGGCATCCTCTATCATTCTGAACCCGTGAGCCTTGGCTAAAGTATTGCATTGCTCCAAAGGGGCAACAGAACCGGCAAATGATACAGGAGTAATGACATTTGTTTTCTCCTTTTGTTCATCGCTGATTTTTTCGAGGCAGTGGCCGAGTGATCCTGGGTCAATCAACCCGGTTTCAGGAAATACATCGCAAAACGAAACTTTTGCCGATTGATATTTAAGGGCATTGGCCGTTGCGGAAAAAGTAATGGCCGGAACGATACCTAAGCTCTCTTCGTTTACGCCTGCAGCGGCGTAAGCTAAATGAAGGGCTGCCGTCCCACTTGAGCAAACGACGGCATGCTCGACGCCAAACCATGCTGAAAGAGCTGCTTCGAAATCTTGCACCAAGGGGCCTTGGGTGAGAAAGTCCGATCTGATCACCCCGTTAATCGAAGATACATCTTCGTCGCTTATGCTTTGTTTGGAATATGGAATTAAGCCCATCTCCTATTACAAAACCAAAAGAATCGAATCATTCCAAGCTGAAACCTACCGATTACATCCGTCTTGCAAGCTAGCTCGGACTTGAGATAGGTTAATGATATGAAAGTCGTCGGTTCCGTAATTGCTAGGATAGGAAGCAAACGCTTAACCTACAAAAATCTCCTTCCATACAAAGGAGAACCCTTGGTCTTGCGTGCTGTCCGCAAACTTATTGCATGTCCGGAAGTTCATGAAGTCGTTCTTTCTACAGATAGCGAATTGATTGCAAGGACTTGCATAGAAGAAGATGTTTGCATTCTCTGGCGTCCAGAAAGTCTTGCTGGTGATGAAGTTGCCTCTATTCCCGTTTTCCAGCATATCGTTGAACACCATCCCTGTGATTTACATGTGAATTACAATTGTAACTTTCCTGAATGCGACGAGTCGGTGATTTCACAGGCCATCGATCTTGCTTTGGAAAGCGGAGAGTCGTTGTCGGACCCTTATGCGGTCTGGGCTCAAACTTGCGAATGCCTTTCGAATTATGGAAACCCTTTTGATATCACGGCTAAAACCTTTGAGGCACTAGGGGTTCACCCTCTTGATGTTCATACAATGGAGGATCTTCTCGCCGTTCATCGGGATAATCAGCCTGCTATTAAACGACCGGCCTAAAAAAAATGTCGATTTTTAGTAAAGTTTGGTAAAATCGCTCCGATAATATGAATTGATTAATCATTCCATGGAAAAAACTAATTATAAGCTACCGACAAGGATTCCTAAAGCAATGGGAGTCTTTTTCCTGTTTTACGGCCTTGCATTGAACGGATTAGAAACCAAACGCTTCGATGCTCCTCAACCCAAAAGACCTACCTACTTATCTTTTGCAAAACCGGCTCCCCTTCGTTTTTCAATCTCACCTCTTCCGGTGGATCGAAATAATATTGCCCTTCCTACCCGCAATCCCCAATTCCTAAACACGTCCCTTTCACAGGTTACTGCAGATAAAAACCAAACTGCTTCATCCCCCCTGCCTTCTCTTCCCTCAGGTTATGATCAAAACTCCTCGAGTGTACCGAGCCTCCGGCCTCCGAATCAAACCCCACCACCATTTCTCCCGCAACTTGTACCACCTAGTGTTCTGCCTTTGTCCGACCCCTTTCAGGATTTAAATTCCTTTGGTGCGGATTCCACGGATGAACTTCTCCAGATCCTCGAAAATTCTGATGTGGGTACTTCGGGCTCGTCTTTTCAAGTTTCCCCTTTTGTTCCCCCCTACACTGTCGCACCTGACGGTTTAAGGATGCGGTCCAAGGCAACCTACAGGAGAATTAAACGCTGAAAGGATCCTCGATGAAATCATTATATTTATTAGTTTCGTTCCTTGTTCTTGGTTTTTTTCTACGGACAAACGGCCAGGATTTACCAAGTTCAATGCCTGTTCAAGAAAAGTCTCTTGAAGAAGTAATCGAAGGTATCGACGATCTTCTTGATGATATCGAGAGTTCTTCTGATAAAGAAGCCCCACCTGTTTCCGAATCATCTACTGTCTCGCCCACACAAGAATATTCTCCGCCTTTGGTTCCTGAAGACAATGGTAGGGATCAATCCTTCAGGTTGAAGAACGAGCTTGTTCCTGATAATCTACTCAACAGGGTAAATGATTCACCGGCAGTTACCCCTTTGGCTAACGAAAGAGACTTGGATAATCCTACCCTTATGCCCCAAAGTCCACCGCGACCAAGCTATACCCCTACCACCCGACAGCCTACATCCATAATTCCCAAGTCTGTTACACCCGTCCAACCGCAAAAGTCACTGGGTTCCATCCGTTCAATCGCCCCAATGCCAAAAGTTGATTACACCAACGCTACACTCGAAGATCTTCTTCGTGAGGTTGACTTGCTTGAGCTTCCTGAATTTGTTTCTCCTCTTCGTTCTCCGAATCCTGCAGAGGATCTCGCGAGCCCCCTTCCAACGCGAGCACCAGAGTCCTTTGAACCCGTCGATATCGTTGAGTCGGGCGTTCTTAGCCAAAGACCAGAAGACCGAAAGCCTACTGATATAGGAGAATATACTGTGTTGGGTGAACGCATTGACGAAGAACTTAAAGCCAAGATTTTAGAAGCAATTATGCACACTCGGCATGCGTCCGGTGGAACTAATCAGCCTTGGGTTACCAAATCGGTATTCAAAGCAAACTCATACTGTAATCGCGTTTTGGGGCGATTAAACGCACCTCACCACAAACGCTATCGCAGAGACATATTGCTCTCCCTTATCGGCATGCATGAGCGTAACCAAGCTTGGGTTGATGCAGCCAAGACCTATGAGCGGTATCTTGAAGAGTTTGCCTCTGATGATCGTTATCCCTTCGAGGACCACGAGGATGCCCCTGGGATTCCTGATCTAAAGTCTTCTTTGGGATCCGTTACAAAGTGGCTCGAAGGCAGGAAAAGGGGAGCCCCAACTATTCCCGAGACTCACATCAGGTTAGGAAAGATTTACAGGACTCTTGGGGCTCATCGCATGGCCCTAAACAAATTTTACAATGCCATCAATGCAACTCTTACCCTTCCTCGCAACGAAGCCTTCGAGCTAGCTGAGAAGCAAAAGGGGAAACGTTTGGAGACACGATCTGATGCGGAGTCAAACCAAGCGATGTTCGAAATTGCAGAAACCTTCATGGATGCCGAGGATTATGATAACGCAACCAAGTTTTTCTCCCGCCTATTCAAGCTTGAGCAATTAGAAGATACTGATCGCGGTTTTGTTCAATTCAAACAAGGCTTGGCTCACTATCGACGAGCAACGGAAAGCCTTCGCAAGCTTGAAAAATTGAATCGTCTTCCTCCTGAACAAAGGACCGATGTAGAGCTAGACTTCGACAAGACACCAAGAGCTGACTTCGCTAAGGTAAAGGAAGTTTTACGTTCCTACGGAACTCTGTATCCGCAGAGTCCTTATGTCCCTGAGGCTCATTACTTGCTTGCTTTAACCTACGAGCAACTTGGGGATGATGAAGCATCTGTTAATGAACTCTTACTTTTGCTCAAGGAATCCGATTTCAATCCCGAAATGATATTAAATTTGGAGCAAGGCCGTTCTGTTAGAGACAGGGATGAAGTCGCAATCAGAAACTTAAAGAGTGTTTGGAATTTTTGGAAAAAGAAAACTGGTAACTACCTAGCCAATAAATTCTTCGAGGATAGTGAGTACTTCAACGCATACAGAATCTATTCGGCTTTGCGTGAGATTGATAATTCTCCTTCTTGGCAGATCCCCGTCCTCTACCAAATCGCTCTTTGCGAAGAGAAGTTGGGCAATTATGTCCAAGCCATGGAAACCTACTCTTCAATCGAGGAATATGTCAACTCGGACGAAGCACGGGAGGGCATGGCTAACAACAAGTATTTGAATTTTGTTTTTGGCATGGCCAAGTGGAGAAGAGAGCAACTTGAGGACACGCGAGCTATCAGACAGGCTGTAAACAGGTACGGTATTTATACTCCTGTGCAAAATGCAGAGGCCGAATAATCCGACTTGCTAATGATTAGTATAGTTTCCTTCCTAGTCGTCAGTTTGAATGGAACCTAGAGACATTATCAAAGATCATCTTCTCCTGTGTGAGCAAGTTCACGACCTTCTTCTTGAAGAAAATACATGGTTGAAGACTAAGAAATGTGCTCCTGATATGGCTCTGATTGAGCGAAAGCAAAAGTTACTCCCACAGCTTGACGAGTCACTGGCAAGCCTTAAGAAATTGAAACCAGAATACTTTTCGCCCTTCGATGATTCAAAGAAATTAGTGAATGATTCGCATTCGAAACTCCTGCAAGTTTTTTATCTTGATCGGGAAAACGAAGAATTACTCCTCAAGCTTACTCAGTCTGCGGAAAGACAGACATTTAACCGTTTTACGACTCCTCCAGAGGAGTTAGGAGAAATTCATGATAGATCGCCGGATGATCAAAGTGATATGGGCCAAGAACCGCCAGGGGATGGTGATGGCAATAGCAATTGATTTTTAATTGCAACAGGCAAAACTATTCGTCGAACTTCTCGTTTGATATGGGTTGTTCTTCTTTACCCGATTTGTAAGTCATTCGAAAAAATTCTGAGCCGTCGGTTCGGTAATACACCCACAATCCCTCCTTTTTCCCATCGAGGTACGATCCTTCCTCTCGCTTCTTGCCATTTTCGTATCTTTCTATGATAAATTCCATCCTCGATAGGGGCTTGGTGTCCTCTGTTTGCCTCTCATCGTAAAATACAAGAACCCCGACCCCGTTGACCACTTTGGTTGATGGACAGCGTTCTCCATTGGGTTTCCATCCCATTGCGTTGACTATTTTTCCTGAAATAAAAGTTTGAATCGAACTTTTATGACCATTCTCGTACCAGGTGGTACAAATTCCATCCAACTTGCCCTCATTAAAAAACTGTTCCTTTGTGCATTTCAAACTTTTACTCCAATAAGAAAATACACCGTGTTTTTTTCCTTCCTTGTATTTTCCTTGATGAAACTTCGCCCCGTTTTTTCGCCAACTGAAAATACTCCCGTGAAGTTTTCCATTCGAAAACCGCCGAAGGTTTCGAAGCGTCCCGTTGTCGTCCCACTGACCGTACCAACCTGAAAAGGCTTTCTCGTTAAAAAGCAAGTATTGAAGACCGTTCCTTTGCTTATATTCATCGAAGGGAAGAGTTTTGTTAACATGTAATTGCCATTTCCCCTTGACAGAGTTCCGTAAAACTTGAGCCAAAGCAGCTCGGTTATCGATGTCGAAATCTTCACTGTCCTCAACTTGGCTATGAAGATTGATCATTAAAAATACAAAGGTTGAAAAGATAATCCTCATGATTCTCAAAGACAAATTTGAGTCTACGAAATAGTCAACAACGGAGCATCCCTTTCTATCACCTAAGAATTCATTCAAGGAGTAGTATGATTGTAAAGGATGGTTTTGAACGCTTTTAATTCAGAACCTTTTTTAAACCGATATTCCATTCACTTATGGAATCACTAATTTCGTGTTTAAATTGGCGGAAGGAGAGGGATTCGAACCCCCGGAACCATTTCTGGTTCAGCGGTTTTCAAGAC
>Ga0055584_100001437_pt1 | contig 23325 bp, 15 predicted proteins | sample OSDHelmetaG_FD_58716 | JGI IMG/M metagenome (GOLD analysis project Ga0055584, IMG submission 58716) | Pelagic marine sediment microbial communities from the LTER site Helgoland, North Sea, for post-phytoplankton bloom and carbon turnover... | ecosystem: Environmental > Aquatic > Marine >...
GTCGTCGTCGTCGCCGGAGCTGTCGTCGTCGTCGCCGGAGCTGTCGTCGTCGTCGCCCAGCGCCCCGCTGCAGTCCAGGCTCAGGGTGTAGTCCGAGACCGAGCCGTTGTAACCATCGACGGACACGAAGTAGGTGGTTCCCGCGACCGCGGTCCACTCCACCCGCTCGTCGCCGGCCGACGTCGACGCGCCCACGCAGGTGTCGCCGTTGCAGCCGTTGCCGGTGTCTTCCAGAACGAACAGGTCCAGGTCGGCGGCGAGGTCCGTCAGGTCGACCGCGTACACGCCGTCGGTGTCGGGGGTGAAGGCGTAGACGACCTCGGGGCCGACCTCTTGCAGCCCGAAGCAGCTGTAGTCGACCAGGTCCACGGCCGAGCCGGCGTCGTTGTTGTTGTAGGAGTGCGACGCACCGCAGGTCAGCAGCTGGGTGGCCACGCAGCTGTTGGTGGGCGGCGGCGTGGTGTCGTCGTCGTCGACTGCGTCGTCGTCGTTGGCCGCGTCGTCGTCGTCCACCGCATCGTCGTCGTTGACTGCGTCGTCGTCGTCGACCGCGTCGTCGTCGTCGGCCGCGTCGTCGTCGTCGCCCAGGGCCGGCGTGGGGGTGGGGGTCGGGGTGGCCTCGGGCTGGAAGGTCTCCCAGCAGCCCGCCAGCAGCAGCGTGAGCAAGAACAGCAACAACCGATGCATGGAGTCCTCCGGCGCTGAGCGTACCAGCGCCGCGAACCGCGACGACGGGCGGCGGGCGCCCCGGGACCGCTCGGGGCGCCCGCGCCGCGGGGCAGTATGGCGTCGGCGTCGACCGCGCCCCCGGCGAATTCCCGTAAGGGTCGAGGACTGCCGAGGCTTCCGAGTCCACAAGGGCGCCACCGCGGCCCGGGAGATTCCCTGATGAGCCGGATCGATCCTCACGCGCCCGTCCACTCCATCGCGGGGCGCATCGGTGTGACCTACTCGGCGATCCTGGCGCTGGCCGTCGCCCTGGCCGCCGGCGCCGCCTGGTCGGTGGTCGACTCACGGCGGGCGGTGGTCGCGTCCGAGGGAGCCCGCATCCTCGCGGTGGCTTCGACCTTGGCCGGCTCCTTCGATGCCGCGGCCCTGGCCGAGGCGGAGACCGACCTCGCCGGCCGGGACCGCATCGCGGCCTGGGCTGACGCCCCCGAGGGCGTCGTGCAGCTGCAGCAGCGCCTGGCCCGTGCCGTGGCCGACAACGGCATCACCACCCCCATCTACACGCTCAGCTTCGCCCCCGGCGCCGCCGAGCGGGTCGCGGCTGCGCCGTCGGAGCCCGTCGAGGGGGGCACGCGGTTCGGGCTGACCAGCTCCGTGAACCCCTACTGGCACCACGAGTACAACTACCGCCCGGAGATGGCCGCGACGCTGCTGCACGGCCAGGCGACGGTGACTGCGCCCTACGGCGACGACCACGGGCGCTGGCTGTCCGCCTACGCGCCGCTGTGGGTGGACGGCCAGGTCGTCGCGCTGCTCGAGGTCGACACCGAACTGGACGCGCTGCTCGCCCGCGCCGTGCAGGGCGCCCTGTCGCGCTCGGCGGCCCTGGCCGGAGTCGCGGCCGTCTTCGTGGGGTTGCTGCTGATGGTCGTGGGCGCCATGCGCTCCATCGTCGAGCTGGCTCAGGCCGCGCGGCGGTTTGGCGCGGGCGATCGGGCGACCCCGTTCCCCGCTGTGTCCGGCTCGCCCGAGGTCCGCGAGCTCGCCGCGGCGCTGGAGGGGGCCCGGGTCGCGCTGGGGGCCCAGGACGAGGAGCTGCGGGATGCGCTGGCCCAGGCCGAGGGCGCGACCCGCGCGAAGTCGCAGTTCCTGGCGAACATGAGCCACGAGCTCCGGACGCCCCTCAACGCGGTCATCGGATACAGCGAGATGCTGCTGGAGGACGCCGAGGACATGGGTCTGCAGGAGGCGACCTCGGACCTGGAGCGGATCCGCAACGCCGGGCGCCACCTCTTGGCCATCATCAACGACGTCCTCGACCTGTCGAAGATCGAGGCGGGTCGGATGGAGCTGTTCCTCGAGTCCACGTCCATCGACGGGCTGGTGCGGGAGGTGGCCGACACCATCGGCCCCATGGTGGAGGGCAAGGGGAACCAGCTGATCGTGACGGTCGAGCCCGGGCTGCCCCGCTTCGACGCCGACGTGACCCGGCTGCGGCAGATCCTGTTCAACCTGCTCAGCAACGCCAGCAAGTTCACCGAGGCCGGCGAGGTCGAGCTCGAAGTGTTCGTCGGCAAGAGCGACGCCGAGTTCGGGGTGACCGGCTCGTTCGGGATCGCGATGGCGTCGGGGGACGCGCTGCCGAGCCCCTCGGAGCTCATCGAACAGGCGGACCAGGCGCTGTACGAGGCCAAGGCGGCCGGGCGGGACCGGGTGCAGCTGCGCTCGGCGTGAACGGGAGCGGGGCGAATCCCAGGGGGGCCCGCGAGCCAGAACGACGAAGGCCGCCGGAGGACCGACGGCCGGAGTCTTGGCGGGGCCGGGGAATCAAGCCGCGAAGGCGAGGTCCTCGCTCAGAACCGCCTGCAACCGCTTGCGGATCCGGTGCTTGCGAACGTTGATGGCGTTGGCCGTCAGCCCGACCTTGCGCCCCACCTCGGCGGCGGTGTGGCCGCCCAGGATCAGGCCTTCGAAGATCACCTGGTCCTCGGTGGACAGCTGGTCGGCGCAGCAGGCCTGGACCCGCGCGAGCATCGCGCGCCAGTGGGCCGTCTCCTCGGGGTTCGGAGCCGGGTCGGCCACCGGCGGCACTTCGTCGTAGCAGGACTCGCGCCCGGCCTTGCGGACGTAGTCCCAGATCGCCCGCTGCAGGGTCCGGTAGAGGTACCCCCGCGGGTTGTCGATGGGTCGCTCGGCGAAGACCCGCAGCGCGGTGACGGCGGCGTCGGCGAGCAGGTCGTCCCACTCCTCGGCGGACAGCCGCTGGCGGTAGGCGAGCCGGCGGGCCGAGCGCCCGAGGTGCTGCTGCACCAGGAAGGCGGCGAGATCGCCGCCGATGCGGGAATCGCCCTCGCCGGCCCAGGTCTGAGCGAGGCGGCGCAGGGCCCAGGCCTCGAACGCGGCGATGGTCACGGCGTCGGGCTGCTCGGCGGCGAACAGGTCGGGCCAGTCCTGGGGACAACCGGTGCGGCGGCACCAGCCGGCGGCGGCGGGCTGCCAGGGACTCGAGGGGAGCGGACGTTCGGCGGCGCTGTGGTCCATGGTGGGGATCCTCCTTGCGCCTCTTCATTGCGCGGGCCGTGCCACAACCGACCAGGCAACAGATCAAAGAGCCATCGAAGGATCGGCGCGGCGGTGGTGTTCGGATCTGTGGCTGCGGGACCACGGATCGTGGCTGCAGAACCACGATTCCTGGCCGCGGCGCGGACTCAACTCCTGAGCTTGGCCCAGACAGTGATCATGGAGTCGCTGGAAATCACCCAAGCCAAAGGATCGTCGCGACGGTTCGGCCTGTGGTTAGATAGCCACAGGGAGACGGCGTGGCTCGCATTCTGTTGGTCGAAGACGATGGGACTCAGCGGCGGGCGCTCCTTCGCACGCTGAGCCGACTGGATCACGCCGTCGTCGCCGTCGGCTCGGCCGAGGAAGCGCTGACCGAGGTCGCGCGAGCCCGCTTCGACGTCCTCCTGTCCGACGTGGGCCTCCCCGGGCTCAGCGGCATCGACCTGCTGTCGCAGCTGCGCCAGGACGGCGAGCTCCTCCCCGTGGTCATGATGTCCGGCGCCCGCGAGCTGCAGCCCGCCATGGACGCGGTTCGGCTCGGCGCCCTCGACTTCCTGCAGAAGCCCATCACCCGCGAGCGACTCCAGGTCACCGTCGCCAACGCCGGCCGCATGGCGCGCCTCGAGCGCGGCGCCCGACAGCGTCCCGGCGGGGGGCCCCTGGAGCAGCTCCTCATCGGCGACACCGAGCCCGTCGCCCGACTGCGCGAGCTCATCGCCCGCGTCGCGCCGTCGGACGCGCGCGTGCTCATCCTCGGGGAGAACGGCACCGGCAAGGAGCTGGTCGCCACCTCCATCCACCGGGCGTCACCCCGGGCCGAGGGGCCGTTCGTGCAGGTCAACTGCGCGGCCATTCCGGCGCCGCTGGTCGAGTCGGAGCTCTTCGGCCACCGCAAGGGGGCGTTCACCGGGGCGCAGCAGAGCCGCCGAGGCCGCTTCGAGCTGGCCGACGGGGGCACGTTGCTGCTCGACGAGGTCGGCGACATGCCCCTGGACATGCAGAGCAAGCTGCTGCGTGTCCTGCAGGAAGGCGAAGTCCAACCCGTCGGCGCCGATTCACCCCGATCCGTCGACGTGCGGGTCCTCGCCGCCACGAACCGCTCCTTGGAGGAGATGATCGAAGCCGGCACCTTCCGCGAGGACCTCTACTACCGCCTCGCGGTCGTCACGCTGCAGGTGCCGCCGCTGCGCGAGCGACGGGAAGACGTGGGCCGGCTGGTCACCCACTTCCAGGCGAGCCAGGGCCGCAGCTGGCGGCTTACGCCGGCGGCCCGGGACCTGCTGGCCGCCCAGGACTGGCCGGGCAACGTCCGGGAGCTCCGCAACGCGATCGAGCGGGTCGGAATCCTGCGGCAGGGAGAGGTCGTCGACGCTCCGGAACTGCTTGCGTTGCTGGGCCTGGAGCGCCGCCGGGAGCCCCGGGGCACCGTCGCCTGGCGCCGGGGCGCCACGTTCACCGAGCTCACCCACGAAGCCGAGCGCGCCATCCTGCGAGCGGCCCTCGACGCCCACAGCGGCAACAAGAGCGCCGCGGCCCGGTCGTTGTCCATGGAGCGGAGCCAGTTCCACCGCAAGCTCAAGGCCCGCGGGCTGATCTGACTCACCGCACCGCTGATCTCTAGGGCTTGGTCCGGGGCAGCCGCGCCACCAACTCGGTGATCTGCGCGCAGGCTGCCGTCGCCGCCTCGAGGATCTCGCGCGCCTCGGCCGCCAGGGCCGACGGGTCCGCGCCGTCGGGCCGAGCGGTCAGGTCGCCCACCACCTCGCCGAGGGAGTACAGGTCCAGGCGAAGCGCCCCCAGCTGCCCGTTGATGTCGTGGGCGAGCCGGTGCGTCGGGGCGAGGTCGTCGGTGCTCACGGCAAGAAGGCTCCTCTCCGGCGCTGGTCGGCCCAGGGTGCGGGGCGGGAGAAGAGGTACCCCTGGAACAGGTCGCACCCCAACGTCCGAAGCGTCTCCCACTCTTCGACGCGCTCGATCCCCTCGGCGACGACCAGCATGCCCAGGTCGGAGCATAGCTGGGTCATGCTCCCCACCAGCTGCTGTCGCACCGCGCAGCCGTCGACGTCCGTCACCAGCGACCGGTCGAGCTTGACGACGTCGGGCTCCAGGACGGCGAAGCTCGACAGCCCCGCAAAGCCCGCGCCCAGGTCGTCCAGCGCGATCCGATAGCCGAGCTGCCGGAGGCTCGCGATGCGGGCCGCGGCGTCGGGCACCGTGCCCAGGGCACAGCGCTCGGTGATCTCCAGCACGACGTTGCGGGCGTAGCCGGCCATGGGGCCGTCGGGGGAGTACAGCTGCTCGTCGAGCAGCTCGCGGGGGTGCAGGTTGATGAAGAACAGCTCGTCGCGCTCCTCCATCCGCAGCGGCGCCATGGCCCGCTGCCGGACGATCCGGCCGACCTCCTCGACGCGCTCGAGCGTCTCGGCGGCTTCCAGCACCGCGCCGGGGTGGGGCAGTTCAGGCTCCACCGAGCGCATCAGAGCCTCGAACCCGGCGGCCGTGCCGTCGGTCCGAACGATGGGCTGGTAGGCCATCCACAGGCCATCCATCGCGCGGTCGAAGGCGTCGTGGAGCTCCGGCGTGGGCTCGGCGACCTTCGCGTGCAGCTCCTGCAGCCGCCGCCGCGCGGTCGCCACCCGGTGCAACTGAACCCCTCGGCGGACGGCTCGGAGGAGGTCCGTGGGCTCGATGGGCTTCAGCAGGTACTGCAGCGCGCCGCGGTTCACGGCCGCGACCGCCGTCGTCAGCTCCGGGTTTCCCGTGAGGAGGATGACGGGCAGGTCCGGATCGGTCCGCCTTGTGGACTCCAGCAGCGCCAGGCCTCCGCCCCCGGGCATGTGGATGTCGCTCAGCACGAGGTCGAAGCGCTCCGTCGCCATCAGCGCCTGGGCCTCGCCCGTGGACCCCACGCAGGAGACCGTGATCCCGTTGCGCTTAAGGACTCGCTGCAGGGAGCGTCGAAGCACCTGGTCGTCGTCGGCAAGAAGGAGCCGGGCGTCCAGCGGGCGCATGGCCGCGGGGGACGGGGTGCGAAGGGCATGGGTCATCCTGGACTCCCGGACTGTGACGCGACGTCCTGCCACGCTCGTTCGTCTTGGGGGAGGGGCCACCCGGGAGTCCCTTACCGACCTGTTTCACAAGGACGCCCGGGGGGGCCGGTCGGGGTGTTTCTGGCCCTGAGCGGTAAGGTGATCGCGCGGCCGCGCTCCTACGGGGAAAGGTCGATCTCGTCGGTGCCTCGCGGGCGCTGGTGTGTGCGGCGGCTGGCGGGGGCCGCGTGGGAGAGTCGTGGAATCGCAGCCCTCTTCGGTGCTGGTCGTCGACGACGAAGAGCTGAACCGAAAGCTGTTTCAGACAGTGCTCGCGCACACGGGGTTCGAGCTGCGGTTCGCCAGCGACGGGGCCTCGGCCCTGGCCGCGATCTTCGCCAACCCCCCGGATCTCGTGCTGCTCGACTACTCCATGCCCGACATGACGGGCATCGACGTGTTGCACGAGCTGTCGCTGTCGGGGCAACTGGAAGGGCTGCCCGTCGTGATGGTGACGGCGTCGGCGGACGCGGAGCTTCGGCGGGCTGCCCTGCGCGCCGGCGCCATCGACTTCCTGCCCAAGCCCTTCGACCAGATCGAGCTGCTCTGCAAGGTCCAGGCGCTGACGGAGCTTCGCCGGCTCCGCCGCATCGCCGAGACCCGGGCCGCCCAGACCGCTCGCGACGAGTCCCGGGCGGCGGTGGAGCAGGCCATCGCGGGGCTCCCGCTGGTGCTCTATTCCAGCGACGAGGAGGAGATGGCGTCGGGCCAGTGGAGCGTCGCGTCGATGGCCATGTACGAGTCGGGGGAGACGCCCGCGCGCCCGCTGGTCGCCGGTTTGGAGTGGACGATCCTGGCCCACCCCGACGACCGGGAGGGACTCAAGCAGGACCTGCGCCGTCTGCAGCGCGGGGAGATCGACTCGCTCACCGGCCGGCTCCGGCTCAAGGGCGCCGACGGCTCCTGGGTCTGGTACCAGAACGTGGCCCGCCGCACGCCGTCGGGGGAGGCCATCTGCGGGGCGCTGCTCGACATCGGCGAGCAGATCCGACTCGAGGGCCAGCTGATGCAGGCCCAGAAGATCGACGCCATCGGGGAGCTCGCCGGGGGAATCGCCCACGACTTCAACAACGTCCTGGGGGCGATCCTGTCGTTCGGCTCGCTGCTGCGCGACTCGCTGCCCCCGCCGGACCCGCGCCGGGCCGACGCCGAGGAGATCGTGGCCGTCACGAGGCGGGCCACCGGGCTGACCCGCCAGCTGCTGAGCTTTGCCCGCTCGGACTCGGCCGAGCCCCGGGCCGTGGACCTGAACCGGGCGCTGCGGGCCCAGAAGCGCATGCTCCAGGGGCTCCTGCCCGACGAAGTGGTGCTCGATCTGCGGCTGCATCGCGGCGGAGAGCTGCCCACCGTGCTCATGGATCCGGTGCAGCTGGATCAGATCGTCATGAACCTGGTCCTCAACGCCAGCGACGCGATCGTCGGGGGCGGCTGGATCGAGGTCGGCGTCGATCTGCAAGACGATGAAGTGGTCGTGCTGTCGGTTCGCGACGACGGCGCCGGCATGGAGCCCGAGATCCTGGATCGTGTCTTTGAGCCATTCTTCAGCACGAAGGTGGCGGGGCGAGGGACCGGGCTTGGCCTGTCCACCGTGTTCGGGATCGTCCGCAACTCCGGCGGGTCGGTCTCCGTGAACTCCGAGGTGGGGGTGGGGACCGAGTTCCAGATCACCCTGCCGCGGTGCCTGGACGCGATGGACGAGACCGCCGAGAGCATATCGACGCCCACGATCGCCGACGCCCAACGGGTGCTCGTGGTGGAGGACAACCCCGCCCTCGCCGCCAGCGTCGTGCGGCTGCTGGAGGGCGCCGGGTACCACGTCGACACGGCGGCCTCGGGGCCGGCCGCCATCGAGGCGATCGACGCCCTGGGCGATGACCTGGACGCCGTCTACAGCGACGTCCGCCTCCCGGGGCTGGACGGATTCGCCGTCGTCGCCCACGCCGGGCGGTCTCGGCCGGGGGTCGTCACCCTGCTGACCTCGGGCTACCTCGACGGCAAGGGGGCGGCGCAGCCCGCCGACCAACCCCCGATCCTGTGGAAGCCCGTGGAGCCCCGACACCTGCTGACGACGCTGGCCAGCCTGCTGTCGGATGCAGCCGGCTCCCGCCCGCCGTCGGGCCCCATCGCTTCGCTGGCCCCGGACGACTCCGGCGCAACGGACCGATGCGAGACGCTCGCCGTGCGGGGCCTGGATGGCGAGCTGCCGGCCACCTTGGACGAAGCCGACCTCGCCCGCGTCGTGGTCGTCGACGACGACGCGGCCATTCAGCGGGCGCTCGGACGCCTGCTTCGGGCGCGGGGCTACGAGGTGGTCGCGTGCGGCACCCTCGCCGGAGCGCGGGAGTTGCTGCTGGTCTCGGGCATCGGGTTCCGCGCCGCGTTGTGCGACCTGGGGCTGCCGGATGGCTGCGCAGCGGGGTTGGTGCGGGACTTGTGGCGGGAGCGCCCCGAGCTCGCCCACCGAGTCCTCGTCCTGTCCGGCGGGGCGATGACGGACGACGCCCGGTCGCTGCTGCACAACCCATCGGTGGCCCGGATGGACAAGCCCGTGGACCCCGGCGAACTCCTCGGCGCGATCGAGGCCCTCGCCTGACGGCGGCTACCGCAGGGAGGCGAGCGCCCGCAGCGCGTCGTCGGGCTCGAACGGCTTGCGCAGCCACCGGATGCCGGGCTGTGCGAGGAAGCGCTGGGTGCTCTCGGACAGCGCGCCCCCGGTCATGAACACCGTGCGGCGGGCCACCTCGGGCGCCTGCAACCGCAAGGCCTCGTAGACGGCCCGACCGTCGAGCTCCGGCATCATCACGTCGCACAGCACGGCGTCGAAGGCCGCGCCGTCGGCCAGGAGCTCCAGCGCGTCGGCGCCCGAGGTCACGGCGACCGCCTCATGAACCCGCCCCAGCATGCGCACCAGGGCTCGCCCCAGGCGCTCCTCGTCGTCGATGACCAGCAGCCGCAGAGGGGTGGGCGGGAGGGATGGGTCCGGCGCCGCCGCGGGCAACGCGGCGATCGGCAGGCGGACGGTGGCCCGGGTGCCCCGGTCCAGCTTCGAGGCGAGCTCCAGGGTGCCGCCGGCGCCCAGGACGGCTTGCCGGGCGCGGGCCAGACCAAGCCCGCTGCCGCTGGTCAGGCCCTTCGTGGTGAAGAAGGGCTCGAAGACGCGCGGCAGATCGTCGGGGGGAATCCCGACCCCGGTGTCTTCGATCTCCACCACGACGGCTTCGCCCCGCCGCTGGGCCGTCACCGCGATGCGGTTGGCCGAGGCGGCGCCGGGCTCGATGGCCTCGGCGGCGTTGAGCAGCAGCCCCACGAACACCTGGCTCAGCGCCGACTGATCTCCGGGCACCGGCGGCAGCTCGGGGAGGCTGACTTCGAGCTGCGCGCGATGTCGGATCTGGTTGCGGACCATGTCCAGCGCGGCCCGCAGCGCCGGGCCGGGCTCCGCGACGACGGTGGGCTCGGACTTCTGGCTGAAGGTGCCAAGGTCCGTCACCACCCGCCGCACCCGGTTCAAGGCGTCGGACAGGTCGTCCAGCGCCTCGGCGATGGGCGCCGACGGCTCGTCCAGGTGCTTGGTCAAGAAGAGGAGGCTCATGGCCGCGTATGCGAGGGGGTTGTTGAGCTCGTGGGCCACGCCCGTGGCCAGCTCGCCGACCGCGACCATGCGCTCCAGTTGCCGGTTGCTGCCCTCCAGGGCCAGGCTCTCGGTGATGTCGCGACCCACGGCCACCAGGGACACCTCCCCGGCGTCGGCGAAGCAGTTGACGTTGAGTTCGGCGGGGAACGTCGTGCCGTCCTGGCGCACCAGGGTGGTGCGGACCCGCTGGTGCTGTCCCGGCGCCAGCCCGGCCAGCGAGCCCGGCAGCGGATCGTCGGGGACCGTCAGCAGCGCAACGTGGAGACCGAACAGCCCGTCGCGGGCGTAGCCGAGCTGCTCGGTCGAGGCGCGGTTGCAGTCCACCACCACCCCCAGGTGGTCGAGCAGGAACATCAGGTCTTCGCTGTACTCGATCATCTGCCGCAGGCGAGGAAGCTGCCGGGCCGTGCGCTCCAGCTGCCGCCGCAGTCGAGCGACCCGCGGGTCCTCGTTCAAGGCCGGACCTTGGAGGTGCCGGTGCGGCGAATGTCAAACAGCGCCGAGCCCAGGAACGCCTCCAGCAGCCGCGGTTCCCCCAACCCCAGGTACGTCGTCCCGGTGGGGGCCGCGATGACGGGGATGCGGTCGTACGCCGCGGCGCGCCACTCGGCCGTCCAGCCCGCGACGACGTCGCCGCCGCGAGACCGCGCGTCGGCGTCGATCCCGAACTGGCTCGCGAGGCGGTCGAGCACCGCCGCCGAGGCGATGTCTTCCCCCCGCTGCCACAGGGCGCGGAACAACTCGGTGCGCAGTGCCGCGCCGTCGTCGGGGCGGTCGTCGGCGATCGCGGCGACGAGGGCGAGCGCGGGTCCCGACGCGGGCCGATGGCCTGGCCGGGCGAGGGCGAGGGAGGGGTCCCGCTCCTGGACCCGCACGACCTCCTCCGTCAACTCGCCTTGCTCCCCGGCGGTGGGAGCGGCCCGCAGCGGAAGGCTCGGTTCGTGCTCGACGCCGCGCCAGTGCACGTCGGTCGACCAACCCCGCTGGTCGAGCCACTCGTTCAGCGCGAAGGAGAACGGGCAGTTCAGGTCCGAGTAGACGATGGGGATGGTGGCGGCGGACATCATGGGCTTGAACCCGGGGGAAAGGGGAGAAGGTGCCTTGACCTTACCGGGTTCCGCGCGAGCGACACGGAAGCCGATCGGGGAGGACCGGAGGGACGGGCGTTGCGCCCACGCAGCATCACGTTGCGGCGGGCGCGGCGGGGCGGCCGGTATCCTGCGGCCCATGCGCTGGATTCCCTGGGTCGTGCTGTTGTCCGGCTGCGCGGCCAGCGCCCCTCCCGGGTGGCTCCCCCCCGACTTGTCGGCCCTGGAGCGCGGCCCTCACCGCTGCCTTGCGGGCGCCAAAACCCTGCCGGCCACCCTGGCCGAGACCCGCTGCTTCGACGACGGCCCGGGCGACGATCTGATCCCGTTTGGCCCCGCTCGCCGCTGTGGACCAACGGCGCCCACAAGGAACGCTGGCTGGCGCTGCCCGACGACGCCGCGATCGAGCTGACCGAGGCGGGGGAGTGGGTGTGGCCCGAGGGCGCGGTGCTGCTCAAACGCTTCTCGTTCGGCGAGGTGCTGGAGACCCGCGCGATGTTGCGCCGGGGCGAGGCCTGGCAGTTCGCGACGTGGCTGGGGGACGGGTCCCGGGCCGAGGGCGGCGAGCTGCTGACGCTCACCGACGGATCCGGGGACTTCGACTACATCGTGCCCCGCCCCAAGGCTTGCGAGGCGTGCCACCAGGGCGGCGCGCTGGGCCCGCGGACGGCCCAACTCAATGGCGACGCGTCCTACGATGGCGTGGTGCGCAACCAGCTCGCCGCGCTGTCCGAGCTGGGGGTGTTCGCGGCCGCGTTGCCCGACGACCTGCCGTCCCTTCCGCCCCCCGACGACGCCGACGGCGTGCTCGCCGATCGGGCTCGGTCGTGGCTCCACGGCAACTGCGCTCACTGCCACCGCCCCGGTGGCTGGACCCCGCCGGCCATGGACATGGACCTGCGGTGGACCACCGCCACCGAGGACACCAACACCTGCGGGGTGGACGTGGAGTCGGACCTCGCCCCCGCGGCCGGCGACGTGCGCATCGTGCCCGGCGCTGCCGACGAGTCCGCCCTGTGGGGTCGGATGACGGCCGACGACACGACCCGCATGCCGCCCACGGGCACCCGGCGTCTGGATCCCCAGGCCCACGAGCTGGTGCGGGCCTGGATCGACTCCATGACGGGCTGCCCCGACGGCGGGTAGGACCGTCGCTGCATAAAATGCGCATAGTATGAAGTCGTCGGTCTCGGCGGGTAGAGTACGTCGGCTGTGAACACCCTCCCCGAGACGCTGGGTCGCTTTCGGGTCCTGGCCGAGATCGGCCGGGGCGGGATGGGCCGTGTCTTCGAAGCCCACGACCCGACCCTGGATCGCCGGGTCGCCATCAAGACGGTGTGGTCGGGGCCGGGGACCGCGCCGCCCGACGTCGACTCGTTCGTTGCCGAGGCCCGGCACACGGCTCGCCTCGAGCACCCGGCCATCGTCCCGATCCACGAGGTCGGCCGCACAAGCCAGGGCGAGGTCTTTTTCGTTATGCGGCGCGTCGACGGCTTGACGCTGCGCGAGGTGCTGGCGGCCCTGGACCGCGACGACGCCACCGAGGCGCCGGGCGGGTGGACCCGGGGTCGGTTGCTGCCGGCCTTCGTCCAGATCTGCCGCGCCGTCGACTTCGCTCACGAGTCCGGGGTGCTGCACCGGGACCTCAAGCCCGACAACCTCATGCTGGGCCGCCACGGCGCCGTGTACGTCCTGGACTGGGGAGTCGCCCGGGCCATGGACGGCCGCCCCGAGCCCCGCCGCCAGCCGGTGGCGTTCGCCGCCGACGGAGCCACGGTCGCGGCCGAGACCGTCGGCACCCACGGCTAGATGAGCCCCGAGCAGGCTCAAGGCCAGCTGGCGACCCTGGACGCCCGCTCGGACGTCTGGAGCCTGGGCGCCATCCTCTTCGAACTCCTCGCCGGGGAGCGCGCCCGGGCCGCCGGGAACGCCTACGCAGCCGTGTTCTCCGCCGTGACGGGCGAGGCCCCGGACCCCGCCGTCCGCGCGCCGGGCCGTCGGATCCCCGCCGCCATCGCCGCGGTCTGCCGTCGAGCTCTGGCCCCCGCCCCCGCCGACCGCTACCCGTCGGCCGAAGCCCTGGCCCGGGCTGTGGAACAGCACCTCGAAGGCGCCCGCCGCCGCGCCGAGGCCGACGTCCAGGTCGCCCGCGCCTTCGCCGCCTGGACCCGCTTCGGCGAGCTGGCCACCGAACAAGCGCGCCTGCGCGAGCGCCGCGACGCCCTGGGCGACGGCGTCGCACCGTGGGTGCCCCTGCAGGACCGCCCCGAGCTGGTGGAGGTGCGCCGCCGCCTCGTGGGCCTCGCGCCCGAGCACACCGCGGCGTTCTCCGACACGGTCGCCGCGTGCGAGGCAGCCCTGGTTCACGACCCCGAGCACACGCGCGCCCACGCGCTGCTCGCCGACGCCTGCTGGAGCCGGTTCGAGGAGGCCGAAGCCCACGGGGACGAGCTCGCCATGGCCTACTTCGGGCGCCTGGTTCGCCAGCACGACCCCGCGCGCTACGGCCCCCGGCTCGACGGCGCCGGCACCGTGACCCTCATCACCGATCCCGCGGGCGCGGAGGTCACCTGCCGCGAGTTCGACCGCCACGGCCTCGTCTGGGCGCTCGGCCCGGAGCGGTTCCTGGGGGTGACCCCGCTGCTGGACGTGCCCCTGGCCATGGGCAGCTACGCGCTGACCCTGAAGCACGGCGACACCACGGTGACCTACCCCGTGCTCATCGAACGCAACGGGGCGTGGCGAAGCGGCGGCACCCGGCGGTCCGGCACCCCGCCGGTGCCCTTGCTGGAGATCCCCGACGCGATCTACGTTCCCGGGGGGCCTGCGATCACCGGGGGGGACCCCGACGCCGGCCAGCCGGAGCCCCGGCGCTGGCGGGCCGTCGACGGGTTCGCCATCGCGCGGCACCCCGTCACCTGCGGGCAGTGGTGCGAGTACCTCAACGCCCTGGCGGCGACCGACGCCGACGCGGCGTATGCGCGCGTCCCGAGGTTGGACGCGGGCGATCGAAGCCAGGCTGAACTGTGGCCGCGCCGGGACCGCTACGAGCCGCCCATCGTCGATCGGGACGGCGATGCCTGGCAGGCCGACTGGCCCATCTCCGGGATCCACTGGGACGACGCCTGCGCCTACGCGGCCTGGCGGGCCCAGCGCGACGGGGTGCCCTGGCGCCTGCCGACCGAGGCCGAGTGGGAGAAGGCGGCCCGCGGCGTCGACGGGCGCCACCTCCCCTGGGGCGACGAGTTCCACCCTTCGCTCTGCAAGATGCGGCGCTCGCGCCCCGGTCGCGCCGGCCCCGAACCCGTGGGCTCGTTCGCCGCCGACACCAGCGTCTACGGGGTCCAGGACATCGCCGGCGGCATCCGCGAGTGGTGCGGCGACGCCTCGTTCGACGGCCGAACCACCGAGCGCCCGGTCAAGGGTGGCTCGTGGGGCAGCGAGCCCCGCACCTGCCGGCTGGCGACGCGCCTGGGCCTGGAGCCCTGGTACGTCGTGACCACCTACGGCTTCCGCCTCGCCCGGGACCTGCCGAACTGAGCGGGAATTCAGCGGATCTGCGCCCCGCGACGGCGCCCGTCCCGCTGTTACAGTGCTCCGTCTTGCACCCTGGGGCCCTCATGCACGTTCGACTCCTGCTCCTGCTCGCGATGCTCCTGCCGGCCAGCGCCTGGGCGCTGTGCTCTCCCAGCATCCCGATCCTGGGCTCCCTGACCTGCTCATCGACCCAGAGCGGGTCCCTGAACACGTCGGCGTCGAGCCAGCTCGGCAACACCTACACCTGCGGCACCCCGTTTGCGCCGCTTGCCCAGGACGGGCCCGAAGACGTCTACGAGTTCACCTGCCAGCAGAGCGGCAGCGTGAACATCGACATCAGCAACCTGTCCTGCGACATCGACATCTACATCCTCAACTCGACCTGCAACCCGAACACGGGCTGCACGGCGGGTTCGACGGCGGCGTCGACGACGACGGACTCGGTGACCTTCACCTGCCAGGCGGGCCAGCCCTACTACGTCGTGATCGAAGGCTACGAGGTGCCGTTTGGGGGCTGCTTCGGTGGGGCGACCTACACCCTGAACTTCGACGTCTCCCAGTCCACGGGCTGCCCCGAAGACTGCAACGACGGCCTCGACAACGACTTCGACAGCTTCGTCGACTGCGACGACCCCGACTGCTTCGGCGACCCCAACTGCTCTTGCGACAACGACCTCGACGGCTACGACTCGACGGCCTGCGGCGGGCCCGACTGCGACGACAGCAACCCCGCCATCAACCCCGGCGCCACGGAGCTCTGCAACGGCTTCGACGACGACTGCGACGGGCAGGTCGACGAGGGCTTCGACGCCGACAACGACGGCTACGCGACCTGCACCGGCGACTGCGACGACACGAACGCGTCCATCAACCCCGGCGAGATCGAGATCCCCTACGACGGGATCGACCAGGACTGCGACGGGATCGACCCCAACGATCTCGACGGCGACGGCTTCATCGGCTGGCCCGCCGGCGGCCCCGACTGCAACGACAACGACGCGTCGGTGCACCCCGGAAGCCTCGAGACGCCGGACTTCGTGGACGAGGACTGCGACGGCACGGTCGACGAGGGCACGGAGCACTACGACGACGACGGCGACGGCTTCACCGAGCTGGCCGGCGACTGCGACGACGCGGCCCCGGGCGTGCACCCCGCGGCGCTGGAGATCTGCGACGCCGTGGACCAGGACTGCGACGGCGTCGTCGACGAAGAGACCGAGTGCTTCGACGACGACGAAGACGGGTTCACGGAGCTGCAGGGCGACTGCAACGACGGCGACGACAACGCCGCCCCGGACATCGCGGAGATCGACGGCAACGGCATCGACGACGACTGCGACGGGGTCACGGACGCAGGCCAGGGCGACCTGGACGGCGACGGCTACACCGAGGCCGGCGGCGACTGCGTCGAGGGCGACCCCACCATCTACCCGGGCGCCCCCGAGGAGTGCGACGGGCAGGACGACGACTGCGACGGCCAGCGCGACGAGGGCACCGAGTGCGTCGACGACGACGGCGACGGGTTCACCGAGGGCGACGGCGACTGTCACGACGGCGACGACTCCATCTACCCCGGCGCCGAGGAGGTCATCGACGGCATCGACCAGGACTGCGACGGCGACGTGGACGAGGGCACAGAGCTGTTCGACGACGACGGCGACGGGCTGAGCGAAGAGCAGGGCGACTGCGACGACGGCGACGCCGCCATCTTCCTCGGCGCCGACGAGGTGGCCAACGGGGTCGACGACGACTGCGACGAGCAGATCGACGAAGGCCTCGACGACGCCGACGGCGACGGCTGGACGGTCGAGCAGGGCGACTGCGACGACGCCCAGGGTTGGATGAACCCGGGCCAGGCCGAGCACTGCGACGGCCTCGACAACGACTGCGACTCCGAGGTCGACGAGGAGCTGGACTGCTCCGAGGTCTTCGGCGACGACGACGACTCGCCCCGGCGCGCCGGGTGCGCCTGCAACGAAGGCAGCGGTGGCGGCTCGTCGCTGGCGCTGCTCGTGGGCCTGGGCTTGCTGGGTCTGCGGCGGCGACGGCGCAGCGGGACGCCGGTGGTGTTGGCGCTGGGCGCAGCGGCCGCGCTGACCGGCTGCAGCGACGGCGCGGTGACGCTGGCGGAGGTGCAGAAGACCTTGAGCTTCGGGCCCGAACTGCTGGATGTGGGCCTCGTCTACGTCGGCCAGACGGTGCCCGCGAACCTGACCGTGGCCCACGAGACCGGGGCCCCCGTGGAGTCGGTCACCGCCGAGCTGCTCAACGAGGTGGGCGAGGCGTTCCTGCTGTCGGGCATCCCCGAGGAGTACGTCGACCGGGCGACGGAGACGACTGTCTCGCTGGCCTACGCGCCCCTGGAGCCCGGCTTCCACTGGGCGACGGTGACCGTGCTGTCGGACAGCGCCACGCCGGAGCTCATGGCGGCGGTTCGGGGCGAGGCCATCGAGCCCGACGTGGAGGTCGTGCCGCGCTCGGTGGACTTCGGCAACGTGGACGCTGGCGACACGCGCACCTTGTCCGTCCGGGTGATCAACAACGGCCCCCTGCCCATCGAGCTGGTCGAGGGAGACACGGGCCACCTCGCGTTCTCCGTTGCTCTGCCGGTGACGGTGCCCGGCGACGGGGAGGCCGACGTGGACGTCACGTTCGATGCCGCCGACGGCGAGCCCTCCGAGGGGCTGCTGGCCTTGATCGGCAGCGGCGGTCTGCGGCTGCCGCGGGTGGTCCTGCGGGGCAACGACTGCGAGCACGGCGACCCCGTCGCCTACGACACGGACGAAGACGGGTACACCACCTGCGGCGGCGACTGCGACGACGACGACCCCGGCGCCCGGCCGGGGCTGGTCGAGGCGCCGGACACGGTCGACAACGACTGCGACGGCATCGTCGACGAAGGCACCGAGTTGTACGACGACGACGGCGACGGCTTCGCCGAGGTCGATGGGGACTGCAACGACGCGGCCCCGGGCGTGTTCCCCGGCGCCTTCGAGCTGCTGAACAACGGCATCGACGACGACTGCGATGGCGTCGTGGACCTGGGCCAGGGCGACAACGACGGCGACGGGTACGCGTCTCTGGGCGGCGACTGCGACGACTCCGAGGCCCGCACCTACCCCGGCGCCCCCGAGCTCCCCGACGGGCTCGACAACGACTGCGACGGCATCGTGGACGAGGGCACGGTGGCCTACGACGACGACGGCGACGGCTTCACCGAGGCCGCCGGCGACTGCGACGACACCGGGGCCGATGGCCCGTCGGTCTACCCCGGCGCCCCCGAGCTGGCCGACTGGATCGACAACGACTGCGACGGCGAGGTGGACGAGGGCACCGACCACTCCGACGACGACGGCGACGGGTACACGGAGCTGGGCGGCGACTGCGACGACGGGGACTCGGCCCGGAGCCCGGCGCTGTTGGAGATCGTCGGCAACGGCATCGACGACGACTGCGACGGCTCGGCGCAGTAGCCGGCCCGATCAGGCGGGCGCCGGGCCTTCGCGAAGGAGCGCCTCGAAGACGCTGCGCTCCATGGGCCGACCGAACCAGTAGCCCTGGCCCATCACGCACCCGAGCTCCTGCAGTCGGGCCTCCTGGGCTGGTGTCTCGACGCCTTCGCCCACGGTCTGCAGTCCGAGCCCCCGGGCCATGCCCAACACGGACTCGACGATGGTCGCCGGAGCGGCTTCCGCGTCCAGGCCGCTGACGAAGCTGTGGTCGATCTTGAGCGTGTGGATGGGCAGCTGCAGGACGGCCGACAGCGACGAGTAGCCGGTGCCGAAGTCGTCCAGGGAGACCGCGAAGCCGGCGTCGCTGAACCGCCCGACGACCGCCCCGGCGGCCTTGGGGTCGTCGATGACGGCGGACTCGGTGATCTCCAGGCACATCTGCTGCGGTGCGACGCCGGCATCGTCGAGGATGCGCATCACCCGGGCGTACAGGTCGGGGTCCCGCAGCTGCCGGGGGGACAGGTTCACGGCGATCCGCAGCGCGGGGTCGCCGATGCCCCCGTCCGCCAGCCGCCGCCGCGCCCGGGCGGCCTCCTCCAGGGCCCAGTCCCCGAACTCCAGGATGCCGCCGCTGTCTTCGATGGCGCTGATGAATCGCGCGGGGGCGACCTCGCCCAGGTCGGGGCTGCGCCAGCGGGCCAGGGCCTCGGCCCCCACGATGCGGCGATCGCTCAGCATCACGATGGGCTGGTAGACCAGCCGGAACTCGTTGCGGGCCACGGCGCCGCGCAGGGCCGAGCGCAGCTCCAGATCCTGCAGCACGGCGGCATGCATCGCGGTGTCGTACAGGACGGCCCGCACCTCGGTGCCCTTGGCGCGGTACATGGCGATGTCGGCGTCCCGCAGCAGCTCTTCGCCGGGGCGTGGCCGGTCGACGTAGACGACGCCGATGGAGGCCGACGAGGGCACCACCGCGTCGGTCAGCTCGATGCGCTCACCGAGGGCCTCGACCACCCGGGCCGCCACGTGCAGAGCCCCCTGGGGGTTGTCCACGGCCTCCAGCACGACCACGAACTCGTCGCCACCCAGCCGGGCCACGGTGTCGCCGGGGCGCACGACGGTCTGCAGGCGGCGGCCGACCTCGATCAGCAGCTCGTCGCCGACGGAGTGGCCGGAGCTGTCGTTGACGAGCTTGAAGGAGTCCAGGTCCAGCAGCAGCACGCCGTAGGGAGCCTGGCCCGGGCGCCGCGCCCGCTCCTCGGCGTGCTCGAGCCGCTCGAGCAGCAAGGCGCGGTTCGCGAGCCCGGTCAAGGAGTCACGAAACGCGCTGCGGCGCAGGGCGGACTCGGCGGCCTTGGCTTCGCTGATGTCCGTCAACCAGCCCGCGAGGCGTCGGGGCGCCTTCTCCGCCGAGGACATGCCCCGGCACAGGACCCAGCGCCAGCTGCCGTCGCCGCACAACAGCCGGAACTCCACGGAAAACGGCTTGCCCGCTTCAGCCCACGACGCGCCGATGGGTTCGTCGAGCTTGTCGCGGTCCTCGGGGTGCACCAGGCCGACCCAGATCTCCGGCAGGGGCGCGAGGTCGGCGAGGCCGTACTTGAGCATCGAGTGGCCCTGGGGAGAGACGTAGAAGCGGTTGGTGCGCCGCTCCCAGGTCCACAGCCCGTCGCGCGTGCCCTCGGCGGCCAGGTGCAGGGTCTCTTCGCTGCGCAGCAGAGCCCGCCGGGTGCTGCGCAGCTCCCCCAGGGACTCGCGCAGTCGGTCCGAGGCGATGCCGACGCCGAGGCCGATGAGCACCAGGGTGCCCATCTGAAAGCCAACGCTGGACACCAGGGTGCCGATGCCGGGGCCCAGCGCGACGGCGAGGGCGAACTGCACGGCGAGGAGCAGCAGCGTGCTCGCCGCGCCGCCCCGCCAGCCGTGGCGCCAGGCGACCACCATCACGGGCAGGGTCGACATCGCCCCGGCCACGATGCCCAGGGCGGCCCAGCCCATCGCCAGCGCCGCGATGGACACGCCGAGGACCAGGGCCGTGGCCTGCGCCGTCTGCCCCACGGGGGGAGCATCGGCCGGCAGCAGCGCGGCGGCTTGGGTCGTCAAGCGGTCTCCTCCCCTGAACGCCTTGTACCGCGTGCGTGGGTGCACGCGTCAGACCCCGCGGGGCTGGCCCCGGGGGGCCGGCCGGTCGGGGGTTTGGACCAGGGAGCGTCGGGCGGGGCTGCGCTTACTCGGGGAGGGAAAGCGGCGCCAACGGGCTCCCGGGCAGCTCGCGGTAGCGATCCCGCAGGACGGTCTGACGGCTGGAGTGGGGCTGCTGGACGCCGCGCACGAAGACGGCGTCGGCCCAGGTGGTGACCTCCAACGGGTCGCCGCTCCAGACCACGAGGTTGGCGACGGCGCCGACGGCCACGACGCCGCGGTCCCGCTGCCCAAAGGCGCGGGCGGGGGCGCCGGTGATCGCGTCGAGGGCGTCGGCGTGGCTCATGCCGCCGCGGACGGCGTTGCCGGCGAGCTGGCGCAGCCCGCGGCTGTGGTGGCTGCTGCCCGTCGCGATGAGCACCTCGACCCCGGCCGCCTTCAGCTGGGCCGGGTTGTCGGCGCGGCCGCCGAGCTGGTCGAAGCTGCCGGCCCCGTAGACGGTCGGGTCCAGGATCACGGCCACCCCCGCTTCGGCGAGCAGGTCGGAGACGAGCCAGCCCTCGGCGGCGCCGCGCACGACGACGCGCACCTTCTCGCGGGTGGCGAACCGGGCGATGGCCTCCAGGTCCGCGGCACGGTCGGCGTTGAGGATGAGCGGAGCGTCGCCGGCGAGCACGACGCCGAGCGCGGCGAGGTCCCGAGGGGAGGCGAGCAGATCGCGGTACGAGCCACCCTGCACGGCGCGCTGGTTGGCGGCGGCGTCCCGGGCGTCGGTCAGCAGCGCCGACAGGCGGTCCAGCGTCGCGCTCTTGGCGGGGCGGGAGCCGAGGTTGGCGATCCAGGCGGCGCGGGAGTCCACGACGGCCTCGGACTGGCGGCGGCCGGCGAGATCGACGAACGCCGAGGCGCCCGGCAGGAGGCCGCCGGACGGGTTGGCGAGGGCCGAGGTGATGCCGCCGAGCCGGGCGATGGCGATGAGCGAGCTGCGGGGGTCGTAGGCGTCGGCCACTTCGAAGGCGGCACGGACCTCGTCGCTGCCGCCGGCGTCCTTGTCGTGGCTGCTGCCTTCGAGGCTGACTTCGACGAGGCCGAGCTGGGTCGACGAGTCGATGAGCCCGGCGGAGATCTGCTTGCCGCTGGCGTCGAGGTACGCGCAGACCGAGCCGTCCCAGGTCGCCTGGCCGCTGGCCGCGTCCACGGCGGTCACGGGCGCCCCGATGGCGGCGATGCGTTCGCCGACGACGACGATGGAGGTGGCCTGCGGTCCCGCCGGCAGGTGGACGGTCGCGCCGTCGACCACGAGGCAGTCGGCGGCGAGGGCGGGGGAGGCCAACAGGCCGAAGGAGAGCGCGAGCAGGGCCTTCATCGGACGTCCTCCTGCCCGAGTTCGAAGTCGGACCAGATGGGGGTGCGGTCGCGGTCGTAGCGCAGGCGGCCGCCCACGAAGACGAGCTGCGCTTCGCTGTAGACGGACAGCGGGTGGCCGTCCCACATCACGACGTCGCCGCGCTTGCCGGCCTCCAGCGTGCCGGTGAGGGAGTCGATGCCCATGACCCAGGCGGGGTTCTTGGTCACCCAGCCCAGGGCGTCGTCGTCGCTGATCTCGATGCCCATGGCCCGGCCCGAAGCCTGCGCCTTGGCGGCCTCCTGGTTCAGCCGCTGGATGCCGATGGGGGAGTCGCTGTGCACGACGGGGATGCCGCCGGCCGCGTGCATCATCGCGATGTTCTCGGGGATGGCGTCGTACGCCTCCAGCTTGAAGCCCCACCAGTCGGCCCAGGTGTTGATGGCCACGCCCTTGTCCGCGAGCACGTCGCGGATCTTGTAGGCCTCCAGTGCGTGGTGGAACGAGCGGACCGAGAAGCCGAACTCGTCGGCCACCTGCAGCACCGACAGCATGTCGTCGGCGCGGTAGCAGTGGACCTGCACCAGGACGTCGCCGTTCAGCACGCCGACCAGGGTCTCCAGATCGAGGTTTCGGTCGACTCGGGCGGGCTCTTCGGGCTCGGCGCCCCGCTTGGGCTTCTTCTTGGGCTTGTCGGCCTCTTCGGCGGCCTTGTTCCACTCGTCGCGCCGCGTCTCGGCGGCGAGGAAGGCGGAGCGGAAGGAGCGCAGGTTGCCCATGCGCGTCGAGGGCCCGCCCTTGTCGCCGTAGACCCGCTTGGGGTTCTCGCCGCAGGCCATCTTCACGACCTCGGGGGCGTCGGCCATCCGCATGGCGCGGGAGCCGCGGGTGGGCACGTTCTGCACGACGACGCCCCGGCCGCCGATGAGGTTGGCCGAGCCCGGCAGGATCATCATCGACGTGACGCCGCCGGCCGCGGCGCGCTCGAAGCCCGGGTCCTGGGGCCAGGTGGAGTGCTCGGCCCAGACGCCGGGAGTCGTCGCCGCCGTGGCCTCGTTGCCGTCGCTGTGGGCGCGGCCGCCGGGGGAGGGGTAGACGCCCAGGTGGCTGTGGGTGTCGATGAGGCCGGGCGTGATGAACTTGCCCGTGGCGTCGATGACCGTGCCCTTGGTCTCCGGCGGATCGCCGGCTCCGACGCCGGCGATCTTGCCCGAGCGCAGCACCACCCAGCCGGGGGAGTGGACCTCGCCGGTGGCGGTGAACACCGTGGCGCCCGTGAGCACGACGGTGGGGGCCGGCTCGGCGGGGGCCGTTTCGATGGGCGCGAGCCCACGGTCTTCGGCGTCCGCCAGCGGCGTCGCGTGGGCCGGTGCGGCCAGCAGGAGGAGCAGGGCGAGTCGGATCATGGGGGGGAGCCTCGGGGGAGAGACCCGGGATCCTGCCCGCGCGCGACCGTGGGCGCCAAGGAAGCGGGGCTTTTGGCGTTGGCGGGCGCTTGTTGCGGCGGTGTGGAGCAGGCCTCGCGGCGCGTTGGCGGAGGGCTGGAAGTTCGGTCACGGGGTGGGCGGGCCCCGGGGCCTCGGTCAGGGTGGGCGTCCCACCGACGTGCTGGAGCCGCCATGCCTCTTCGACTTGCCCTGATGTTGCTGTTCGCCTCCATCACGCTGCTGCTGAGCGCCTGCACCCGGGGAAGCTCCGGGGAGGACGACGGCATCCCGGGCCTGGACGACAACGACCTGCCGAGCCTGGACGACGACGACGCGGCCGACGACGACGACGCGGCCGACGACGACGACGCGGCCGACGA
>Ga0055584_100001438_pt1 | contig 23316 bp, 18 predicted proteins | sample OSDHelmetaG_FD_58716 | JGI IMG/M metagenome (GOLD analysis project Ga0055584, IMG submission 58716) | Pelagic marine sediment microbial communities from the LTER site Helgoland, North Sea, for post-phytoplankton bloom and carbon turnover... | ecosystem: Environmental > Aquatic > Marine >...
AAGAGCGCGCCTTTTTCGTCCACTTGTCCCAACCAAGGCTCTTGATCCATCAACACTTCCAAGTTGGCCAGCGCGGCCGCGCAGCATACCGGGTGCCCTCCAAATGTCGTAATGTGCCCGAGAATAGGGTCGTGGGTCAGCAGCTCCATGTTCGCCTTGGAGCTGATGAAAGCGCCGATTGGCATACCGCCTCCAAAGGCTTTGGCGGTCGTTAGAATGTCTGGGATGACCTTAAAACGTTCAAACGCATAGAGGGTTCCGGTTCGTCCGAGACCCGTTTGGATTTCGTCAAAGATCAACAGAGCACCCGTCTCATCGCATCGATCGCGAAGTGCCTCTAGGTAGCCCGGTACAGGGATGCGGACTCCCGCATCGCCCATGACGGGTTCCACGATTACGGCCGCAGTCTTGTCGGTTATGGCGTGCAGCTCGCTGGTCTGATTGAAGTGGATGAAGGTGGTGCCGGGTACAAAGGGTCTAAAGGCTTGCTTTTTGATTTCGTTTCCGCTCACGCTCAAGGACCCATGCGTGCCTCCGTGGTATGCACCGCGCATGGCGACAATTTGAAAACGACCCGTAACGCGCTTGGCGAGTTTCAAAGCGGCCTCGTTGGCTTCCGTTCCTGAGTTGACAAAGTAGCTGCAGTTCAGGGATTTAGGGAGTGTGGAGGCGAGTTTGTCTGCCAACCTGTTTTGCGGGTCTTGGGAAAACTCACCGAAAGGGATGACGTGTTGGTACCGATCCAGTTGGTCTTTGATTGCCGCAATCACATAGGGGTGGCGATGACCGATGTTGGCGACAGCGATACCCGAGATCAAATCCAAATAACGCTTACCGCTCTTGTCGTAGATGTAGCAACCTTCAGCTCGATCTACTTCAATGCCCATTGGGAAAGGACTGGTCTGCGCTATGTGAGGGGAGAACGGCATTCTATTTGGCAAAAGTGGTCAAGAATGTGCACGGAATGAAATACTAGTTTTATTTTTCAAGCTGACTAAACCCTTTTCGAACGTAATGATTAGAATACTACTGCTGTGCTTGACGATAGGGTTAATGGGGGTGGAGATCTATGCCCAAAACTTGGAAGACAGTCTTCGCGCCGGGATTCAATCCGTCGCAGACAAAGAGAGTAAGGTGGATCTACTCAACGAGCTGGCCCAAACATTTTTCGATTCCAGCACGGATAGTGTAGTAGCAATAGGTACTCGATCCTTTGAACTCGCTACATCCATTGAGTATGAAGAAGGAGCAGCATACGCTAAAAAGCATATTGGGATTGCCTATTATGTGCTAGGCGAGTACGTAATGGCTATCCAATATTGGGGAGAAGCAAGAAAGATTTTTGAAACAATCGGACACAACGTGGGACTGTCCAATATGTACAACAACATTGGGGCAGTCTACTACGATCGAGGCAATGAGACCAAAGCCCTGGATTATTATTTGGAATCATTGAAGTATGCTGAATTGGAAGGAGATACGCTGAGGATTGCGACGGCTTGGATGAACATTGGTACAGTACACTCAGATAGATTGGTGACGAGGCCAAAGGCGATTACGGCCTACCGCAAAGCCCTCAAACTGGATCAAGCCATCCATTACGACAGGGGAATAGGTGCGGTCACCTTGAACCTCGGTGCAGCATACTTAGGCATGGATATGCTGGATTCAGCACTTTATTATTTAGATATATCCAAGGAAGCTTCGCGAGTCTGGAAAGCGTGAACAAATCGCTTTGTTAGAGGAGAAGTTAGCCCAATTGAAAGACTAGTAGCTGCTTATTCTGTTCGGAATTACTTTCGAGCAATCGCCCGTTTGGCGGCGGAGATGATATCCGTAACGTCTAGGCCGTACTTCTTCATCAGGTCTTCCGGTTTCCCACTTTCACCGAACTTGTCATCTACGGCAACAAATTCCTGTGCAACAGGGTAGTGGGTGCTGGTCACTTGCGCTACAGCTTCACCCAATCCCCCGAATCGGTTGTGTTCTTCTGCTGTGACCAAGCATCCTGTTTTTCTGACAGAAGCTAAAATGGCCTCCTCATCGATCGGTTTGATGGTGTGAATGTTGAGCAAGTCTACCGCAATACCTTCCTTCTCTAGCTCTTTAGCAGCAAGTATAGAATACCACACCAAGTGCCCCGTGGCAATGATGGTGACATCTGCCCCGTCATTGATCTTCCACGCTTTTCCAATTTCAAAACGATCCTTAGGGGCGAAGATCGGCCAAGACGGACGTCCGAATCGGAGGTAGACCGGTCCTTCCCAGTCCTTGATCGCTTTGGTGGCGGCGAAAGTTTGGTTGTAATCGCACGGGTTGATAACGGTCATTCCCGGAAGCATCCGCATAAGCCCAATGTCTTCGAGGATTTGGTGAGTGGCACCGTCCTCACCAAGCGTCAGACCAGCGTGAGAAGCACATATCTTGACATTCTTCCCCGAATAGGCAATGCTCTGTCGGATCTGATCGTATACGCGACCCGTACTGAAGTTCGCAAAGGTTCCTGTAAAGGGAATCTTGCCGCCAATCGTAAGGCCTGCCGCCATTCCGATCATGTTTGCTTCTGCAACTCCCGTTTGGAAGAAGCGGTCTGGAAAATTGTCGGCAAAGGCGTTCATCTTGAGCGAGCCTGTGAGGTCTGCGCAAAGTCCAACCACCCGCTCATCTTCCTTGCCCAATTCATAGAGGGCATCTCCAAAACCACTGCGTGTGTCTTTCTTCTCGGTCGGGTTGAAATCGTGTATGCTCATAGGTTGTTCAATTCAGCTTCACGGCAACGGAAGCTCCAGAGGTTACTTTGAATTTTCTTTCTACGGTAAAGATGCTCCCGCGCGCCTGCTTGGGTCTAAACACGGCGACATAGTCGCCAGGTTGCAGGCTGAGCGATTCTCTTTCTTTGGTTAAGCTTAGGTCTACCACCAATTCCAATCCGTCTTTGGTCTGCAGGTAGACCGAACCGTAGCCGTAGCCCAGTTTGCTAAATGTAGCGCTTCCAGCTTGCGGAATTTCGATGGTAGTAGTGTGGCTTTGTGATATCTCTACATCCTCAATGTAAGTGCGAGGCAAGGTCAGGATCTCCAGATCGTACTTGCCGACGATGTAACGCTGTTTCTCTGTAAATCCTTGGATGTGTAAGGTCTTCATTTGATCGGCCTGTCGGACAATTACGTTGAGGTGCTGATTCTCAGGATTCAGCCCCAGCATTTTGAATTCCAGATCTCCGAGTGGGGTAGGAATGCCTATGATCGTATGTTTTCCGGGAGTCACTACGGCGCTGTCGGTGAAGCGCGGTGGGACCGTATGTGCCACTACCCGGTAGACGTGTGCGGGATTCAAGGCAAGAGTGTCTGGATTGCCTTTTACATTCATGGTGTGCACGAAGTTGTGGATGACCTCTCCGGTGCGCTGGTCGTAGAACGTCATGTTGATGTTGGTCTCGGTCGGATTTCCCGAGAAGTCAAGCAAATTCACCTGAGCGGTTGTATTGTTCAAGGCTTGCGAGATGACGACACCAAGGGCCGTTTTAAATTTTTCCTGACTCGAAGCATCGAAGTACGTGCCGACGCATTCAAAGGCTTCGCGGAACTCAACATCGAGACCAACGCCAATGACAAATGGTTTTAGGATGATGCCGCGCTTTTGCAACGCCAGTGAAACGGCACAAGGATCCCCATCACATTCTTCTATGCCATCTGTGATCAGGATGATGATGTTCCGGCATTCGCCTCGGGGACATTTGGGAAAATCATCTGCCGCTTTTTCTAGGGTGGCCGCAATGGGAGTGGTTCCTTTTGGTTGGAGCTTGTAGAGCTCGTTCTTCATGCGAACCACATTGCTGGAGCCGAAGGTTACCAGCAGTTTAGTGTCGTCGCAGTCTTGTCCTTTTTGATAGAACTTCTCTTGGCCGTAAACGCGCAAAGCCATCTCGAGGTTTTCTACGCCGCGCAATGAATCGAGGGCAGAGGAGAGGAGCTTGGTCGCCAAGTCAATTTTTGGCTTGCGCTCCCAAACCCCGTTCATACTGTTGGAAGCATCGAAAATGAAAAGTATACGCGTCAGCGGTTGCTCTTGCTGGGCAGATGCGTTCCATCCCAGACAAAAAAGTAGTGCTATCAGTAAAATTCTCTGCATACGCATTGTAACGAACCGCTTAGGTGTTTTAGCGTCAATAATCACCCTCCGTCTCTTCCAACTGTTGCAAAGCCTGCGCCAACTGTTCATCATTCGGAGCAACGCCATGCCATTTATGGGTACCCATCATGAAGTCGACACCCTGTCCCATCTCGGTGCGCATGATGATTACGATCGGATAACCTTTTCCCGTCATCGACTTCGCCTCGTGTAGCGTCTGCACGATTGCCGCCATATCGCTGCCGTCCATTTCAAGCACCTTCCATCCAAATGCTTCCCATTTGGCGCGCAGGTTTCCGAGAGACATCACATCGCTCACGTCGCCATCGATTTGTCGATTGTTGAAGTCTACTGTTGCAATCAGGTTGTCCACCTTCATGTGTGGTGCAGCCATTGCGGCTTCCCAGATTTGACCTTCTTGCAGCTCCCCATCACCGTGAAGCGTGAATACCAATTTATCGTCGCCGTTGAGCTTCTTCGCCAAGGCCGCACCAATTGCTACGCTGAGGCCTTGGCCTAAACTTCCGGATGCCATTCGGATTCCAGGAAGATGTTCGGCTGTGGTAGGATGACCTTGAAGACGTGTGTTCAAAGCGCGAAATGTCCCCAACTCAGCAATTGGAAAATAGCCGCTGCGGGCCAATGTGCTATACCAAACAGGCGAAATGTGTCCGTTTGATAGAAAAAAGAGGTCTTCCCCTTTCCCGTCCATTGAAAAATGTTGCGGGTCGAAATGCATCATTTCTCCATACAGGGCGGTGAGAAAGTCGGTGCATCCGAGTGATCCTCCAGGATGTCCACTGGATTGCGAGTGGACCATTCTGACAATATCACGTCTTACTTGGGAGGAGCGCTTTTTGAGTTCGGTTAGTTCAGCCATGGGATTCGTTGAATGGTGCGAAAATAGAAGGCCTCCATCGCGTAGAAAACGAATGTTTAAAACTTTTGAGAACTTCAAATTGAGCTACATTTGAGACATCTTTAAAAGAAGGAACTTGAGCACATGATGAAATGGAAAAGCATATTGACACTCTTCGGATTGGCCATTGGACTGACAGCAGGCTTATTGGCGCAATCTGTCGGATATATGGAGAACAAGGGGCAGTGGGATGAAGAGATAGTGGCACGGTATTCTCTAGCCAATGGTGTCGCTTGGTTCATGGAAGATAGAGTGCGCATCCCAATCGTTGAAGAATCAGTCCACATGGCGACGATCGAAGCGACCCATGACGCGCCAGAAGGAGACCATTTTATTTCAGGACATACGTACGAAGTTCGATTCGGAAGCGCCACATCTCCCGCATCCATCGATTTGAAATCCAGGCATAAAGATTACGCCAACTTTTTTTTAGGAAAGGATCGACGGAAGTGGGCGAGTCGCGTTGGCATCTATGATGAGCTGCATTATGTAGAAGTGCATGAGGGGGTTGATCTAGTATGGACCTTCCAAGAAGGAAACATGAAGTATACCTACTCAGTAGACCCGGAAGTTGATCCGCGAAACGTCTTCTTAGAGTACAATGCCATTCGCTCTATCAAAGTGGTGAACGGAGACCTACACATACAATTACCCAATCTGACAGTAGTTGAGCAACGGCCCTACGCTTATCAGGTGCTCGATGGAAAAGAAGTGGAGGTTGACTGCGCTTTCGATGTGGAGGATAACCGCGTGCATTTCAGTCTGGGTGATTACGACCCTAACTACAAACTATTCATCGATCCGGTCATTGTTGGGTCCACGAACATCGGAGCTACAGTTATGACCTTTGGGCACAGTGCTACGTTTGATCAGTTTGGCAACATCATCGGGGGAGGGCGCCCTTTCGGGCAGGGATACCCAACGGATACGGGCTCGTTTCAAATGAATTACGGCGGAGGCTCGGTCGACATAGGCATCTCGAAATTAAACGATGACGCCAGCGACCTCCTGTGGAGCACTTACATCGGTGGGTCAGACCAAGAGTATGTCCACAGTATTGTGGTCAATGGATTCAACGATGTAGTGGTTTATGGAAAGACGTATTCCACCGATTACCCAGTGGCTGCCAATGCATTAGACACATCATACAACGGCGGTATCGATATTTGTTTGACCATCATTTCAGACAGCGGTGACGTCTTAATCGGCTCCACGTACCTAGGTGGAGAAGGTGCCGATGGCGCTAACAGTATTTCCGGTGTTCCTTATGCCAGCTTTAAAGGAGAGGTGGTTTGCGACATCTACAGCAACGTTTACGTGGCCAGCACTACCTCGAGCGATTCGATCCAGGTTTCAAGTACGGCCTGGGCTACGAACCGAATCGGCATGCAGGATGGCTATGTGGCGAAACTCAATTACAACCTCTCGGTCCTTGAATTTGGCACCTACCTCGGTGATTCGCTCAACGACGGCGCGTTCAACCTAAAGCCCGCAAAAGATGGGACTGTGTACGTCGTTGGCGTTACTTCGAGTCCTGATTTCCCAACCACAGCAGGAGCAGAGGACGAAGGATATAACGGAGGTCAGAGCGATGGATTCATCACCCGATTGAGCGCCGACGGATCGAGTATTTTGCAAAGCACCTTTATTCGCTCAGACAGCACGCTGAACGATGCGGACCGCGGACTCTTCTTACAAGTCGACCGAGATGGGGAAATCTTTGTTTTGGGCACATCGGGTGGAAGTATTGTCGCCGATACCAATCGTTACGTGGGCCCTGGTACGAACCAAGGAAGCTACATTCGGAAATACACTAAAACGCTCGATTCGATCCACTGGACATCGACTTTCGCGAACCTTTCGCATTCGGCATTCTTAGTAGACAACTGTAAAAACATCTATGCCGCAGGAAACGGGGCCAATGGAAATGGCAATTTTGAATTGACCGCCAATGCAGTGCAGCCATCACCTGCAGGGTTCTATATCATCGTTCTCAACCCGGAGGCTGACAGCTTGATCCATGGAACATTTTTCGGTACTGCAGGTTCCCATGTGGATGGAGGAACCAGTCGTTTCGACAAAAGAGGTGCGGTATACCAAGCCACATGTACGAATGGATTTTCTTTTCCGCAGACTTCAAATGCCTGGTCGGGAAACCAAAACGGCGGAACCTATGACCTCACCCTATTCAAGATTGATTTTGAAGTAGAAGCAGCCGTGGCCAATGCGCAGGTAGCTCCGAACAGCGTGGGTTGTGTTCCGCACACGGTCAACTTCACCAACTTCGGAAGCCAAGGCCTCAGCCACCAATGGAATTTCGGCGATGGAGACACTGCCCTTACACAAACACCTTCTCACACCTACACCCAACCAGGGCAATACGAGGTTTTGTACATCATCTTTGATTCTGTAGGGTGTGTGCTTAGCGATACCGCCACTTTAATCATCACCGTATACGACACATCCTCTATTGAGATACTTACGGATTCTGCGATTTGCAACGAAACGGTAACCCTCTTCGTGGAGAGCCCCTTTTCAACCTACCTATGGTCCGACGGTAGTTTGGGGAACCAAATCGAAGTGACGGAGAGCGGGGCGTACTGGGTAGAAGTGGTGAATGCGTGCGGCAATTTTGGAGACACCTTTGACGTCGAGATCATTCCACCCTTCGAATTCAGCTTGATCAACGACACAGGTATTTGCGAACCGGGATTCTTCCTCGAAGGGCCGAATGCTGCGACCCACTTCCTTTGGAGTACGGGTGATACTACTCAATCTACGCTTGTTTCAAATACCGGAGATTACATATTGATTGCGGGTAATGAGTTTTGCAGCGATACAGACACGGTGAACGTGCGTGTTTCCTACACAAACTTTACGACTAGCGATACGGTAGTTTGTGCGGAATCGGTTGAATTATCTGTGGTAAATGACGATGGCACCATTACTTGGAGTACCGGTGATACAACGGCATCAATAAGCATTACCGAAGAAGGAGTGTACTGGGTGAGATTGGAGAATGGATTTTGCACAACAGTCGATACCATCCGTGTAGACCTAAGTCCGACCCTCGTCGACCTTGGTCCCGACACGGTGATTTGCACGCCCGGCGTCTTCTCTGCCTTTGATCCTACGTTGGTTTCTTACTTATGGAGCACGGGTGATTCGGTTTCCGAAACTTTTGTAGATACCTCCATGACCCTCTGGGTTATTGGTAGAAGTGATCTCTGTGCAGATACCGACACCATCAACGTATCGCTAGAGACCTTGAGCTTTTCCATCACTGAGGAGTTGGTATGCGATCGCGACAGCCATTACCTCGTGGCGCCTGGGCCTTCTGGAGCCTCGTTTAGCTGGAGTACTGGAGATTCAACACGAACTACTGAGGTGTACAGCACGGGAGTTTATTACGTGACGGTGACCACTGAGCACTGTGCCTTGGCAGATTCGCTCAGCATCATTTTTGCCAATGCCCCAAAATTTAGTTTGGGAGAAGATCAGGTCATATGCGACGGAGAGGAAGTGCGCGTAACGGTGGATTCGGTTTGGTCGACCGTGCGTTGGAACAATGGAGACACCGGTAGGTCAGTGCTCGTAAGCGATTCAGGGTTGATCTACGCGTCGATGTCGTTCAATGGATGTGAAGGCAGGGATAGCATCAACGTAACTTGGAGAAAGCTTGATCCAGATTCGTTTTTCATCATCCCCAATGTTATCACTCCCAATTATGACGGCATCAATGATCTGTTGGGCTTGAACGTGGTCAATAAGAATTTGGTTACCGAATACGAGCTCCTCGTATACAATAGATGGGGTGTATTGCTCTTCGAATCTGAATACATCAACCACGATTGGGATGGTCGCCTGCCGTCCGGTGAAATGGCGGAAGAAGGCACCTATTTTTACCTTTTGCGGGCGAATACCATTTGTACCGACATCCCGATTATTGAGGTCAAAGATCATGTGACCATTCTCCGATAAGAGCTTCTGCTTCTTGTTGAAATAGTATCCATTACCAAAAGGGTTGGGGAATTCGTATTTTTAGCCCAGTTTAGAAATGGACTTACGCAAGAAATTATCGGTGAACCGTAAAAGCTTCCTCCTTAGTTGTTGGCTCATGTGGGCTACATGTCCGTTGTCGGCTCAAATCATATTTGGAGGCACCACCGACACCTTAGGTTCTGAATGCTACCAACTAACCGGCCTTACTGCGGCAGCAGGAGGGTATGTATATGAACAAACCCCTCTCAATCTTAACCAGTCTTTTGACCTCAGTTATGACGTGTGGCTGGGCGATAATGACAATGGTGCAGACGGCATCGTGTTTGTTTTGCGGGGTGGATTGACCGGATCACTGATTGGTAGCTCTGGAGGGTCGATAGGCTTCTCGGGAAGTGGATTTACCTCGAATTCATTCGGGATTGAAATTGATACATGGCAAAACGGCGATTACGGCGACCCCGTCGAAGATCACATTGGCATATTTAGGAATGGACCTGTGGATCACACGGCTTCTAACTCCCTAGCCGGACCCGTGCCCGCCTTATCTGGTGGTGGAAATATGGAAGATGGTGAGAACCACGGTCTTCGGGTGACATGGAATCCCAATACGGATGTGCTTCGTGTCTATCTCGACTGTTCACTTCGCATTTCTCTAGAGGTTGACCTGATTGACGACGTGTTCAATGGTGATAACTTGGTGCATTGGGGCTTTTTAGGGACGACAGGTGGGGGTTACAATGAACAAGGCTTTTGTGGGCCGCAGGCTATCGGTGGGTTCAACAACAACCTTACCGCCTTCTTGCTTTGTCCGGGAGATTCGGTGCAACTCGAAGCGGGTGACTCTTCGGTTGCATACCTGTGGTCTCCAATCGCGGGTTTGAGTGATTCTACATCGAATGCTCCTTGGGCTTCTCCTTTGGATTCCACTACCTATGTGGTGCGAAAGATCTCAGGGTGCGATACTGCTTTTGACTCGGTTGACGTCAACATTTTCCCCTTTGTACTTGACCTCCTTTCAGATACGAGCATCTGCGCATCAAGTTTTACCATTGAGGGGCCAGTGGGGGCGGAATTCTATTTATGGAATACGGGAGACACCACGCCGAACATTACGATTGACACCGCGGGCAATTATTCCCTTGTAGCCAGTTCTGGAGTCTGCATTGATACGGATTATGTTTTTATAGATATGGCCTACCTCCAAAACGAATGGTTGGATACGGTGCTTTGCGAAGGGGAACTTTCGCTCAGCGTTTACAACCCAAATGGAACTACGCTTTGGAGTACAGGGGACACGTTGGAATCGATTGACATAACAGAGGGTGGTCTGTACGCGGTCACGCTCACGCTGCAAGATTGTGTTTTAGAGGATTCGATCGATGTGCGATTCCGTGCAGTTTCAGTGATTCTGCCTGAGGACACCACCTTTTGCGGACCTGCCGTCATTCAAGCGACGCTTTCAGGGAGCGGTCAGCTGGAATGGAATACGGGTGATACCGGTAGTAGTATTTCAGTGGACTCTTCAGGAATCCGATGGTTGTCGTTTAGCAATGATTGGTGTTCGGACGCTGATACGGCCTTTATTAGGGTAGAGTCATTTGCGTTGGTAGATACATTTCTACTCCTGTGCGATGAAGTCAATACGACGCTTTCGGCACCAATGAATGAGCCTTGGAAGTATCAATGGTCTACTGCGGATACGACAGCTTCCATTGTGGTCAATCAAAGTGGTGTTTACGATATCACGGTAGAAAGCGCGTTCTGCACCTTTACTGACGCCATGGAATTGGTGTTGAGCACTTCGCCGATGTTCGAGCTTGGAGATGACATTGTGCTCTGTGCTGGACAAGAGGCGAAAGTGACCCCGATACCTGAATGGGAAGGAATGCGTTGGAGTACGGGTGAGGTTGCGTCGTCCATCTTAATCGCTGATACGGGCTTCCTAGTTGCAGAGGCTTCCTATGAAGGGTGTTTATATAGGGACTCCATCTATGTGTCGTCGCGCTCCTTGAATCCGGATGATTTCTTTGTCGTGGGCAATGTCCTAACGCCCAATGCAGATGGATTGAATGATGCACTGCGACTGGAACTCGCAGATCCTTCAGTCATTGACAGCTATCGATTGTCTGTATTCAACCGGTGGGGAGGCTTGATCTTCGAATCAACCTTCCTGAACAATGGGTGGGATGGCGCCATGCCCAATGGTAGTCCAGCTCCTAATGGCACCTACTTCTATCTTCTCCAAGCGGAAACTACCTGCGATGACTTGCCCGTGATAGAGGTCAGAGATAACCTCACATTGTTGCGCTGAATTTCGCCTACATTTGCCGCCCAAATTTTAACCAATGGCGCTTAAGTGTGGTATCGTAGGATTGCCGAATGTCGGTAAGTCAACTCTTTTCAATTGTCTCAGCAATGCAAAGGCGCAAGCTGCGAATTTCCCATTCTGCACGATCGAGCCAAACGTCGGTACCATCACGGTTCCAGATGAGCGTTTGAACGCGCTGGCAGGCTTGGTGAATCCGGAACGCATTGTTCCCACCACCATAGAGATCGTCGACATCGCTGGATTGGTAAAAGGCGCGAGCAAAGGCGAAGGCCTCGGTAACCAGTTCCTCGGCAATATTCGCGAGTGTGATGCCATCATCCACGTCGTACGGTGCTTTGAGGATGGAAATGTTGTACACGTAGACGGAAGCGTAAACCCCGTGCGCGACAAGGAAGTCATTGACATGGAATTGCAGCTAAAGGACCTAGATACCTTAGAGAAGCGCATTGATAAGGTAAAAAAGCAAGCACGCGTCGGTGATAAGGATGCCAAAAAGGTGTTCGACATCTTAGAGAAATACCGTGTCCACCTCGAAGAAGGTAAATCTGCGCGCTCAGCGGATGTGGATGAAAAGGAGCGTGAAATCGTTAGTGACCTCTTCCTGCTGACCGATAAGCCTGTGATGTATGTGTGCAACGTAGAAGAAGGATCGGTTGTATCCGGAAACGCGCATGTAGAGGCGATTCGTGAGGCGGTGAAAGATGAAAATGCGGAAGTCTTGGTACTTGGCGTAGGCATTGAAGCTGACATCGCGTCGCTGGAGACCTTTGAAGAGCGTCAGATGTTCTTGGAGGACCTTGGTTTGAAAGAGGCAGGGGTGAGTAAGCTCATCGTCAGCGCATATAGATTGCTCGATCTTCAAACCTACTTCACGGCAGGGGTGAAAGAAGTGCGCGCCTGGACCATCGAAAAAGGCATGAAGGCCCCTCAAGCAGCGGGAGTAATTCACACTGATTTTGAAAAAGGATTCATCCGCGCTGAGGTCATCGGCTACGATGACTTCATCCAATTCAAGTCAGAATCCGGAGCAAGAGACGCGGGTAAATTACACGTGGAAGGGAAGGAATATGTGGTCAATGATGGCGATGTTATGCACTTCCGATTCAATGTATAATAGCAGCTATAAGTAATTGATATCCAATAAGAAATGATGTCTTACTTCTAGTTATAGATGATTAATTGTTTGATCGCTTTTCCAGCCTCGTTCTCCATGTGAATATAATAGCTTCCTGGTGCAAGTTCAGGCGTTAAGCGCACCTCTTGAGTGCCACCAGTACGTTGACTGAATACCACCCTTCCATCCATTGCATAGATGGTAATGACTCTCATTGGAACTCCTGCGCTTTCTATTTGAAATGCGCCTGAGGTTGGATTCGGATAGAGCTGGATGCTTTCGGAATCAAGGGTCTGAATACCTACGATTTCTACTTCAAAACACTCCGATGTGTCGCTGCAACCATTTAATGTAACGATGACAGCATAGTTTCCAGAAAAAATTGGACTGAAGAGTTTTCCAGTTGCTCCAGCAATGTTGGAAAAACCAGCGTCACAATCTACCCATTGGTACGATGCCCCTTGCTGCTGTGCGCTGAGTAGGCTTCCTGATTGTAAAACGGAGGTGTTGACGGTATCAATGGTAAGGAAGACAGTGATGATGCTATCGCATCCCGCTTCACTTGGCAGGGTGTCTTGATAGGTGCCTGAGCTCGTCCATGTTTGATTGCCCGACGGAGACGTGTAGCTTAGACAGGCTGTGACATTTTGAGAGCTGGATGCGTTTCCGATGACATGCAGAGTGATGGTCATGTTTGAATCACAACCCGCGCTGTTCAGGATGGTGTCGTGGTAGACTCCAGAGAAGAAAATTGTATCGCTTCCACTGGGCAATACATAGGATTCACACACGGAGATACTGGGCGAACTGAACGTGTTCAAAATGGAGACGTCAAGGGTAATCAATGAATCGCATCCAGCCGCGTTCGGAATCGTGTCGTGATAGGTCCCCGACTCAGTCCAGAGATAGTTGCCGCTCGGCGATGTGTACGATGCGCATGCCGACACCTGCAATTGGCTAGAAGAGCTGTTGGCAAACGTCAAATCAATGGTGATGATGGAATCACAGGCAGTAACACTTTGGATGGTGTCGGTGTATGTGCCAGCGGTCGTCCAAGTATAGTTTCCGCTCGGACTCACATAACTTCCGTCGCAACCCACTGCTTCGATGCTTGAGGTTAGGGTGCCTGTTGTCAAAGGGTACCCAGCGACCCAGTTAGATGAAGACCCGCTGAGGCTAAAACCTTGAAGGGTGCCGTTGTTGCCGTTGCCGCTGGCATCATAGGTTGTGTTCGAACCCGAATTACTTCCACCTGCAATGCCTTCGTTTAGCTTGTAATAGGCTACTAAGTTGGAGTCTGGACTGCAGAATTCAGCGAACATGTTCTGGGTGATCTCTGTAGGAGTCAGCGTTTTGTTCCAAAATCGAACTTCGTCGATGGATCCGATGAAAGCGTTGACATTGTCGATGCGCCTTCCGATGCGGAAATTTGTCGTGGATGAGGTGTTCATGGTGACCGAAGTGAGGTTGAATGCGGCTTCCAGTCCGCCGTCTACGTACAGGCGAAACTTAGTCGAGGCGCTATTGTCATAGGTCACGGCAACATGGTGCCATTGGTTGTCTGAGATAACGGTGGTTCCTGTAACCCCTTGTCCGCCAATCTCACATCTTAGTTTTCCTGCAATCAAGTTGAAGGTGAATCGCTGGCCTAAATTCATGTTGCCGTAATCAGCGATGACTTCTTGGGTGGATACATAGGTGGTTTTAATCCATGCTTCAATGCTCCTGTCGGCGGTTCCTGTAACACCATCATAGCCGGTTTGCACATAATCATCAGTTCCGTCAAAACTCAATCCGTTCTGGGCAAATAAATGGGAGAATTGAAGTGGTAGTAAAAGGGTAAAGCAAAGGAGTGTGGACGTAAGGCGCATGCTCAAATTTTTATGCAAATGTGAGCATCAAGAACGAAATGTTAGCATTCAACCCTTGCAGGAGGAACAATTTCTTGCGCAGGGACGTTAACTTCGCAACGAAATTGAAAACCATCATCTTGCCATGGCGATAATGATCACCGATGAATGCATCAACTGCGGTGCATGCGAACCGGAATGTCCGAACAACGCAATCTATGAAGGAGGCGTGGAATGGCGTTTCTCTGACGGAACGTCCCTCTCAGGAATGATCGAGGGGAAAAACGGAGCGTCAGCAGAAGCGGACGATGAGAATGAGCCAAATTCCATGGACGTGTACTACATCGTTACCGATAAGTGCACTGAATGCGTTGGCTTTCATGACGAGCCTCAATGTGCAGCTGTTTGCCCTGTAGATTGCTGCGTGGATGACCCTGATTACCGAGAAAGCGAAGAGGCTTTGCTCGAAAAAAAGGAGTTTCTCCACCTTTAAACGTCAATTACTTTTACAACACCTCGAATTTCCCTGCGTTAAACGACCAATCTTCGCATCGATGATGAATCGTTTATTCCTAGCATTGCTCTGTTTCGTTTTGCCATTCAGTGGGATTGCGGACGATGAGCAAAACGTAACCCTTAAGGCCAAAATCAAGCAACTGGTCGTGCTTCGAAAAGCCGTGCTAGAGGCGGAGAACGAAGAAGAAAGGGTAGAGGCCAATGCCGACTTCTTGCGGTTCATGCGGGATGCACTCGCTCACCCTGCGAGTTTTGAAACCGACTTTGATACCATCCCTTCCATCGCTGACTTGCGCAGTGGCGATGGATATTTCCGGATGATCAATTGGAACCTTCCTTACGACGATGGCACCAACCGCTATTTCTGCTTTGTTCAATACTATGACAAAAAGCTGAAGGAGAATAAGGTGGTAGAGCTCAAAAAGGGTTTCAGAGACCTAGAAGAGGAATACCGAAAAGTCTTCAGCGATCGAGATTGGTACGGCTGTCTTTATTACCAGATCATTCCAAGTAAAAAGGGCCGCAAGCGCAAGCGTGCTTACATGCTCCTTGGGTGGGATGGACACGATCAATATTCATCGCTCAAGGTCATCGACGTGATGACCATCACGAACCGTGGAATTCGTTTTGGTGCCGACATCTTTGAATACCCCTATGAGCGGAACATTCGGCGGTATATATTGCAGTACAAGGCAGACGCCTCTGTTTCACTTCAATACGATGAACGCAAGAAGCGCTTCATTTTCAATGAATTGGTGCCGATGCAGCCTGACCTAGAAGGGATGTATGAATTCTATATCCCGGTACTTGAGTTCGACGCCTTTGAATGGAAGCGTCGGAAATGGGAGTTTATTGAGAAGGTGGATGCAAAAGCGGGGAGTCGAGATAAGATCTACAATGACCCTCCAGAAGAGCAGAATATCCGCTGAAAGATGCTTGGTGCATCGCGCTGAATTCCCCTTCTTTGTATTCCATGTTTCGCCCCCTTGTCAAATACTTGATGAAGCGCTCCCTCAAAGAGCTGGATCGCCAGCCATCGCTGGTTAGAGGGGAGCATATTCGCGACGTGGCTATTGTGGTGGCTTTCCGTTCTGATGAGACATTTGCCCACGCGCAGCAATACGTGAAGGAGTGGCGTAAACGTGGAATGCGATCGGTAGATCTATACGTTTTCTTCCCCGGCAAGAAGCAGCAGGAATCTTATTCTCCGAATCCGCAAGACATCCCCTTTTCAAGAAAGGATTTCAACCTAGCGGGAAAGGCTACCTCGCCCGATCTTGTGAAAGCATTGCGCACTGAGTACGACGTGTTGATCGACCTCTCTAGGGGTCGCTTCTTTGCGTGTGACGTGGTCATCGCCAAGATCAAAGCCAAATGGAAGGTAGGAGAGAATGATGATAACCGGGCTTTTCTCTTAGACCTCATGATCGACATCAAACAAGATCCAGACGTGCGGAAACTGATGCACCATATGGACCATTACATCAATCATCTAAATACATCAAACGCGGCATGAAAGACTTCAGCGGAACAGGAGTGGCCATGGTCACACCCTTCAAGCAAAGTGGCGAAGTAGATTTTGAAGGCCTTGAGCGCCTCACAGAGCACTTGGTAAAAGGCGGCCTGGAATACTTAGTTGTACAAGGCACAACAGGGGAGAGCGCTACGCTCTCGGCTTCCGAAAAACAAGAGGTGTTAGACTGCGTTGTTGATGTCAACAACGGGCGACTTCCTGTAGTATTTGGCCATGGCGGAAACAATACTCGCACGCTGATCGAAGGCTTTGAGAAGATTGACCTCAAAGGAGTAGATGCGATCCTTTCTGCGAGTCCTTACTACAACAAGCCTACACAAGCGGGAATCGTGGCGCATTACAAGGCGCTGGCAGACGCAAGTCCGCTACCGATCATCCTTTACAACGTACCCGGTCGGACGGCTTCAAACATGTTGTATGAAACTACGTTGGCACTGGCAGAACACAAACAGATCATTGCGGTCAAGGAGGCTTCAGGAGATTTAGACCAAGTAGGCGCCATCATCAAGCGCAAGCCCAACGGATTTTTGGTGCTCAGTGGAGATGACCCGCTGGTCGTTCCACACATGTCGCTGGGTGGAGACGGAATCATCTCGGTAATCGCCAATGCATTTCCAAAGCAATTCTCAGACATCACGCGTGCATGCAAGGCGGGCGATTATGACAAGGCCAGAAAGCTGCATTACCTCTTGGTGGATTTCATTTACCTTCTCTTTCAAGAAGGAAATCCTGGCGGAATCAAAGCGGCGCTCCAAATCCTTGGCGTTACGCAGCAATACTTGAGGCTTCCGTTGGTCCAGGTAAGCAGTGAACTCTACCGAAAAATGGAGAAGAGCATTTCCAATATTCAGAAGGCTAGCAATGCGTAAATGGCCCGTCCTTCTCGGCTTTCTGCTTTGTGCCATTACATTGGTCGCACAGAAGCCGTTTGAGGGGCGCATCCATTACTCGGTCAACTACCTCAGTTTTCCAGACGGTATGGAAGGAACTGAATTGGCCTTACCACAACAGATGACCTTGGTCATCAACGGGGCAAACTACCGTATGCAACAGGCTTCTGCCTTGGCTGGCGACCTTGTTTGGATCCGTCCCGAAGGAGGAGATACGGTCTATCAATTGTTTGATTTCATGGGCCGCAAGGTGTATTTGGCGATACCCCTTGGGAAGGGAGCTGCGAAGTATCGGATTGTCCCCAAAGAAGGCGAGCTGACCTTGGCGGGGGTAGAATGCTCCCGGCGATTTGCCCAAGATGCTTCGGGAGAGCACAAGGAAATGTGGGTGTGGGAGCGATATAAAAACCCGTTGACCAATGACTTCCCTTCGTTGAAGTCACTGCCCCTGCAATTTGACATGGAGCGCAACGGCATTCGGATGCGGTTTTCAGTGGAACGGATCATCGAAGAACCCATTGACCAAACCTATTTTACGATTCCTTCCAACGCCGTAAGGATTGACGAGGGAATTCTTCAACGGATCATGAACTAGCGAACAATTTCAATCGCCTTAAGTTTATGATACAGATGCGAACGATACTCACACTTTTATGGATGGCAGCGGTCTTTACCGCTTGCGGACAAACCAAGGAACGAATGGAAGGATACGATCTGATCGAGAAGGTATATACAGAGGGAGAAGCGCTCCCCATCGATGTACAGAAAAGCGACGAGGAATGGAAGTCGCTGTTGACGGAAGAACAATACAACATCTTGCGACAAAGAGGGACCGAAAGGGCCTTTACGGGGGCTACATGGAACAACAAAGATGCGGGCACCTACTACAGTGCTGCTACGGGACAGCCTCTTTTTCGATCCGATGCCAAGTATGATTCAGGCTGCGGATGGCCTTCGTTTTTTGCACCTATCGATTCGGACGCTATTATCTACAGGGTAGATAAGGCCCACGGTATGAGTAGAATCGAGATCCTAGACAGCAAAAGCGGTAGCCACTTAGGCCATGTCTTCAACGACGGACCTCCGCCAACAGGACTGCGCTATTGCCTCAATTCAGCGGCGATGATCTTCGTTCCTGAGGGAAAGAATCCAAGCGATTTCAAAGTCCCGGGTTGGGAAAAATAAATTTTTGCTAGCCTAGTGCGACGTCCAATGACATCATGACCAAAAATCCACCGATGAAGCCAAGAGTGGAGATGTCGGTGTATTTGTCTTGTTGTGATTCTGGTACTACTTCCTCAATGACCACATAGATCATCGCACCTGCTGCGAACGCGAGTGCATAGGGTAGAATGGGTTCGAAGAATATTACTGCAGCAGCACCCAACACGCCGGCTGCTGGTTCTACAATGGCGCTCAACTGTCCGTACCAAAAGGATCTCCCACGCGATACGCCCTGGCGACGAAGCGGCATCGAGACTGCGATTCCTTCGGGGAAGTTTTGAATGCCTATGCCAATGGCCAGGGCTACGGCCGCTCCAATGCTTGCTCCTTCTACACCTGCGGCCACTCCTCCGAAAAGCACACCGACTGCGAGTCCTTCCGGAATGTTGTGCATGGTGATAGCCAAAACAAGCAGGGTGGTGCGGTGCCAATTCGTTTCAGGACCCTCAGCGTCTTCTCGTTTGAAGTTGATGTGGAGGTGGGGCATAAACTTGTCCAGTGCAAATAGGAACAATGCGCCGGCTCCAAAACCGACAGCGGCAGGAACCCAGGGAATCATGCCTTGGTTTTCCGCCATTTCTATGGAAGGGGCGAGCAGCGACCAATAACTCGCCGCAATCATCACACCTCCTGTAAAGCCGAGCATACCGTCGAGCCATGCCCGCTTCATCTCCTTAAAGAAGAATACAACGGCCGCTCCCAAGGCCGTCAAGAACCAAGTAAAGGTGGTGGCGAGTAATGCAGCTACGATGGGATCGAGCTGCTCCATATAGTCGAGGACTTGTTGCATGGCTACGCTTCTGTTTTTACGTAAAGGTTTTTACATACTTGGTGGCTCAAGGTCATGGCCTTTCCATCGAGTTCAATCGTGCGGGACTTGTCGTATTCAAAGACTTCTTTGATTACCAGTTTGTTTCCGAGTTCGATGCCTTGCGTATCGAGGTATTGAAGGAATTCTTTGGAGCTGTCTTTGACGCCCGTAACTACGCCGGCTTTGTTTACTTGAATATCAGTCAAGGCTACCTGTTCACGGCGATGAATCACGCCACTCTTATCAGGAATGGGATCGCCGTGGGGGTCAAATTTGGGGTTGTCGAGAAATGCCTCCAATCGGTTGATCAGTTCATCCGAATCAATGTGCTCGAGCTCCTCTGCTAAGTCGTGAACCTCATCCCATCGAAAATCGAGCTTCTCTACCAGAAAGACCTCCCAAAGGCGATGCTTGCGAATGATGTTGAGTGCCAAAGCGGCCCCTTTTGTGGTGAGGGTAGTGCCTTGGTACTTCTTGTAATGTATCAGTTTATTGGCGCTGAGTTTCTTCAGCATGTCGGAGACGGTAGCTGCCTTTGTGCCGATTGCCTCGGCTATGGCATTGGTGCTAACTCCACCAGGCTGCTTCTGACTTAGGCCGTAGATGGCCTTCAGGTAATTCTCTACTGTAAATGATGCCATGGCTTCAAATTCATCGCAAATCTAATCTTAATATCAAATGCGTATCAAAATAAATTTAGATGAGTCTAAAAAAGTTATTAGTTTTGGCGAATAATGCGTTGTCTTCTCTATATCTTGATCCTACTTCTTCCATGCGAGGTACTGTCTCGCAGCATCTCGGGAGTGCTCCATGATGCCAATGGAACACCGATTCCTTTTGCGAATGTGCAATGGGAAGGGAGCTCAATAGGAGATGCGACAGACGAACAGGGAAATTTCCTCCTTGAAGAGGTGCCTACAGGGCAAGGCGTATTGCTCTTTTCGAGTTTGTGGTACCAGCGCTTGAAGAAGCAAGTACCAGCAGGGGACGAGGCGCTAGACTTAGGAACGATAGTTCTGCAGGAGGATATGCTGGGATTGGATGAAGTCGTCATCACCGGAACCATGCGAGAGACCTTTGTAAAAGCTTCGCCGATCAAGGTGGAAGTGATCACTGCAGAACGATTGCAAAAGAACCTACCGGCGGTCAATTTAATGGACGGTCTTTTACTGGTGAATGGAGTCCAAGAAGTGACGTCGTGTGGAATCTGTTTCACCAATAGCATCAGCATCAACGGTCTTCCTGGACCTTATACGGCGGTGCTCATGGATGGCACACCTATGTATGGAAACCTCGCTTCGGTCTATGGTCTAAATGGAATCCCCACCCAGATGATCGATCGCTTTGAGGTAGTGAAGGGCCCGAGCTCTACGCTCTATGGTTCTGAAGCCATCGCCGGCGTGATCAACATCATCACCAAAGATCCCGGAGACGAGCCAACGCACGCCTTTGACCTGATGGGGACCTCGCACCAAGAAGCCTTTGGTAATGTTGCCCTCGCTAGCCGATCGGGAAATTGGAAGGCTTTTTCAGGCATTAACTTCACGTACATGGACCGCTACGAGGACGAGAATGGAGATGGCTTTGGGGATATGATTGGCATGGATCGATTGAGTCTATTCACGAAGTGGAACCTAGACCGTCCGGAGCATCGAAAGCTTTCCATTGCCGCCAAATTGTATGTGGAAGACAGACGCAATGGAGTAGAGGAGTTCTTTACAGATAGAAATTATCGATCGATGCGCGGAAGCGACAGCATCTACGGTGAGAGCATCTATACCCTGCGCGGTGAAATTTTCGGCACCTATGACCTTCCAACCTCGGAAGATATCCGAGTGGACTATTCCATGAGTTGGCACGATCAAGACAGCTACTACGGAGCAGATCATTACTTGGCCAAACAAGGAATACTCTTTTCGAACCTGGTCTGGAACAAGCGAAAGAAGAAACACCTCCTCACGGCAGGGTGGACAAACCGGTATCAGTTCTACGACGACAACACCGTGGCTACCAATGAAGACCTGTCAAACCATCCAGAACGTCAGTACATACCAGGGATCTTTGCGGAAACCGAGTGGGCTGGAAACGCGATGTGGACCGTACTCGGAGGAATGCGCTTGGATTATTATTCGGGCCATGGCATCATTCCTTCTCCGCGTGCCAGTGTGAAATACAGTTTGAGTCAATGGACTACCTTACGGACGAGCGCCGGAACCGGTTTCAAAATCGTAAACCTCTTCACCGAAGACCATGCCTTCATCACCGGTCAGCGCGCCGTAGAAATTGAGGAACGCCTCGACCCAGAACGTTCTTGGAATGTGTCGGCGAACTTCAACCACATTCACGCCTTGTGGAACAGTTCAGGCATGTTGGATATAGATGTGTACTACACGCGCTTCGGGAATAAGATCATCGCAGATTACGACGTGCCTGGAAAGATCATCTATTCGAATGCCAACGGCTTTGCAGAAAGCTATGGAATGGCGATGACCTTCAACCAGCAGTTTGCTTTTCCATTGGCGTACAACCTTGGTCTAAACTTCAATAGGGCAACGACCACGGCCCTCGAGAATGGCGCACTCTCTACAACACTGATTCTCTATGCACCCCAGTGGAGCGGAGTGCTTACGATCAACTATAACTTGACCAAAATCGGAGTCAATATTGCGTACACGGCCAATGCTACGGGACCCATGGAATTGCCCAAGGTCTTTGACTTGGATCAAAATGGGGAGCAGTTAGGTGCCCATCGCCCCATTCGATCCCAGGCTTTTTTTATTCAGAATATTCAAATCACCAAGAAGTTCCAGCATAACTCGATGGAGGTGTATGGAGGGGTCCAGAACTTTTTAAACTATCGCCAGCAAGAATCTCCGTTGATTGGATACAACGACCCCAATTATCAACCTGGGTTTAGCCCCTATTTCGATACTTCTTATGCCTATGCTTCTCTGCATGGTCGGGAGGTTTTCATCGGTTTGCGTGTCGATTTGGTGAATTTGTCTAAAAACTAGCAACTGTCTTCGTCCAATGCGTCTGCATAGTACTTTTACGCTGCTACTAATTTCCTACTATGAAGAATTCCATGCTGCTGATTGCCACTGTGTTGTTCAGTGGAGTGCTTTTCGCCCAACCAATCATTACCCAGCACCCAAGCGGTGAGACGGTATGTTCTGGTGATTGCGCAAACCTTTCCGTTGCTGCCGTTGGCGGCGGACTCCAGTACCAGTGGTTGGAAATTACGGGAATGGATACCACCGACATTGCAGGTGAAAATGACACATCGCTCGAGTATTGCCCGGATAGCGGCATGGCATCCGTCGTGATCGTTTGTGAAGTGATGGACAGCAATGGGCTCAGCGTTCTAAGCAACGCGGCAAACATCCTCACAGATTCTTGCCTCGCTCCGATCGCTGACTTTACTTGGACTTGGGATCAACAGGAGATGTGTTTTACCAATACTTCCATTCATGCCCATACGGTATTTTGGTTTTTCGGAGATGGCACCACCAATGACGATAATTTAGATTTGCTATGCCACACCTATGGCACAAAAGAAATCTACTATGTGAAGCTGCACGCATACAATGATCACGGTGTGGATATCGTAGAGAAAGTCCTCGACTTGTTGGGAAGCGAAGAAGTTTCTGAATCGGAGCTTTCCATGTTTCCAAATCCTGCATCTTCCTATGTCAATGTGCACTCAAATGCTCAAATCGAGCATCTTCAGCTCTACGATGTGCAAGGACGAACGGTATTGGAAAGGAGTCCGATGAGCGCTACTGCTCGACTAGATCTAGTGGGTATGCCGGTAGGAGTCTATTTCTTGACCATCTCCAGCAGAGATGCCAAAACGCAGCTACGCTTGATCGTGCAATAATCGGTACGTGTCAAGTTTTACATTTGGCACATGAAGCTGATTCCATCCTTTTTCTTGTTCTGTTTCGGACTGGCGACTTCCTTCAATGGACTTGCGCAATCCACTGAGCTCAGCAA
>Ga0055584_100001440_pt1 | contig 23313 bp, 15 predicted proteins | sample OSDHelmetaG_FD_58716 | JGI IMG/M metagenome (GOLD analysis project Ga0055584, IMG submission 58716) | Pelagic marine sediment microbial communities from the LTER site Helgoland, North Sea, for post-phytoplankton bloom and carbon turnover... | ecosystem: Environmental > Aquatic > Marine >...
GGATAAAGTAGCTTTATTAATTAAAGCGGCTGCTTGATAAGTGCAATTTGTTATACACACTTTCCATGAATTAATTAATCAATACATTTTGAAAAAATTACTTCCCATTCATTATCTGTAGAAATCTCTGGATATTCTCTTCCAGCTCTTTTGTACCAATAATTAGCATTCCATTTATCACCTTCTATTCTATGCAGAAGTGCGTGGAGCCATTCTGCTATAGATCCTGGCATTCCATCTGCTAGATTATGGGCTTCCTCCCAATTATCTTTTTTAATGTACCAGAGTACTTTTAAGAGATCATCCATATTTGCAGGACATGTATTTAATTCCAGGCTATCCGTAAATTCTTTTCTATTCACTTGAGTGGTTCCTTATACGAGTGTATTTCATAAAAATGCTCAATGCTGTAAATTTATATCAGATTTTTGAAATGTTATATAATTAGAATGAACATACCAGACGCATCAAAATATCTATCTCCCGAACAGCAAAAAGAGTTGTTGAGTCGAAGTGACATTAGAGGCTTGATAGAAGTTATATATATATGGCTTTGGATTTCGTTGGCATTTGCATTGGTGTATTTCTTTCCAAATTTTTTCACTATTGTCTTGGCCATTTTTATTATTGGCGGACAGCAACTTGCATGTTCTGTTGTCATGCATGATGCATCGCACAAATCATTATTTCATTCCAGCTGGATGAATGATTTCTTTGGAAAATGGTTTGGTGGTTATCCTGTACTTAATGATATGCTTAGATACAGACCGTATCACGTAAAACACCATGTCAATACTGGGTTGGAAAGTGATCATGATATCAATCTTACTAGAGGTTATCCTTCTGGAAAGAAAAGTCTATTGAGAAAGTTTTTGAGAGACTTAAGTGGAATAACTGGGATCAAAACCACAATTGCTCTGGTAATGATGCACCTCAATTATCTGGAGTATGATCAAGGAAACAACCCAATAAAAATAAATCAATCGAATAGAACAAAGGCAAAATTTATCAAAACAGCATTTAATAATCTTAAAGGGACTATCATAACAAATTTGATATTATTTCTTATTCTATCAACTATCAATCCTTGGTTATACTTGTTATGGGTTGTTGCCATTTTAACCACTTTTCAGCTTTGCATTAGAGTTAGATCCATAGCAGAGCATTCTATGATCGATGATCGAAAAAATCCTAATGTCAATTCTCGCACGACGTATGCCAACTGGTTTGAAAAAATGTTATTTGCACCTCTCAATGTTAATTATCATTTAGAGCACCACATGCTCATGGGAGTACCATGCTATAATCTTCCTGAAATGCATAAAATCATTAAACAAAATGGTTTCTATGAGAAAGGTACATTGGCTCATGGCTATGTTGAAATTTTAAAAAAGGCTGCAACCTAATTTGAGCTATTGAAACAATAAATTGACTCAAATTAGCTAATCTCTTCGTTGCCAAGGTATTCCACCAGATGCTCTAATGTGTTCCTTCAGATGAACTCTAAGACTGTCATAGACTGCATTATCTGAAATTTCTAAGGCTGTTGTTTCATATTCATCCTGAGCTACGTTATAAAATTCGATAGGATCATAAGGCGTATTTTGTAATATCTTGAAATCTCCATATCGAGCAGCGTAATAAGCCTGACCTCCATACCGGTCGCCACCTTCTCTTCTTACCCAATAGACAAAGCGATCATCAGTGACTTGTTCCTTTCCGAGTAGTGAGGGAAGAATGCTTACTCCATCTACCTCATGATCTAAATCAACACCAGCAACATCACAAAAAGTGGTAAAAAGATCCATATGGAGCGCTAAATTATCTGTAGTGCTACCCGGGGTTATGTGTCCTTTCCATTTTACATATGCAGGTACCTTGATCCCTCCTTCATAATGATCTTGCTTTCCTCCTCGTAGATCACCATTGCTCTGAGCGAATCTTACAGCCCCACCATTGTCTGAGGTGAAAACAACTAGGGTGTTTTCAATCAATCCGGTTGACTCTAACTTCTCTAATACTTGACCGATTGAGTAATCCAGATGTTCAATAAAGGCTACATTTTTTGCTCTTTTGGGGTCGATCCCTTCTTCTCGTTCCAATACTTTGTCTAACCACTCTTGTGGTGGCTGAATTGGAAAGTGTGGTGCATTGTATGCCAGATATAGATAGTATGGGTCTTCTTTGTTTTTTCGATCTTCCAAATAATCTATTGCCCAATCTGTAAATAGATCAGTGGCATGTCCTTCAGGATCGATTTCTTCTTCATTATGTCTCATCCAGTTGATGCCTCCCCTGCGATGATCCCAATAGTCTTCCATCATATCTCCTAGAAATCCTCTAAAGAGATCGAATCCTTTTTCATTAGGTGTGTTTGGACTTTCTAGACCTAAATGCCACTTGCCAATAAGAGCAGACTCGTATCCTTTTGTCTTCAATACCTCTGGTAACAGAATAGCTTTGGGATCCATGTATCCCCAGTTATTATTTTCATTTTGTCTGATGACTCCAGGGACTCCTACCAAATCTGGATATCTACCGCTTAACAACGAAGCTCGGCTAGGCGAACATACCGTACAGTTGGCATAAAAGTTAGTACAGGTAATGCTCTCTTTAGCGAAATTATCAATATAAGGCGTTCTCATATCTGTCGCTCCTTGGCACGCCAAATCACCGAAACCTAGATCATCAACAAAGATGCAGAGGATATTCGGTGGCCTTTCGCCCTCTGGAATAACATTTGTTATTTGCTCCGAAGTACAACTGGTCAAAATGCAATAGAGGATTATTAATATGGTGATCTTATTATTCATTTTATTTCGTTTTTTGTGACAGGTTTGACATTTCTACATCCCAGGCTTCAAGGTCATTTGTCATTTTTTTACATTTCTCGGGGTGCTTCAATGAAATATCTACCTTTTCACCGATGTCCTCTTCTAAATCAAAGAGCAGAGTGTCAGTGTCATTCATCCATAGTTTGTATTGGTTCTGTCTGATGGTTTTTTCTTTTTTATATTTCCAAAATAATTTTCTCTCAGGTAGAGGTTTACCAGATAATAGATGATGACTTATGTCCATTCCATCCAGTTGTTGATCTGATGGGATTTGAGTTTGGTTGAGCCCTAAAAAAGTAGGCAACCAATCAAAAGTCATTACCGTTTCATCACTTAACCCAGGTTCTATCTTCCCTTTCCAATATGCAATGGCAGGTACACGATGCCCTCCTTCTAGTAGGCTACCTTTATCACCATTCAATATTCCATTGTGGCCAAAACTTTCTGCTCCATTATCAGAAATAAACAAGACCAACGTGTTTTCTTCAAGATTTAGATCTTTTAATGTTTCCAAGATTTCTCCTACACCTTTATCCATTGATTCTACCATGTCGATATAGGCCCGATCTCGATCCTCTATCGGTCCATAATAGGTAAACTTGTTATCATCAAATCTGTAAGCCGGATCATTCGGTCCTTGAAAAGGTACATGAGGTGATTCATGTGGCACATAAGCAAAGAAAGGTTCGTCTTTGTGATCCTTAATAAAATCAATTGTATGTTTTGTAATTAGATCGGTTACATAACCTTCTTCTTCTATCGTTTCGAGGTTGTGCCACCAATCATATATACCACTATTATCATAATGAGAATGATAGTCAACGTTACCACTGAGGTACCCATAGAATTCATCAAATCCATGATAAACAGGATTATATTCAGGATTGTATCCCAGATGCCATTTCCCAAATATACCCGTAGCATATCCATTTGCTTTTAGCAATCTTGCAACTGTCATCTCTGATGAATCCAGTCCAACTTCACGAGTAGGTCCTCTCACATATATAACCCCCTCCATCCCAACTCTTTGTTGATATTTACCCGTTAATAGGGCAGCCCTTGTTGGTGTACATACTGAACTATTAGAATGAAAGTCAGTAAAGAGAAGTCCTTCGGCTGCCATTCTATCGATATGAGGAGTCTTTAGGACTTCATTACCATAACAACTAAGTCCTTCATATCCGAGGTCATCGGCCATGATTAGTATGATGTTGGGAGATGTACTAATTGAATTTTGTGGCTTTTGAAGTTTGCAACTTTGAAAAATGACTAGTAATATGACGATGTAAGGAGTAATTGAAAAATTCTTTTTTATCATCTGTTCTTTTTAAAATCTGCCTTTGTTATTATTTATAGCCGCGTTAGACTCACTGCCTGGCATCTCTCCACGTACACTATGATGTTCCGTCTTATGAATGCCTGGGGACATTAGGTACCAATCTTTTGTGAGTTGAGAAGGAATGTTATCTCCAGTCTGTTCCATCCATTCTTTTAGAATTTTCCTCAAGTCATTAAGCTGTTCGTTGTAATCACCTAATGCAGCCACATTGTGCTGTTGACTAGGATCGAGATTACAATCATATAATTCTTCCATAGGTCTCGGGCTCGTAAATATATCAGACTGAACTTCTGAAATCTGTCCATTGTCTTTCAACTTAACCAACTCTGCAAATGATCCACTTCCAATGGCATCTAATGGCCCCATCTGTGGCAAATGTGGCCGTGAATTGAGTATATACAAATTGTCCTTATTACGCACCATTCGTTCATGTGCCTCGTAGTCGTGCCAGTTGTGTTCAGCAAAAACATAATTGCGAAATTGATCCTTTGGCTTTTCGATCAAAGATTGGAAGCTGTATCCCTGAATGTGATCTGGTACAGCTATTCCTGCTATTTCTAAGACTGTTGGTGCAATATCAATAGCACTAACAAGGCTGCTACAAACTGCTTGTTTGTTTTCAATTTTATCTGCCCAATGAACAATAAATGGAGTCTTCATTCCCCTGTCGTTAACCCTAGTCTTACTATGTGGAAAAGGTCTGCCATTATCGGCCATGACGATAATCATAGTATTGTCAAAAACTTGCTGTGCTTTAAGCTCATTAACAACCGCTCCTATATGGTGATCAAATCTCTTAATTTCATCATAATACTTCGCCAAGTCTGTCTTGGTCTCAGGTCCCTCAGCTAAGTAGTCGGGCGGGATAACAAGAGTTGGATTATGTGTGCCTGCAAATTCATTTGGCCCCCAGACCCTATGTGCATCATGTGCTGCAAACCACATGAAAAAAGGTTTATCCCTTGGACGCTCATGTACAGACTTCACCCAGTTATCCTCTCCACCATCACCATTTGTCTTTTGATCGTCATATGTAATGTCAAAACCTCTTTTTGCATATTCTCCCATATGGAACTTACCAGCTTGTACACTGTAATAATTATTCTTTCTCAGTATTTCTGGAAAAGAAATCATCTGCAAAGTAGGTTCTGTATGTAGTTCAGCAGCTCCAGTATTATGAGGATATCGTCCTGTTATAATGCTATTTCTACTTGGGCTGCAAGAGCTAGCTGTGAGATATACATTTGTAAACCTTATCCCATCCTTTGCTAAAGCATCGATATTTGGAGTTTGAACTATGGCATTACCATAACATCCAATGTCATTCCAACTAACATCATCCGCGATGAAAATCACAATATTGGGTTGCGGCTCATGGATAGGTTTATTTTCTTCAGCTTTATTTCTGTTTTGACAACCTATCAAAATACAAAGGCTATAAAATAGCGCCACCAGAATGGTCCCAATTCCTCTCATTTCTTCATTTTCATGAATGCTTTAAATCTTCCATACGGCTCATTGACTTGCTTTCTCTACGAGCCATTGCTAAGAACTTAGAAGGAGTTATATCATATCTCTTGCGAAAGCATGTTGAAAAATACTTAGGGTCAGTAAATCCTACCTTATACGAAATCTCAGAAATATTCAATGTTGTCTGTTTAAATAGCTCAGACGCTCTGCTTAGTCTGATATTTCTTATGAATTCATTGATGGATTGATCAGTCAGAGCTTTTAATTTTCTGTAAAGACTGGAGCTACTCATCCCCATTGCTTTGTGAAGATCATTCTTATCAAAATTTGCTTCATCTAAATGATGGTCTATCACATGTATTACTTTTTCCAGAAAATCTTTATCCAAAGATGTCGGGGAATAGTCCTGAGGACTTAGTAATAAATTGGTTTGAGAGGCTTGTCTCAAGTGTTTTCGTGATTCTAGTTGATTTGCAATTGTTGCTTGAAGGAGTTGAAGATTGAATGGTTTGGGGATATACACATCAGCCCCAGCTTCAACTCCAGTGATACGATGCTCAACTGCGCTAAGAGCAGTAAGTAGTATTACTGGGATATGGCAATAGTCCATATTGGTTTTCACAAGTTTGCAATACTCGATACCATCCATTTCAGGCATCAAGACGTCGCTTAGAATGAGATCAGGTATTTTATCCTGAGTTGAATGCCATGCTTCTTTTCCATTGCTTGCTTCAATAATTGTATAGGAAGTCATTAGGCTTTCACGTAAATATGCTCTAATATCAGCGTCGTCATCTACTATAAGAATGGTTTGTTTGGGCAGACTGTTCTTCTTTGTTTCGATTTTATCGCCTCCTTTTATCGCTATGGCTTCCGCCACTATCTCTTCTTTCCCTGAGTCAGAATAAACCACTATTTCTTCTGGATCCAAATGACTATACCCAAGTGGAATCATCACACTAAAAGTACTCCCCAGTCCCTCTTCTGATTCAACTTTTATCAATCCATGATGCATTTCCACCAGTTCTTTTGCAAATGCGAGTCCTATGCCAAATCCACCTTCATTCGTAATTGTGTTTGGGCTTACCTGGTAAAAGCGTTCAAAAATTAGTGGTAGTTTATCCGATGGAATTCCTGGCCCACTATCTCTGATTTTTATCACAGCATAGTTTCTGGTTTCATCTTCATCCAGTATACTTTTATTGCTTACTGTAATCTCTACACAGCCCTCAACTGGTGTAAACTTTATAGCATTGGAAATAAGGTTAAAAAGGACTTTTTCTAATTTGTCCCAATCAAACCATAGTTCCAATTTTGTCTTCTCACTATTGAAATTAAAATCTATATTTTTCTCTATGGCTAGGGATTTAAAGACATAGGTAATGTCTTCTGCAAATTTTATGACATTCCCTTTTGCAGCTTTCAATTTCAACGCACCAAGTTCAACCTTTCTAAAATCTAATAATTGATTGATTAAACGGAGCAATTTCTGAACATTTCGCTCCATTAACCGATACTGTCTTAGCACACTAGGTTTTACATCACCATTGGATATCAAAGTCCCTAATGGGCTCATAATAAGGGTCAGTGGGGATCTCAACTCATGAGATATATTAGTAAAGAAGTTCATTTTCAGCTGATGCAATTCTTCATCCTTTTGATGGCTTATTTTTTCTAAGACCAATTCATTCCTCATTTTCATCCGCGTTAGCTCATAGGCGCGAAGAAGATAGAAAAGGGCCAATACCAGGATAGTATAAATACAATACGCCCACCAAGTCAACCAAAGTTTAGGTAAGATTTTCAAATTGATAGATACACCCTCATCATTCCAGACATTATCATTATTAGAAGCCTTTACTCTAAAAATATATTCACCTGGAGAGAGGTTAGTATAGCTAGCAAATCGGCGTGTGCCAACCATATTCCAGTCTTTGTCATAATGCTCCATCATATAAGCATATTGATTTTTCTCTGGAGAGGTAAAGTTCAGAGCTGCAAACTCAAAAGTGAAGACGGATTGTCTGTGATTGAGTGTTATACTTTCCGTATTGTCTATATGTTTTGTCAAAGGAGAATTTTTTGCACCGATGACAACAGGTTTATTGAATAAATGAAAATCTCTGATGACTACAGAAGGGGGATTATGATTCTTGGCAATCTCATCAGGATGAAAAAGATTAAAACCATTTACACCTCCAAAACAAAGCTCACCACTAGCTAACTTGGAGATTGCATTTCTTGAGAATTGATTGCTCTGTAGTCCATCACTGACATTATAATTTTGGAATGTCGATTCTGCTGGATTAAAACATGAAATTCCGTTAGCGGTGCTAACCCAGAAACGACCTGATTCATCAGCAAGAATACCACTTATGTAATTGCTAGGCAGTCCGGCTTCTTGATCAAAAATGGAGACTGAGCCTGTGACTCGATTATAGGATTTTAGACCACTTCCACCAGCTCCGATCCAAAGTAATCCTTGCTCATCTTCGTGTATACAATTAATGGAGCGATCTGGAATAATGTCATCGTAAAGAGTGAAGCTATAAGTACTGGGATCAAAGCTCAATAATCCATTCTCCGCCGTGCCTGCCCAAATGATACCAGACTTATCTTCTATTAGTGCCAGAATGGTTTCATTTCTTACTTCCTCTCCTGAGCCATATGGGAAATAGGTAAATGCTCCTGATTTAGGTTGAAGGCGATTCAATCCCCCTCCTGATATTCCAACCCAGATGTTTCCATGAACATCCTCTAATATTGCATTAACAAAACCCGGCATGATGCTTTTAATATCATTACGGTCATTCCGATAATGACTCCATTTGAAAGTTGTTGGGTCATACATATCTAATCCTTCCATAGTCCCAACCCAGATTTGCCCGGATCGGCTACAAAGAAGAGATTTGATATTAAGTGAGCCGAGATGTTTGTTCCCCACTATCTGGGGAGCTACGATATTTTTGAAAATTTTCTCATTTGGAGAATAATAATTTAGACCGCCACCTTCTTCTGTGCCTATCCAGAGATTGCCATCTTTGTCAGTTACTACGGCTTGCACCAAGTTGGAACTAAGACTATTATAGCTTCCATCATTTTTGAAATGTTGAAATTTATGATAGTCTTTTTGTAAATAACTTAGACCTCCATGCCAAGTCCCTATCCAGATACCACCACTATAGTCCTCATAAAGAGTATTTAGGGCAGTAGCTTTTAGACTGTTTTCATCTGTCGTATTGCTTAGTACATGAAAAAATGATTCGGTTTCTATATCGAAGTAATCAAGTCCAGACCGTCCTGTCGATATCCAGATACGACCATCCTGATCTTCTAATATACCATTGACAAAATTACTTCTTAGACTATTAGCATTGTTCTCGTCATGACGATAATGCTGCCAAGTATGATTCTTGTAAGAGAATTTTCTAATTCCGTCTCCTCGGCTGCCCACCCATAGGTCACCCCTTTGATCTTCGATCATGGTCATATAAAACACTACCTGATCATCAACATAAGCTTGATTGTCATTTAAAGGATTAGAAAATTCTTTTTTGGTTCTGTCAAAAAGTCGGATACCTTTTTCTGTAGTCACCCAAAGGTTATGATGACTGTCTTCATATAATGTCCCGATCTCACCCAATAAATTGCCTTTATTATCTTTGGCCAGATATTTTTTGAACACACCCGTCTCAGGATAGAATTCATGAAGCATGCCCGGTGTAGAGACCCAGAGAATTCCATTATGATCTTCAAGTACAGCATTAACAGACCCCTTAGCTATACTCTTGGCATCTTCAGGGTCATGTTGATAATGGATAAATGTTTTGAGATCACTATTGAAATAATTCAGTGATTCTTTGGTCCCAACCCAGAGTCTGCCCTGACTGTCTTCAGTAATGAAAGTAATCCCATTATAATCTATAGAAGTACTATCCTGGGGATCGTTCTGGTAGACATTAAATTGATATCCATCGTACTGATTAAGTCCATATTCAGTACCAAACCACATATAGCCTTTATGGTCTTGATAAATGGATCGTACACTACCGTGCGAGAGCCCATCTTCAACAGTAAGCTGTTCAAAGTGGAGATTATCCAGTTGAGAAATAGCAGAACTGGATAACAACAGAGACATATATATGGCAAGGTTCCAAGAAAGAATATTATATCTAAGAGGTTGGTTCATATATATTGATAAGATACTAAACAAAATTTAGATCATGAAATAAATTCATCCATAGAAGTCTATCCTTTTCAAGGACGGATAAACTGACCACCATCCAACGTCTTACTTAATAAGGCCATCAACACCTGCTTCGCAGTTTCGTTACTTCGATGTCTCCCAAACATCAACTTCGGCTATGCCGAAAGTCGTTCCTCAATCGGCAATTCTAATATCCAGCTGATCAGGAGTAGAACCCACAACATCCAACTCATGAGCTTCTATCATTTTTTCTAATTCTTGCACAACCTCTGGATGAGTTGTTGCTACATCATGGCGTTCAGATATATCAGCCTCTACGTGATATAACTCTGGACTTTCCAATTCCTTTACAAGGTTATATGTAATCGGCACTCTTTGCTGAATGTGTAGTTTCCATGGACCTGATCGGACTGCATGCAACTCTCCAAATGCCCAATAGTGAAATTCATTTCGTGGACTCTTGGCACCACCTTTTAATACAGATGAGAGGTCATGACCATCCATCTTCCGGTCTTGTGGAATTTTAGCACCTGCCAAAGAGGCAAAGGTATTGATCACATCGAGGGTGGATCCCATTTCCGTGACCACACCTGGCGTTACATTGCCTGGTCCCCAAAAAATAGTAGGTACTCGTTGTCCACCTTCGAAAGTGGTCCCTTTTCCAGCGCGAAGAGGTCCTGCAGAGCCACCATGGGTGTCAAAGGCCAACCAAGGTCCATTATCAGATGTAAAAAGTACAATTGTATTATCATCTAGGTTCAGATCTAGTAAAGTCTTCAAGATCCTACCTACGCCATCATCGATCTCCTGAAGCACATCTCCATACAATCCACGTTTACTGCTACCTACAAATTCGTCAGATGCGAATAGTGGAATATGAGGAAGAGAATGAGCGAGATATAAGAAGAAAGGATTGTCCTGATTCTCCTTAATGTAATCTATAGCTTTATCTGTATATCGACGTGTAATGGTCGTTTGGTCGGCAGGCTGTTCAATAATTGCTTCATTCTCCATTAATGGTACATTATAGTTCTTGATCTCAGAAATAAAATTAGGATCTGCCTTGTTTTTATGATAATAAGGCCACATGCCACGTACCGCATCCATATCATTGGAATATGGGATACCATAATAAGAGTCAAATCCCTGAGCTGTTGGAAGATATTGTGGGAGATGCCCAAGATGCCATTTACCAATTGTTGTTGTCGCATAATCTTTTTGCTTCAAGACTTCCGCTATAGTTATTTCCTCTGATTGTAGTCCACTGCCTGAGTCAGGAAAAAGCACTGCCCTTTTCTTTGAAGTCATCCCTGTTCTAATAGGATATCTACCAGTCATCAAAGCTGATCTGCTAGGCGTACAAACTGGGTCAGCTACATAGAACTGAGTCCATTTTTGTCCCTCCATAGCCATCTGATCGAGATTAGGTGTCATGATGGTTGGATTACCAAAACTACTGAGGTCGCCATATCCCAGATCGTCACAAAAGATTATTACAAAGTTGGGTGGCCCGTCTTTCTTTGTGGTTGCTTCCTCACTTTTTGGTTGGCACATAATCATAAGTGGAAACAGAATTATTAATAGTCGATACATTTGTATTTATTTATAATTTCCTAAATCTCAGAGTTTCTAATGCTGTCACTAAAGGTCAATAATGGCGCCCAACGTTCAGTCTGAATTGTATCAAAACGAACATTAACATCATTAGGTTGACGAGGGCCCTCCCGGCTTGTACCTCGCTCTACTAGTAATTTCATTTCACTGGTGAGTTGAGTGACAATATCAGGATACTGGATTGATTTATCGTATACTTCTCCGATGTCTTCATCAAGGTTATAAAGTTCAACAGCTGCTGCCATGCCTCTAGACTCTTCAAGGCTTTCAGTAGGTGTCTTATAGACAATCTTCCAAGAGCCTTTTCTATATGCAAACTCTCCTTTAACTGAATGGCTTACCAAGTTCGTTCTCGACTGTGAATTTTGATCATTGACAAGTGTTTTAAGAAAACTTATTCCGTCTTCAGAAGCATTATTTGGAAGAGTCTCTTTACCTACAATATCTGCACAAGTAGCGAATATATCAGTGAGACAAATTAGTTGACTGCTTGATTGATCGGACACTATTTGACCTGGCCATCTTACAATTAATGGGACGCGATGACCTCCTTCCCAAATATCCCCTTTATGGCCCCGATAAGGCCCACTTGGAAAATGCCCAGCTTCAATTAGGTCTTCCCAGCCTGTATAATGCGAGTGGCCATTATCCGCTGTAAATATTACAACTGTATTATCTGCTATACCTGCATCCTCTATTGCTTTGATAACTTGTCCTGCGGACCAATCTGTCTCCATTACAAAGTCCGCTATGGGTGCAATACCACTTTTGCCAAGAAAATCTTTAGAAGGCACAACCGGTTCATGTGGCGAAGTCATTGAAAAATAGAGAAAGAACGGATTGCACCCCTCAGCCTTGGCATGGATATACTCCACAGCGCGATTCGTAATCTCTGGAAGAATCTGATCGAATTGCCATTCCGGTGCCATAGGAGAACCATCAAAGCGCTTAGGCATAACCACTCCTTCAGTAGAATCATATTGATATTTTGCTGTGGGTTGTTCGACCACACGATCATTTTCTATAAAAGTGAAGGGTGCAAAATTTGGCACATGAGTACCAAAGTAGTAATCAAACCCTCTCTCAGTAGGCCCATCTAAAATTGGTTTTGTAAAATCCCATTCTTCATTATTCAACTCATTTTTGACCTCTCGCTTACGATCCTTCTGATCACCAGACCAGTTTATTCCTAAGTGCCACTTACCTATACATGCTGTGTTATATCCCTCCTGCTGAAGATATGATGGAAGGGTAAGTCGATCTTGAGATATTAAAGGTGGCTCATAGCAACCCAATACCCATTCTTGAAGCTCTGTGCGCCATGCATATCTGCCAGTCAGAAGACCATAGCGGGTAGGTGTGCACACTGCTGATCCACTATGTGCGTCTGTAAAGCTCATACCTTGTTTGACAAACTGGTCAAGGTAGGGTGTGGATATTTTATTGCCTGGATAATGTGTCTGTATATCACCAACACCGAAATCATCTGCAAGAATGATCACAATATTAGGTCTTGATGAAACTAAATCATCTTTAGGATCATCACATGAAATTATTATCAAGATGATTAATGTTGATACAAAGAAAGATTTCAATCTCATTTCAATAGACGGCTTAATTCATCTAAAAATCGTATAAGATTATGCCCCTTAATTATTGATCGGTTCATTACTTGTTAAAATATTTTTTATAAATTTCCAAGAGCGCTTCAAGCTTGTCAGGTTCAATTTTGTTCAATTGGTTCTCAACAGGCTTTATTGATCTTTTATGTTTCTCAGATTCTAGTATTAATACTTCTACAATATCTGGATGGTCAGCCGATATTTCATATTGTTCAGATGGATCGATATTGAGATTATAAAGAAGTGGATTGTCATGATGCACCTCATCACTATTAGGATCATAGGGCTTCTCTCTTGTTATAAAATGTGCTTTGAAATTGCCATGTCTAATGGCTCGAAGTTGTGACCCCCTGTAATACATCATTTCATCTCGTACTGTCTGATTAGGATCTTTTAAAATACTAGTGATATCATAACCATCATATATCCTATCCTTAACTAAATCTATGTCTGTCATTGACATTATTGTAGGAAATAGATCTAATGTAGAGGCTAAAGAAGACGATACAGTTCCCGCAGGAATGTATCCAGGATAACGTGCAATAGCTGGTACTCTTTGGCCTCCTTCATAGGTAGAGCCTTTTCCATTGCGAAGTAGTCCTGACGAACCACCTTCTTGTAATTTGCTGAGCCATGGACCATTATCACTGATAAAAATGACCATTGTGTTTTGATCTACTCCATTAGTCTTTAGAGCATCCATTATTTGACCTACTGCCCAGTCAATCTCTTCAACCGTGTCTCCATAAAGACCACGCTTACTTTTACCTCTGAATTCTTCAGAGGCGAACAGCGGAATATGAGGAAAGGCAAATGGAACGTACAAGAAGAAAGGATTATCTTTTTGTTCTCCAATAAATCGAACAGCCCTTTCTGCATATCGCTTTGTAAGCTGAGTTTGATCTGGTTCTTCTTCTACGATCTCATCTCCTTCCATAAGTGGCATAGGTGGAAAAAGCTTTTTTAATGGCTCAAAAGGTACAGTAGGTGGGCTCATGTCATTAGAATATGGCAATCCAAAGTAGGTATCAAAGCCTTGCTTTGTTGGCAAGTAATCTGGTCGGTGTCCTAAATGCCATTTTCCAAAAATGGCTGTGACATAATCTTTTTGTTTGAGCCCTTCGGCGATTGTAATTTCTGACTGTGGAAGTCCTCCCAAAGAATATGGAAAAAAGACGCTAAATCGATCATCGGCCAGACCACTACGGATCGAATATCGCCCTGTTAACAAGCCAGCTCTGCTAGGTGTGCAAACTGGAGCGGAAACATAAAATTGAGTAAATTTCATCCCTTCATTTGCCATTTTGTCAAGATGAGGGGTGCTAATCGTAGGATGGCCGTAAGGACCTAAATCTCCATAGCCAAGGTCATCTGCAAAGAGTATCACAAAATTTGTTACTCTTTCAGGTATACCAGCTGATTTATCGTTAGGTGAACATCCATACAAAATCAGACATAATGTTATCAGAATTACCACTTTGTTCATTTCATAAAGCTTTTAAAAACTGAAAGTGAAGTCATACGATTTTGGTTAATATGGGCATCAAAATATAGAACAGAGTATAGTCACTGATCGAACTGAAGTGTATAAAAAGGCCATGCCTTCTAAAGGTTAATGCAACCTCTTGAAGTCATGGCATCGTATGAAAAACTATTTATCTGAAGAGTCCATTAATAACCTGGATTTTGCTGAATATTAGGATTAGAATCCATCTCTCTCTGAGGGATAGGAAACACCCTATGGTGTTCTTGTGCACTTGTACCTCTGGCCTGGGCTCTAGAGATAAATACTCCCTGCCTCTTCTGATCTTCCCTAGCTTTCCCTTCGAATGCGAATTCCCAAGCTCTTTCCAGCAGAAGATGATCTCTCAATGACTCCTTTGTAAAATCTGAGGTTACTAAAGCGGTCACACCTGCCCTGGCCCTTACAAGATTTATTAGGTCTATTGCTTCTTGACTAGGACCATTCATTTCATTTAGAGCTTCTGCTCGTGACAGTAGAATATCGGCATATCTTACTTCGGGTACATCCGTTCCTGATGCTGGACCAGCTTGGTCTGGGGCAAATTCATACTTAGCAGGAAAGGATTGATCGACACCATAACCAGGGATCGTCTCTCCAGAAGAAGTGCTCACATACTCTGTGATAAACATTTCTTTTCTCTTATCACCTTCCTCATACCCATCCAGAAAAGCATCATAGAAATACGTCCTTGCCGCAAAAACACCCTGAGAAGCTCCTCTTGGGAAATCCGGTGGAAATACTAATGCATTCAGAAAATTGCCACCAGCAGCAGAAGAACTAGCATGGGTCCAGAGAATTTCTTCATTGCCTTCCTCGCTATTTTTAAAGAGGTCCAGGTAATCTGGGAAAAGACCATATATACCAAGACCGATCACTTGCTGTGCAGCATCTGCCGCTTTTTGCCATTGTCTCGTATTAAGATACAGTTTAGTCAACACGCCAAGGGCTGAGCCTTTTGTAGCCCTGCCATAAAGTGCTTGTGTAAGGGGAAGCCCTGCAGCTGCATCTATTAAATCATTTTCTATTTGACTTATCATTTCGGCTTCGGAAGCTTTAGGCTTTCTAAGTTCTTCTTCTGTCGTACTTGTAAAGATTGGTCCGGTGCCAAACAAGTCGTTAATCACATAATATCCGAAACCTCGTAAAAACTTGGCTTCCGCACTAATCTCAGATTTAAATTGACTGGAAAATTCACCATTATCAATATTTTCCAAAATAATATTGGCATCCCGAATACCAGCATAACTTAATCTCCATTCATCGTTAAATCTTCGATGATTAGAATCCCATGTGAAATTAGTGAGAGGAGTAAGTAAGGCTTCGATGCTGCCACCACGTCCCCAACATTCACCAGCAGGGAATCCTGAAAATGATACTTTATTATAAGCCTCTATACTTCTGGCTTGGATATTGCCATAACCGTCGTTCAAGACGGCCATGATACCCTCTTCCAATAGTAAAAAATTTCCAGGAGCAAGTTCAGATAGGACCTCTTCCTCTAAGGGTTCTTCACATCCTATTGCGAAAAACATCAAGGGAAGTATAAAAAGCGATTTATAAATATATTTTTTCATTTTATTATTTTTTAAGTCTCAATTAATTTTTTTTAAAACCCTGCATTTACGCCAATGATGAAACTCTTAGTAATGGGATAACTACTATAGTCCAGCCTTACATTAGATCTACCATAAGAATTGGCTTCAGGATCCCATCCTATGTAATCCGTTATGGTAAAGAGATTTTGTGCAGTAACATAGACCTTTAAATTTTGAAAAATATTTTTATTAATTAAAGGAATCTGATAACTCAATTGGACAGTTTTCAATCTAATGAAAGACGCATCTTCTATAGTTAAAGAATTCACTTTACTACCTCCATAAGCAAGTGGAGATATCCCGGAAGGGAATCGGGCATCCTGATTGGTAGGAGACCATCTGCCAATGTACTGAGATGCAAATTTATTTCTTTGGAAGTTATTCGGATACATACTTTCTATAGCATTCAAATTAACTAGCTCCTGACCCTGAGAGCCATACAAAAAAGCATCAATCTGAAATCCTTTGAATGAAATACTGTTCTGAATTCCAAATGTGAAGTCCGGAAAAGGATCACCAAGGACTACTTGATCATCTGGTGTAATTCGACCATTCCTATCAGTATCCGCAAATATTGGATATCCAGGTTGGGAACCAGGTTGTGCAGAAGCTGCAACCTCATCGGCTGTATTAAATATTCCTAGTACTTCGTATCCAAAATATGAATTAATTGGGATGCCTTCTCGAATTATGGTTGTATTGCCCACATCCTGAACATTACCTAATCTTATGTTTGATAATTCTCCAATATCGGTCACTTTATTTTTGATAGCTGAAAAATTAAGAGTCGTGCTCCATCTAAAATCTCCCTTATTCACATTGACTGAACTAAGTAAGAATTCAAATCCTTTATTTTCCACGCTCCCAACATTTGACAAAATGCTGGAGAAACCTGAAGATTGTGGTAATGGAAGGTCCAGAAGAAGATCCTTAGTATTCTTTATGAAATAATCTATAGTACCATTGATTCTTCCATCAAGCAAGGCATAATCAAAACCAACATTAAATTGCTCTGTTACTTCCCATTGAAGATCGGGATTGGCAATACGGGATGGTACTACTCCTCCAGCTGCTGCATTATTAAAAATTGCATTTCTTCCGGTTCCGAAGGTCGAAAGGGAAGCAAAGTTTCCAATTTCCTGGTTACCCGTTTGTCCCCAGCTTGCTCTAAACTTTAGATCTGAAAAAGTATTAGACAAGATGCCGTCATTGGTCATTTTCCATGCAAAAGCAAAAGATGGGAAATATCCATATTTGTTATTCTCACCAAATCTCGACGAACCATCTGCTCTCATAGATGCAGTGAAAAGGTACTTGTCATAAAGATTATAGTTGACTCTACCCAAGTAAGATAACAGTGCACTTCCATCAGCACTGCTACGTACGTCATCAATACCACCATCCCCTAGACCGAGGTTATTAGTAGTAGTAGCATCAGAGGCAAATCCCTGAATAATGCCACCAAAAGTCTTTGAAGCAAATTCCTGGTAAGTAATTCCAGCAAGAGCATTAACACTATGATTAGCATTGATTTGCTTTTGATAATTCATAGTATATTCTACAAGTGTATTGGACAAGTCCTTGGTTATAACGTCGGCAATACCACCTGCCAGCCTTCCTCCGAACGTCGCTCTGCCTATATAAAGATCTCTTCTAGCTGAAGATCGGTCTGAACCAAAATTCAGTTTTGCACTTAGGTTATCCAATATTTCATAGTCCAATGTGATATTGCCAAATGTCCTATGAGATTCGCTCCGACTCTCCGGGCCTTCTACAAGGCTAAGTGGATTATTAATAGTCAGATTGGTAGATCGGGCATAATCTCCATTCTCAGCAAACACAGGCTCTGTTGGGTCATAAAGTAATGCAGAATAAATGGGGCCTGCACCTTCATTAATATTTACACCATCAATATTAAATTTGTCATTTATCTTGGATGTATTCATATTAAACCCAACTTTAAGTCGATCTCCCACTTTCTGGGTCAAATTTAATCTGGCACCAAATCTTTTCATACCAGTCTCCTTAATAATACCATCCTGATCAAAATAATTAAAGGACCCATAGTAGGTTGTCTTGTCATTCCCTCCTGAAAGAGATAAGTTATGGCTTTGCATTGGAGCACTTTGAAAAATCTGATCCTGCCAATCGGTACCAGCACCAATTCTTGAAATGTCGGCAGCTGAAAATAACTCTCTACCCAGCTCTCCTTGAGAAATTTCATTCATAACTTCGATAAATTCACTCGTGGTGAGGATATCTAATCTTCGCGGTTTCTGTTGTGTGCCATAGTAAGCATCATAACTAACATTTGATCTTCCTGCTTCTCCTTTTTTAGTTGTGATAAGCACAACACCATTAGCACCTCTTGATCCATATATTGCCGTAGAAGACGCATCCTTTAATATTTCAATGGACACAATGTCACTAGGATTTAAAGCATTTAAGGGATTGTTAGCTATGGGTTTTGTACCAATCCCACCTATAGTATTTGTTTCAGAAGTAGAATTTAGTAAGTTACTGTTATCGATAGGTAAACCATCAATGACATATAACGGTTCATTGCCAGCATTAATGGAGCTGGAGCCTCTGACTCTAATCGATAACCCTCCTCCTGGTGCACCACTGTTTTGTGTTACCTGTACTCCTGAAGATCGCCCTTGCATGAGCTGATCTACGGATACGACAGCTCCAGGATTAAAGTCTTTACTTTTCAAAGAGGAAACAGATCCTGTCAGATCGCTTTTCTTTACTGTACCATAACCTACGACAACCACTTCATCTAATAATGCAGCATTCTGCATAGTGACGTCGACGGATGTCCGTCCATTAATCTCAACTTCTATACTTTCATGCCCTACAAAGGAAATGACCAATGTACCATTCAAGTCACTGACAGCAAGAGAGTATGATCCATTGATATCAGAGATAGTTCCTGTACTGGTGCCCTTTAGTAGAATATTGGCGCCGATGAGTAATTCTCCATCAGAGGCGCTGATGGTGCCGCTAACAGTTTGAGCATTCACTGAAATGCCCGCCAAAAGCATTAAGCTCATAATCAGAAAGGACTTCATTCTTGGAAGCCCATAAGCCTGTATGTTGAGGCCATTAATCTTTGTGGCCCTAAGTAGAATCGATTCTGCGATTAGTTTTTTCATTTAACAAAGTTTAATATTATAGAATGATATCTTATGTAAAATAATATTTGTATAAAACAACATATAGCGATAATAATGATGGTAGAAATATTGGTCAAAAAGGTTTGTTATTTGTTCAATTAGGATTAAATATGCCATTTATGAATAGCAGAGAAAGAAATGAAATCTGAAAATCACTTGGATTATAAAGTCTTTATTTAATCAGAAATCATGGTCATTTTTTCTAGAGGGAATTAGAAAAGACACTTTATTTTCTCTTAATTATCCAAATATAAAATCTAATATTAGACTCCAACTTAATATTTAGAATAAACTTGATAAGTACGAAATAATAATAAATGAGTAGACATCTTCTCTTATGCCTCGGTTATTTAATCATCCTTTTAGGATGTAAATCCTCTCAAAATGTAGAGAAACAAGAAACAGAAGATCGTCCCAATATTGTCCTCATCATGGGAGATGACATAGGATATTCTGATATAGGGTGTTATGGCGCTGAGATACAAACTCCAAATTTGGATAGGCTAGCATACAACGGAATGAGGTTCAAGACATTCTATAATATGGCCAAATGCAACCCCACAAGATCATCTTTAATAACAGGGCTGTATGCAGGAAATGAAAGAGCATTATCTTTTGTTCCACTACTCAGGGAAGCTGGATATTCTGCTGTAATGAGTGGTAAAGAACACTTTGACAAATGGGTGCCTAAACATTGCTATTTTGCAGAAACTTTCGAAAAATCGTTTACGTTTTGGGCTACTACTAATTATTTTGTACCTCCCAATGATACTTTCGAAAGACCCTTTTTTCTGGACGGCAGACAAATCAGGCCACATGAAATAGAGGCCGAAATCTTACCTAAATACAAGACTGATTTCATCACTGATTATGCCATTAAATGGCTGGATGAGATGATAAAAAAAGAAGACCCATTTTTTCTCTTATTACCCTATCATGCCGCACACTACCCACTTCAAGCTCGACCAGAAGACATAGCCAAGTATAGAGGAAAATACGTGAGAGGATGGGATGAAATGCGTAACGAAAGGTTCGAAAGAATGAAAGAACTGGGTGTCGTAAATGAGGATACTGAACTTTCTCCAGCCGAGTCAAACACTAATAGATTTCGAGGTTCCCAGTACAAAGGATTTGATGATATCAGGGAGAAGTGGCCCACTTATTATGAATGGGACAGCATGACGGAGAAAGAAAAAATTGACAAAGATCTGGAAATGGCGGTGTATGCAGCTATTATAGATCGAATGGATCAAAACATCGGCAGAGTGCTGAATCGTCTGGAAGAGGCTGGAGAACTAGACAATACTTTAGTCCTATTTTTTACAGATAATGGCTCATGTCCTTTTGATAGTAACATCGATTTTGACATACCTCCCGGACCCACAGAATCATACAGATGCATTTCTCCACCATGGGGTAATTTCAGCAATACACCATACCGCCTTTACAAACAAAATGGCCATGAAGGAGGAAGCAACACTCACTTCATCGCGCACTGGCCTGAAAAGATCAAACCCAATCAAATCACCGATAATGTAGGGCATGTGGTAGACATCTTTCCAACCTTTCTGGAAATGGCTGATGTAGAATACCCTGTTGAATACAAAGGAGTAAAAACGCTTCCTTTAGTTGGATCTTCTTTAATGCCAATCTTTCAAGGGGAACATAGGCCCACCTCAGAACATCTCATATCTGGTTTTACTGATAAGTTTAGAATGTATAGGTCGGGAGATTGGAAACTGGTGCGTCAAAATGGAGATCAATGGGAACTCTATAATATGAAAGATGATCCTACAGAAATGAAGGATTTGGCCACTTCCAATCCTAATATGCTAAATATAATGAAAGATAAATACAGAGGCTATCAAGACTCTAAGAAGAATGAAATGAATCAACAATGACCTACTTCTCCCATTCATCACCACCTGTGAATACATAATCGTCCCAAGGTGAAAGACCTTTCATTCGAGGGTCGTTAGTGGATTCCAAATATTCGAAAAGTTTCGCTTTTAACTCCTCTTTTATTTCTTGATATTCCTTTTGATCAGCAAGATTATTCATATTTAAAAGGTCAACTTTCACATTAAATAATTCCTCTTGTGGTCTTTTGCCAAATGACAACTCAAAAAGGTGCGGCCATTGATCAGGTAGCTTTTCAAAGAGAGTTTTACTTGCTCCATCATCTACATCTCCATAGAAACCCTGTGGCCATGCATCAAAATCAGCATCACCCCCAGGTGATCTATGCGGTTCGAAGTTATGTACATAAGTATAGTCCTTAGTATGTATCGCTCTCATTGGGTACCCAAGATTGTTGGGTCTGCAGATAGTGTGCCTCTCTAAAGCAGTGACTACAAATTCAGCATGCTCTAGATTGGAATTATTATGTAATAAGAGGTTTTTCAGGCTCCGCCCTGTCATTTCCTCGGGAATTTTCAGTCCCGCTATATCAAGAAAGGTGGGAGCAAGATCTGAAAGGGATATCATTTCATCTATCACTCTTCCTGCTTCCAATTGGTTTCCCCATTTTATAGCCAATGGCATTTGTACACCATAATTATACAAAGTTGATTTAGCTCGTGGAAAAGGCATTCCATTGTCAGAAGTAACTACGATTATAGTATTGTCTAACATTCCTTTTTCCTCTAAGGATTTGATCATCTTTCCCAAATGATCGTCAAACCATTCTAATTCATAGTAATAGTCTGCCACATCATTTCGAGTCATCTCATGATCTGGTAAAAATCCTGGCACCTCTATATCATCAAGGTTGTATCCTTTTTCTTCTCCCAGACCATACTTATACCTTCGATGAGGTTCTGAAGCACCATACCAGAATACCATCTTTGTTATCATTAAGAAATGCATCAAAATTTGCTGCATAATCAGTGTTGCGTATTCCTTCTGGAGCATCGAGTTCTATTTCTAAATATTCTTTGCCAGCTGGATTTTCTTGCCATCCTTCTGTAGTCATATCCGATGGCCCGTATGCTTTTCCAGTACTACCAACAGCATATCCCGCTTCTCCGAGCAATGCATTATATCTTGGATACTTTTGAGATAAAGTGCCAAACAACAATCCACCATCCTCTAATCTATATATTTCCTGACCTGTAAGTATAGCTGCCCGAGATGGGCTACAAGAAGGAGAGGCTGTGAATGCATTATTAAAAAGTATTCCCTCCTTCGCTAATTTGTCAAAATTGGGTGTTCGAGCCACATCATCTCCATACACACCAGCATGTGGATAACTCCAGTCATCGGCAATGCAGAACAGTATATTTGGATTCAAAGGCAATTCATCTCTCACTTCCGATTGGCAGGAAAACATTGCGGTAGCCACCAAGATTAGTATTATTAGCTCTATTCTACTCATCAACATCATTTGATCAAAATGGCTCTCATTCTATTATTTCTCTTCTCATGTTCTATCTCAGCAAGGCCCAAATGTTCCATAAGTGGTGGAATGTACATTCCGAATCTTCCTCTGAAGTTCTTTTTTAATCCATACCACCCTCCAATAGGATTATCTGTGGATCGTCCCCAATGCTCAACAGTTCCTTCTTTGGTAGCCACTTTTTCATCTTTACTTCCCATCAGCATCCAATCTCCATGTTTTATCAACATTTCATGTAAATCTTGCAAACATCTACTATCATAATGTAAAATTGTTTTTCCAACGGTACAGACTAGTATTTCTTTACCATCTTTTTCATCTACATGCATTGTATATTCTGAAGTGAGCGGTGGTGTTTTTAGTTTGAGAGGGTTTTCTTTAGTTCCGATTTCTTTTTTGTAGTCCATGGTTTTTTTTATAAAACTTTCAAAATAATAAAGTTTAATGTTTACTGAAATTCATAAGCACATATGTGTGTATAACAAATCGCACAAATGCATAAATTTACTTAACCAAAGAAATCAGAGATGG
>Ga0055584_100001441_pt1 | contig 23297 bp, 38 predicted proteins | sample OSDHelmetaG_FD_58716 | JGI IMG/M metagenome (GOLD analysis project Ga0055584, IMG submission 58716) | Pelagic marine sediment microbial communities from the LTER site Helgoland, North Sea, for post-phytoplankton bloom and carbon turnover... | ecosystem: Environmental > Aquatic > Marine >...
ACATGTATCGCAAAGTACTTGGTGCATCAGCCTTCCCCTTGTTCTTGCGATGGATAACCATCGCCACAGCTATCGCAGTCGGTGTCTTCAGTAGTATTCATAGGTTGAAGTTCTGGCGGATCTTATCTAATATTGCTTCTGTACATGTAGTACAGACAAAGCCGCCGTCGTGCAAACCATCTGTATCTATAGTGACTAGTGTTGATTCAGGAATCTCCTCTTTACATTGTCTGCAATAGGGTGGGGCGGTGTCATAGAAGGTATTGACTAGTCTAGGGGTGACTTCGCGCCACCCGCTTTTATCTAGGTTATTCATCTGTGTTCTCTAGTGTTTATCTGTTAGGTTCACCTGCTGGGGAGATGTGGTATATGCGGGCGCGGGTATCCTTTGAAGTAGGATTGGATGATGCTGCCTATGCGGAAGTCTTTGTACTCAGTGAGTTCTATTCTATCAGTTTTCATCCTAGTTTCTCTGGTTGCAAACGTTTGCATTCTGCCATCATCTCTTCCCACTGTTCTAATGCTTCTTCCCAAGTATCCTGCCATTCTGTGCGGACATCGTCTTTCCACTCACACTTCATACACTCATCACACAGGCACCCTATGCGAATCCTCCATATCGCTATTATAATGGCGGTTAATGAGCAATAAAGCCATTAAAAGCTAATTTATTAACACTTTCTTGCGCATTAGAGATGGGGCTTGTGGCTCCCGTACTCGAGAGATCCCTTACAATCATGGCGCGTCGGCTGCAACCCCGCTCTAGCGCAGGATAGGCTCATGCAAACGTTTGCATTTAGTGTTACTTCCATGTTAGTCCCAAGGTGCGGTGCGTTGGAATTGGGCTACTCTTACTCCGAAGATGAAGACGTTTGTCTTCCCTACGTAGAGGTCTCCGGGGTAGCGGTACTTAATATTACTAGTGGCAATGGGGGATAGGATGAAGTCAGGCCGGATATGCGCGGCGAACCATTTGGCTAGTTTAGTTACGGGGGTTGTTGTTTTCATATTGTTTATCTCCATGCGTCCTGCCCCGGAGGCGGGGCTGGTCTCGTTTTCTCTTTCACTGTGCTTTCTTGTTCCTGTTGGTGTGGTGCTGCGCAGGCCAAAGGCGCGTACCAATCCTCTTCCTCTTCCTCAGATGATGATGATAGCTCCTCGGGTACTGTGAGTTTACTACTGGCTAAAGCGCAGAGGATAGTCTCTCGGTCCTCTGGGCAGAAGACACTCTCATGTACTAGAGAGATCGCGGTTTCAATCCCCTTGTTGTAAGCAATGGTTTCTTCGCTGTCCATGGTTTATCTCCAAGTGTGGATAGATGCTTTCGGATGTTCGGTGCAGGCGTGTAAGTACCTGTCTACCCAATCTAGGAAAGTATCGTAGCTCCCCCACCCGTTCTCTGGATTGAGAGCAGTGAACCGTTCCGGGTCCTCTCGCATACGAAGCAGCCCCTCTCTCAAAGGGCCGATCAATGCACCTGCCACTGGAAAAGAGGTGTGGTCTTCAGGGCACCAGATACATTCGTACAGCCCCGCTTCCCTAGCCATCGCTGTTATGTTGTGTGTGTAGTTAGCTTCATACAATGTCACCCGGTGTAGCTCGGGTCCACCTGTGTCCACGTCCATGTATAGTGAAATGTCTAAACTCATTTACTCTCCTCCGGCTTCATCAGCATTCATTTGATCACCTTTATCTTAAAGTGAACCTGAGAGACTACGTTCCAGTAGTGTCTACGTGCGAACTCTTTCTCTTCCTTTGTCAGGTGACGGGACTCCGGGAAGTAGGTGAGGTCAAAGGACACTACATTCAGCTTCGCACTATTCATTTCGTGTGCGCTGCCTCTCAGCTTCTTTGGGTTAAAGAAGTCGAAAGAGAATTCATTGAAGTGGGTATGGTGGTAGGGGTTGACCATGTTCATGTGTGACGACGTTACGTACGGTACGGTTATGTGCCACAGCGCATCTTTGGTACACACCCTGTAGAGTTCCTCTATGAATTGGAGGTACCCCTTAACATGTTCAAGGGAGTGGTGCATCTTAACCTCTGTGACTGAACTATCATCAAAGGGTAATCCCTTGTCAACATCTATACACAGGTCGGTCTTTAGTCTAGGGTTTACGTCTATGTTCACCCACCCTTTCATGTACTTCTTCCCGCATCCAATATGGAGTTTCATACTGGCCTTCGATCATCTTCTGCATCTATTGCTTCCATCTTTATTCCTCTATTACCTTGTGAACTGCACCTACTGTAACATCTCCCTCCCAAGGGTAGTCTGCTATGGTGTGGCTACCATACCGGTCTATGATCTTACCGCTGCGCAAGACTACACAATGGCAACCAAAGAATATAAGGTACTGCCCCTCAGACTCTTGCAGGTCTGCGTAGACATCGGGGAGGCTACGTGCGTATGATTGGAGGGGGACCAACCGCATGTTGAACTTCCAAAGCAGTCCCGCACATTGGACATCTGTACCAAGTCCATCCCAATCATCATCGAGGCGGAAGGCGCGCTTCCACAAGTCTAGCACATCGTGGAAGGGGATGCCAGTTAATTTACTAAGGGCGTAAGGCGCACACGGCGTCATTTGTATTGTTCCTTGATTGTTGGTTCCATCTTGCAGACTCCTCCCTCCCCAGATGCAAACGGTTGCAATTCATCGACTGTCCATTTGGGGTACTTCCTGACTATTCCCTCTAACCAGAGGAGATCGCTTTGATGGACAAACCTCCCATCTAAACCAAGGCCGCAAATAGCGAACACCCGTAGTTGAACGGAGGTGGTAGGCTTCTCGTCAGTAATCACCTCTACTTCCCCCATCCCTTTATCTCCCAAGTCGCGGAGTACAGGTTAAAAGAAAAACCCAACTCGTCAAGTTGGTGAGTAAGAGCCTCACGGTGGGGGCCGGTCAGGTCAAACTCTGCTGCGGGTATACGCACGATATCTTTCCCCTCTCTAGCCGCGGCCTCTATTTTCTCCAGACACTCTTTGAGCTTGTCCTGAATGAGGGAGCTTTTACGAAGCTCTCCCCAAAACTCGTCATATAGGTCTCTCGCCGCGGGGGCATCTAGTAACTTTCTCTCTTCCATTGGTTCCTCCTTTGTTTCTGTGGCGGGTAACTCTACCACCGATCTCCGTGATGTCAAGCTGGTCCACTCACTTTATCACCCAGATTGTTCTTTAATCGAGCTACTGCCCCATTAGCTTTAGCGTACTCCTCTAGGAGACGCCGTGTACCCATGTAGTCTGCCTTGTACGCTTCGGCGTAGGCTTTTGACCAGAGTTCCCCGCGTGAGTACCGACCTGCACAGAAGTGGATGGCAGTCACCCCTTCAGGTACTTCAGTCAAGAGACCTCTGCGTGGGTACCCATAGCTAATGTCAGGGGGTATCCTCACCCCTTTGCCGAGGTGGTTGAACACAAACCCTAACCCGAACTCCTCACTGTTTCTTCCTATGGCCCCTCGCCCGTATTTTCGGAATACCCGAAACCAATGAATCCAATCGTCCACATAACCTGACTGCTTATTGTATCCTATGCAGGCACCACTAATCCTTGGGGAGTTTTCTAACTCAACCCCTGTAGCCGCTTTGATCTCTTGGCATATCTTCCGGTTCCTCCGGGGGAGACCCTCTGCAACAGCCGAGAAGATACCTTCCTTCTCTATAAGCTGGAATAATGCGGGGTCTAACCCTTTGTAGAAGACATGATCGACATCATAGAACAAGGTGTTCTCAAAGGGGGAGTGGTGTTTTAGGGCAAAGGGCTTTTCGTACCATCCTTGCTGCGCGGTCTTCACTCTCCCCTCGTAGTAAAGTTTGTCTACTACATTATGTGTAAAGTCCTTACTGTTGCGAGCCTCGTTCAAAAAGAACTCGGGGGTACTAGGACCGAAGCAGACGTGGATGGCACCATCGTAGAACTTTCGGAGACTGTGGATGGACACTGCTAACAGTGGAGTGATCTTAGCAAAGTTGGAGTAGTAAAAGACACCGTTGCTCATTTGGTGACCTCTACAATACGCCCTAGTCGTAGGACGTGGGGAGGGGAAGGGAACCTCTGGCCTTTACGTAGGAAGAATGAGATCCGGTACCGCTTGACCTCACTCCGGGCTTCCCATACTACGGAGACTAACCCGCGCCCCCAAGGACAGCATATCATAATAGTGAGCACTGTTAAAATCCCACCTTTACACCGAGCAGGATAGGTTCTACGGTTATCTCCTGTTCAGGTAGTGCCGTCTGACATCCAGTAGTTACGATAATCAAAAGGGTTAGGATAAGGAATTTCATTTGTCACCTCTGGTGTTGTTGACGTTTCGCTTGCCTCCGCTCACCCTCATAGGATGTCATGTCGAAGGGCCACTCTATATTAGAAGAGTTACAGTGGGGGCACCGGCTCCTCTTTCCGCCTGCTAACTCAGTGTTGCAGGCTAAACACTTTGCTTTAGGTTTCCCTTTCATTCACCTAGCCATGCTACTCGAAGGTCAAAGGTGTACGGTTGCAGCGTACGTGGGTTACTCTCTCCAAACGAGAGGCTAGTGGTGTACCCTTTCTCAATGAGGACATCACGTAAGAGGACAACTTCATCCCAACTCATAGCCTCGGTGAAGTGAGTGTACCCCCACCCACTCTTAGCAGCGTCAGCTAACTGCTTCCGTACCACCTCTAATGTCTTCTCCGAGATACCTTCCTTCTGGACTGCTTCCCTCTGCTCCCTTGCGGTGGGTAAATCAATACTGACCATACTCTCTTCTCCTACTTTACTACTGAGTTGTAGAGCCGTCTGTCCCAATAGTTCAGAATCTCTATCTTCTCTAACGTTTCTTTAGGCAACTTGTGCTTCACCGTCCCGAGTCTCTGGGAGTTTAGTTTGAAGTCACAGTTAGCATCCTTCAACCCGAACTTGTGCGCGATCTCTTTACCAAACTCTGGGAGGTTATCAACAAAACCCACCGCGGAAAAGGCACTGAGGTTCTTAGCTGCCTCCTCGAAGTCCTCGCAAGTAGCGTCTGTCGTTAACCCTAACCCCGCTAACCTCTTCGTCATGAGGTTGCGTATGCTGTTACTGCTGGGGTCTTCAAGGAACTCTTCGATCGTTATCTTTTGTCCGGTGACGTTACTCCCCGCGGGTGCCTGACCCCACTCCCGCCAATGGTTGAAGTGACTAATGAACCGATCCACTGGATCACGGAGGACGCACACGTACTCACACGGTCTTGTTAGGGAAAGGTGCAGCCCATGCGCGAAGTGTCCGTGAATTACCTTAACATCTTTGTACTGCCCCACGCCCTCATCAATCTCTTCTATGAGGACGTTATGCTCATAGAGGTGAGGCTCGTATAAGAAGAACTCAGAGTCGTTGAAGGATTTCTTCCAGAAGTATCTGAGGGTAGTGCCACCGCACTTCTCGAAGTGCATACTGAGGATTACTTTGTCCATCGGTTTTCTCCATGCAAACGTTTGCTAGAATGGGTTGAGTTCTCTTGACTCATACTTCTTCTCGCGTGAGAGTTCCTCTTCCACCTTCTCAAAGGCGGCACTGACTGAAAGCCCGCGCCTCATTAGGTGGTTGATCCGTAGCTTTAACCACCCAAGGTCTACTGCCACCCGGTCTTTATTTGGGCACCTAGAGGAGTGTCCTCCCTCTAGTATGTCGGTTCTTGCATAGTCCTTACAAGGGCACGCAGAGGGAGGGATAGGTAGAGCACCAGTGATCATTGATAGCTAGTCCGTGTGGGTGTTGGTCTGAGAAGAGGCCCCGACATCATGTCGTAACAAGTAGTCACCTTGTATCCAAACAATCTCCCCCTGTTCGTCAAGAAATATTTCGCACGCTCTTTCTTGTTCGAGGAGACCCGTCGCAGCTAAGGTAACCATGAAGATAACTATGGCGGTAATTATCCCCGCAATAAACCCCCTACACTCTGCATGGAAAGGGCTGTCCATCTCAGCCTGCTTTGAGGGGGGCTTAACGAACTTAAACCTTCCTCTTTCCCAGCCCATTACTTTATCTCCATTTCAGGGGGATCGTCGGGTTCCTCTATGAACAAGGTCCCACCACACCGGCACTCAAGGTCCCCCCACTTAGTTTGTTCCTCCACCGGGTCCACGTATTGGTCACAGTCTACGCAAACAAGCATCGTCAAATCTCCCAGTTCAGGTTATCCACCGCTCCGGCGACGGTGGGGAATACTTCTCGAAAGATCCCCTTGGCTTGCTCGGCCACTGCCATGTGTTCTTTCTGTGTGCCGTTCCCGCCACGCAGGGCAATGTAATGCAACCACGAACGGCAGGACCCGGTCATGTGGAGGGTAGTCTGCGTTGCCTGTGGGAGTACTGCTCGGGCACACTCCTTAGCAACCCCATCCTCAAGCATATCTTGATAGAGTTCCTCCGCTAATGTGAAGAGGTGATTGATATGTCTTGCGTACATGTCCTGAATCGGTTGGGGGAGGGTCTCCACCGACTTCTGACGATTCTTGGGGTGAGGTGCCCGAAGCTCAGGCACGTGCATCACCACTGGTGCTTCTCTGTTCCCTGCGTAACGGCGGGAGAGTTGCTGGAATGTGAAGCTACGGTGACGGAGGATCTGTGTCGCTATGTCCAATGTCGTCGTGACCTTCAGCGTGAGGCTGGCGTGTTCAAAGGGTGAATAATGCTTTTCCCTTATCATATACCTTAATAATTTCCCAAACTTAGGGTTATCTTGGTTCTTAGGATTAGAGACCCTAGCAACCCTAGCCATCATGTACTCAGGGTTGGGGGTGTGTGTAACTAACTCTACGTGTGGAATACTCATTATCCAACCCTCGGTATGTTTGCTATTTCCCACAGGGCAACCATGTCGTTGGTCACCTTGATAGCCTCAGCGAAATCATCAGTAAGGTCATACCGACTCAGTTTGAACCCTCCGTTTACAGTCTCCCCTTGCAGGGTGAAACTAAACACAGTTACATCCATGAACCGCTGTACCCGGCAAGTGATTTCTATTCCGGGGTTTCCTGTCCCCCTACACCCGTGAGGCGTGGGGAAGACCTTGTAGAAGTCCTGACACCCTACCTTAGTATCGTATGCTGTGTATTGTGTCCACCCATTGTCAAGTAGGTATTCTACGATATCGTCAAATTCCTTAATCACCTTGCACCTCCCCATAAGTTTCCCACTCCAATTCACGGCAGAGGGTAGCTGCCGCATGTTTATACACCCCGAGGTAAGCCCCTGAACTTCCGTTAAGCAGAGGCCGTACTCCCTCTAGTGCCTGTAATACCGGGAGGCTAACGCTAATGTACATTGCCTTACTACGAAGGTCAGGGTCGTTATGTCTTTTCTTACGTTTCACTCTGCACCTCGATTGATACGGCAGTAATTCCACTCCTCGTCCTGTTCCACTTCCCGCTGTGCCGCGGCCTCAGCGCAGATGTGACCACACCGGGCGTACCCTGCGATGTCCACCCAGTTATCACGTTTCTTCTGGTGCGTCTCCCGAGAGAGCTTCATACAGATAGTGAACATGGCAACATCCTTTGGCTCAAACTTCACCCCCTTCAAAGCGGTCCACATATCTGCGGTACGTCGGAAGTCTTGGTCTGGTGGGCCATACTGGTTCTGCCGGTCGCCTCTTGTGAGACGAAGCGCCTCCTCAAGAACGTCTTCCTCCTCTTCAACTGAGGGGTCAGTGAATGGCCAGTTGGCATTGAATAAGTGATCTCCCTTCGGGACAGATGTGTTGACCACCGGGTCAGGGGTGAACTTCTGCTTCTTCTCTTCAGAGTACTCCATATCAAGTGGGCCTATGGTTTCCTCTCCTACGAGGAGGTCACCATCTCGCTTGAACACCGGCAATTCTTTCCATCGTGCGAGGGCGTACTCTGCTGACGCTCCGATACTCTCAGTCCAACCGGGGAGCATTAGAATCCCTTCCGCCTCATCTAGGATGAGACCCACGTCTCGCCGGATAGCGTCCGCGATGAACTCAGGGGTAACCAACTGCCCTCTTCCACTGCGGGGATCGAACCCCCGGTCAACGTCGAACTCCGCGGGGTTAATGGGATTCAGCCCTAAGCTAGACAGCCACTCAGCCGCCTCAAAGAAGGCAGGGAAATTAAATTCAGGTTTGGACCGCATCGGTCCTGCGATGTAGATGTTCATGTGATTACCTTACGAGGGTGGTTCTAATTTTTTCAAAAGCCTGCTTTCTGATCTGCGCGACCCGTGTCCTGTGAATGTTCCACTCTTCCGCGGTCTCTTCTTGGTTCACCTTATGGACGAAGTCCTCCACTACTTTCTTCTCCCTCTCATCGAGGCAGAGGTACGCGCTTGCGATATCCTCTCGGGACACACCTTCCCAAGGTAGAGGGTGAGGGTCGGGGCAATGCGAGAACTCAGGGAGGGTAGGGTCTTGCGAGAGGGGTAACCGGTAGCACTTAGTGCGGGTCCTGCTAAGGACCGTGCGTACCACTACGGAGACGAAGGTGGACCACTTCCCTCTTGCCTCATCGAATCGGTGTTGCTCTTTTGAGACCGCAATTATACAATCCTGTACAAGGTCCCGGAAGTCAAAGAACACAAGAAGATCTTGTGCCATCCTATCTATCAGATTGACAACCAACCCTTCTGTGTTTTGTAGCTCAGAGAGAGTCATTGAAAGTCTCCTCTTGGAGAGCATGTGCTCGGAGTTCACATTTGAGGATTAGCTCGTCCGGGTCTTCCTCTTTGTGGAGGGTAATGCAATCGAGGCACATCCCGAAAGCATTGTAGAAAGCTAGGTAGCCCGCCTCAGCTAGGGCGTCGATGCTAACTGGCTCGGCACAGGTGGGGCACATCCCTTCCGCTGCTAATGCTACCGAGTGGCCTAACCCCGCCTCTCGCAATGTATTTACTTTTTCTCGTTCAAGGTCCATGCTTATTCCTTATGTGTTGGATTCCTTTGGTAGGTACTCTAGCACGTCTGCCTTTAATTACAAGCCGATATCAGAAAGAATCTGATCAAGGCAGTCAGTGATTGTTCTATCAGTTGTGTCCACAACAGAGTCGTATTGTGCGGGGGGCCAGAAAGGGCTACTGATTCCAGTAAACTTAGTGATCTCTCCGGCAGCAACTTTTGCGTAAAGTCCTTTGGGGTCCCTCTGCTGACAGACCTTTAGTGGAGTGCTGACATAGACCATTTTGAAGTCACAGTCTTTGAGCATCTCACGTGCTACCTCCCGGCTTTTCTCCAGTGGGGTAATCACAGAGCAGGCTACCGTGCAAACGTTTGCATGAGCTATCTTGGCAACTCCTGCGGCCCGCCGTGCCTGTTCATGCCGAGAGGGTGGGTCGAAGTCGAGGTCAGCACACAACCCTTCTCTGAGCATGTCCCCGTCCACAAGGAATCCGCGGGGTAAAACTTTGAGGATTTCTTTTGCGAGTGTTGTCTTCCCTGAACCGGAAAGCCCGGTGAACCAGATAACCATAATCAATCTCCAAACTTGTAGTTGTATTTTTCAATGTCTTCTTTGTAGACCCGCTCAACAATCTGAGCAGCACTCTCAGTGTAGTACTCGGGGTATGGTAAGTGCTCACTAGTATTCCGAACTAAAAGCTCAGTGTCCGGTAAGCCCACCTGCGTGCAGACCTCCTTGAAGTCCTCCGCAAAGTTATCAAACCTCCCCACCAATTTAATCCGCGGGTCATGCCAGTGGACCTGAGGTAGGAAGTGAGGGGAGCGACATCTCTCTAGCCTTCGCTTAAACTCGGGGTCTTCTAATCGTGAGCAGAACTCAGGGAAGGTAGAACTCTCTCGCACAACGCGCATAGTTTTGATATCATTCCGGTGGCCTCTTCCCCCTGCCCTGAAGTACGAGTAGGCAGAGACCATTCGGTCCCAAGGGTTGCGGACGAAGCAGAAAGAGAAGTACCTACGACGGAACCGGCGCATCTCCGAGAGACGCTGATGCCCTCGTATTGCTAACCCAAGGGACTCGCACACAGCGACTCCTCCGGTCTTTGGGATATGAACAAACGCCAGACCTAACCTTCGGTTAATGTTAGACATCCTTTCCATTCCTTTGTTGAATTTTCTACTTTTGCTACTACAGTATTCAGAGAAACGAAGTAGTAATGGAGACTCGTAGTAATGGACAACACATCCCTCAATCTAACAGACATCGCTCTAATTTGCAGCGCAGCTTTCAATCTGGTGAACTTGGGTTTGATCGTAGGATTAGCCCGGTGTAAGAAAGCTCCCGAAGTGGCAGAACTAAACCTGACCACGACTACACAAAGTGAACCACCCCCTTCTTCTGGTGGATGGGCGCAGCAACTCAGCAACCGACTCGGGCAGTAGCCAACTAGGGGCGCGCGTGTTACGTACGTGTATGTGCCCACATACACGCGCGTTACGTACGGGTGCGCGCACGCACGCTCCGCGCACGCTCGCACGCGCTTTTTAGATATATTTTATTATTAGTACTATATCTAAAGATATAGTACAGATTACTAATTTACAGCGTACGAATAGGTACTACTACTTCGTAGTAGTACCCTATTCGTGCAAAATTAGATCTCGAGCATACCCCTTTCCCCTTTAGGGGGAAAGGGGTAAATCCGAAATCGGAATCACACACATTTGTATCACACACATTTTCTTCTTTGGTCTACCCCCTACGGGGGTAGGCCGGAAGATTCCGAGGATGGCACCTTCGGCGCCACCTCTCCGCGCCATTCGGCGCGGCATGGCTCGCTCCGCTCGCCATCCTCAAAAGATTCCATCAGAAAAACCCCCATCAGATCCTCCTGACGGAAAAAGAAAAAAAAGAAAAACCAACAAAAGAACTGGAAACCGGGTTGTTTTATCTCCGAACGGGTATAAGTTTATCTCAACGCGGGAACACCGCACGGGTAAACCAAAGAAAAACTGGAAGACATCAATGAGCAAGAGTACCCCCAACCGACTCTCGAAGGGAGTCCGCGTTAACCTGTACCTCGATGGACAGGAACTTGAGTTCTACCGAGACCAGAGTAGCCAGCTTGGTCTCCCCCTCATCGCATGGATCAGAGCACTTCTCCGTATGCAGACAGGCTGGCGTCCCCCACACCCTGAGCAGGTTACTGTGGAAGCCCCGGCAACCAAAGAGTTGTCCGAATGAAAGGTAAGATCGACAAACATGGTCACCTATTCATTGATCGACGTGGGCTGCTAAAGCAGCAGGACTGCCGAGCAACCACTCACTGGTACCGGGCGAAGACAGGGGTCAACCGCGGGAAGGTGGTCCCCGCTGGACTACCCTGCACAGATTACTGCCCTCTGTTCTCCGAACCGGTGGAAACCGAGGACGGCGTACTCCTCAGCCTTTGCCACGGCAAGGCACTCCTTTTCGAGGAGTTGGAGGACCTACGTGAAGCAGGAGGCGAGACCAAGACAACCCCCGGCTTGCTACCTCTTGCAAAACTGGACCCGTCCCAATGAGCAAAGTCTCCGCACTAGATTTGGTGTCCTCCATTGGCGAGGCCCAACATGAGATCATGGACAAAGAGGGAAGCAAACTTGGTTCACCCCGAGTGAAGTCGGACCCCCGAGTCAAGGTACACCACTGTCCCCGCATGGAGTCACATGAACTCGACGTTTCTTTGGCCTCAGGCACTACCCTCATCCGTTGTGGTTCAGGTGTCTTCCATGAGATGAAAGAGAAGCAAGGTGAGAACCCTAGCTATTCCTTCGAGGACAACTCCCAATGACTAAGATCCGCGTACCCCAACGCTCCCGCACTGTCACCGCAGTTCTGCTAGATGTCCGAGCAGATATGAAGAAGACGATCTTGCGAGGTAAGATGCAACTACCCCTCCCCCTTTGTGAAGCGGGGCAACACGCACGCTTCCCGATCCCTGAGTTTAAGTGCAAGCCCACCGGGATGGTGTGTGACGTAACACCCCACGCTTGTACTCTCGTGTTCCCTTTTATAGACCCCACTGACGGGCAGCACATTAAGGGCCACATCCTTTCCACAGAGGAGATCATTGATCTCTTCCAGAAGTTTGAGCCACGTTTGAAAAAGGTAAAGCAGAAATGATTATAGAAGAAACCCAGCCCGAGCAGAAGTACTCTTCTGACTTCATCCCACCGGGGGTGTTCTCCCAGTTTGTAGAGCGTGGGCCAATCCCTTCGAGTATCGTCAGACCTTTCGACTCCGACCAAATTACTTTGAAGTCGGAGCCGGGAAATGAAGGTGGCTGGTTTATCACATGCCACGCTGTTGTCCGCAACTCCGAGGAAGGACCGAAGTGGTTCATCACGGAGGAGGACCGGGGGATTGTTTGTATCATCGTGCGCAGTCAGCATGAAGAACTCATCGCTAACGACTTGCAAGTCTCTTCCATCCGCATCATTGCAAAGACCAAGTCAGGTAAGAGTGTGCTGTGCGAGGTGGTAGCATAATGGACGACCTATACGAAGATCGCCACTTCACCATACAGGTGTACAGTCTCCTTCCTTGTATGCCGCTGGAACTCCACCGCATTCCCTACTTCGTAGAGGACGCGGATTGGTCGGACACTCAACTCGAAGTTAACCAAGAAAGCAAACGTTTGCAAGAACTTGGGGTAGTCTTCTACCGAGACAGTGAGATGGGCACACCCGCCATAGACGTTGAACCCCACGAAGACTTCGACGCTTTCTACTCTCATTTTGTCGTAGACTCTCAGACGTTTGAGGTCATCCGCACATTCATCGAGGATAAACCCTGCCGTGTCCACTGGAAGCAGCAGGGAATAGTCCGTCGCGACTTCGCTTAAAGGCAAGGGAAACTGAATATGGAATCACAACTTTGTAACGAGTGCGGGTGGGAAGACCCCGAGAAAGACTTCACTGTTAGAGGAGCCATCACCCTCTGTCGGTACTGTTCCCAACCCGACCTCTCCCCCGAGTCAGTTCGGAGGGAGCGACTGAAAGCTAAATTGAAGAAGCGGTCTACGGAAAGACGGGATAAGATGGAGGAGCGACTTACGAGAGCGATGGACCCTGACTACATGGAGAAGCTCTCCGCAGACTCCCCCGAGTTCTTCAAAGCACTTCAGGAGTTTGAAGAAGGAAACTATGACTTAGAGGACGGGACCAAAGACGGGTTCCTTTCTTTTGTATCAAGGCGAGTGCAGTCAGGTGAGATCATTGAGAGCTTCATGGAGAAGAAGTTCCGAGACCGGTGCTCCTACTACTGTGAGCAGCGGTACAGTGGCGAAGACTTGAAACCCTTTGAGATGAAAGGGGAGCAGGTTGAGGAAGCCTTTCAGACTTGCTTTGCCCGAGAAGATCTATTGCCTGAGAAAGATCAAACCATACTTAAAAGCATCCGAGCACAGTACCTGAAGCGGGGCTGGATAACAGCTAAACAGTTGCTCATGTTACACATCTTCAGGGAGAAGAAATGAAAGACTTCCGAAAAGCTAAGACTGAAGCGGAGACGGTTGACGCGGAGCTTGTGGATGAGGACGCCGCCCCTTACAAGCCCACCAAGGCTGTTGAGATCGCGCCAAAGAAACCGAAAGGGTTCATGCCTACCAAAGAAGAAAGGGATAACCGCATGGCCAAGGTATGGGAGATGCGCCTTCGCGGTGTGTCCACGCATAACATAGCCGCGGCCTTGAACGTAACAAAGAGTGTTATCTATCAAGACCTAAAGAGTTTAGGGAAGCGTTTCCGAGAGGACATTCTCCACACTGATCCCTTGACAATGGTAGCCGAGAATGTCCAATGGCTAGAGGAGTTGGAGCGTGTCGCATTGTTTGAGGTAGCCCGCTCCAGTAATGCGAAGGCTACACAAGAGGTAGTCACCCAGAGCGGTGAAACTATCAAAGTCCAAGTGGACGCCCCCGACACTGGATCTAAGTCTAGGTTCTACCAAGCGGCGCTGAAGGCAAGAGAGATGCGGCTAGACCTCCTATTCAAGACAGGGGTTATTCCGAAGAACCCTGAGGAACTGTTCAAGGGGCTGGAGCGTTTCCAAGAGAAGAGTTCTGACATTGAACTTGCCGCAGAGCGGAGCGAAGATGAAGTAAAAGAATCAGTGGAGAACTTGTTGAAGTATGGCAACAAATTATGAGTTTAGAATCACTAAGTGCTGACCAGCTTAGAGTTGCGGAGATGCTGTTAAAGGTTCGGCATCTCCGCGTTGATTTCGCGAAGAACCACCACCGCAACACCCGCGGCCAGCGAATGTCCTTTGATCGCTGTGACCACCTTCTCCCCTTGTACAATACCCTATCCCGCAACATTGTGGTTAAGGGGTCAACACAGTCCTTCAAGACCGAGTGGGCTATCATAGACTTGTTTGCCCAAGCAGCTTGTGGTTTGAGTGTCTTCTACGTTTTGCCCAAGCACGACCACAAGACCGCGTACGTCCAGAATCGAATTGACAAATGTATCCAGCAGGTGGGGGAGTACAAGAAGTATTTATCCTCAGGGTTCTTTGACAACACCACGATGAAGAACTTCGGTAAGGGTGTCATCAAGTTTGTCGGGTCTAACGTCCGCTCTGACTTCCGGGAATTCCCAGCGGATTGTATAATGGTGGACGAGTACGATGAGTGTACCCTGTCTAACATCAGTTACGCAGACGACCGTGTGGGCGCCAGCCCTTACCAAATAAAGCGGTTCATCGCTAACCCCTCCGTGAAAGGCTACGGCATTGAAGAGAAGTTCTTAGAGTCTGATCAAAGGCATTGGCATGTGCAGTGTGGTTGTGGTGAGTACAATGAACTTGATTGGTTCAAAGTTGTGGTAACTCCCATCTTAGATAACGATGGCGTACCAGTGGACTACGAACTGATGGACAAGGGGTGGGAGCCGGGGAAAGAACTTCGCCCCATATGCCCCTCCTGTGGAGACCCCTTTGACCGGTTTGGTAAAGGACAGTGGGTGTCAAACAACCCATCCAGTAACATAGAAGGGTACCACCTTACTCGCCTTCAGTCTAAGCTCAGTTCCTTTGCCGAGATCTTCCTAGACTTTAGGAACTCGGTGGGTGACACTGAACTTATGAAACATTTTTGGACTTCCATCTTAGGTACAGGTTACACAGGGTGGGGGGTGAAGGTGACCCCCGAGCTACTGGCACGTTGTTGTGAGGATTACAAACTCCACAACCGAGGCGATTACTCTTGTGTAGAGAACGACATGCACCCCGGTCCCTGCTCTATGGGGATAGACGTTGGTAAGTCCTTTGACGTTAGAGTATCCGAGATGCTTCCCACGGGGGCACGACGGATGGTCTTTGTAGGGAAGATCCCCTCTAAAGACGAACTCGTCAATATAGGGATAAGGTACAACGTAAGGTCAGCAGTGATTGACTCTATGCCAGAGGCAAAGATCTCCCAAGAGTTTCAAGCTAATGCGCCTTTCCCGGTGTACCTGAACAGGTACGGGTCAGACGGGTTGGATAGGTTAATGAAAGTAGACAAGAAGACTAAATTCATTACCTGTGACCGGACCACTATTCTTGACAAGACATTCTCAGACCTAAAGTCTGCTTTGAACATTCTCCCCTCTAACTTCCGAGACTTACTCGGTGGTGAGTATCTGAAAGAGATGTTGTATAGTGTCCGAGAAAGTGTTACTGACAAGAGTGGTAATACGAAATTCATTTGGACAAAGGGCAAGGACCATCATAGACACGCGGATGTGTATGATTTCTTAGCTGCGAGGATAGCTTCGACTACAGCAGTGCCTATTAACATTTCAATAGTTTGAGGATAATATGGACCAAGACGCCCCCACTGTTAAGGCATACATAATCAATGATGAGGTGGTCTCCGCAGAAGATTTGGTCACCACCGGATCATCCTTCTACCAGATGTACCGGAAGTCTATGCCGGGGAGCCAACAGGAGACATCCAAAGATCCTACTGTAGAGTCTGTTTCGGACAACGATATCGTAGAGCCGAGATACGACCCTGACATGTTAGCCCTTCTCCTTGAGGCTGAGGCTGTCCACTTCCGATGTGTGTCTGCTAAGACAACGGACTCTGTTAAGCGGGAGTACAAGATTGTCGGTACAGGTGACGAGCAACCGGACAAGACGGAAGCGGACACTCTACGGTCTTTCCTACTGACCTGTAATGATGTTGACAACTTTGAGGGAGTGGTTGAGAAAGCCTCCCTTGACCGAGAGTCTATCGGGTACTGCGCTATTGAGGTAGTACGAGCACTGGACGGAAGGATTCGGCACTTGTATCATCTCCCCGCAAACCGCATCCGAGCTTTGAAAGGGTTCCGGGGTTACGTAGAGCGTACCCCCTCGGGCAAGAATACCTACTACCTCCCTTTCGGACAGAAGCTCCTTAGTCCTAAGAGAGTAAACTTACAGGGTAGTAAGGAATTTTACGACCCTCTCCTTGATGGGGACATAGGTAAGGCAGAGTGGAATCTGAAGAGTAAGAGAGACCTCACCCCCGAGGAGGACATTAGGGAGGCAGCGAATGAGATACTTTTCATTCCTAAGTTCCACCCGCGGTCGATGTACTACGGGCTACCTGACATAATCCCAGCAGTTGGTTCCCTCATCGCCAATATCAACATCCGGGATTTCTTCCTACAGTTCTTCGAGAACAACACTGTCCCCCAGTATGCTATCATTCTTAAAGGGGCAGAGTTGACGGACGAGGTAAAGCAGACTATCCAACAGTTCTTCTCCCGAGAGGTCAAAGGAGCGGCTCATAAAACACTGGTTATCCCTATCCCTTCCTCTATGTCTGAGAATGTCGAGGTCATCTTTGAACGACTCTCCTCCGACACTAAGGAGGGGTCTTTCCAAGAGACCCGCAAGAACAACTGGAATGAGATCATTGTGGCTCATGGGGTGACCCCCGCCATCGTAGGTATTGTGGATAACGCGAGCCTCGGGTCGGGTAAGGGAGAAGCCCAATCTAAGGTGTATAAGAACCGAGTGGTTGATCCTCTGCGTTTAACATGGCAGAGGGTTCTCAACAAGTTGTTCTGCAAAGGGTTGGGAATCACTAAGGCTTTTGTCGAGTTTGAAGCACTGGATGTGGAGGACCGAGCCGCAGAAAGTGAGAGGCTCACACGTCTTTGTGACGCAGGCATCCTGAGTATCAATGAGGCACGTGCTCACCAAGGGAAGGATAAGATTACAGGAGGGGACCGTAATTATATCCGGTCGGCTAACTCTTTAATATTCATAGATGAGATGGAAACCATGACTAGTATTGACCCATACACGAGTGATGCCCCGCCCAACGAGGGGTAAGTATATCACGGTTTGCAAACGTTTGCATTTTATAGGAGTTGAGATATGAAGCTATTCAAATTCCATAGTTGTCTTCAGAAGTCTGAAGGGGACGCTTCCATAGTCAAGGGATTCGCTTCAATGAATTCCCCTGACCGGGAGGAGGATCTTATCCCGCCAGAGGCTTTCAACATAAAGCAGTTCATGGCGAACCCCCAACTGATGATCAACCATGACTTCACCTTCGATGAGAAGGGAAACCAGCGCACAGTTGGTAAGGTATTATTTGCTACTGTTGCCAAGGTAACAGACGCGGGTGACTACTGGGACGTGGTTGAACTTGAGAGTGGGAACACAGTAGACACTCTGAGCAAGGAACGGTTACCGGACGGAGTTTCTGGTATGCGAGGTCTCTTCGTCCGGGCGCAGGTTGAGTTCCCCGACGCACAGAGAATGGTGGAGTCAAAGGAACTGAACTCTTTCTCGTGGCGTGGTCTTGTCCGTATGGCGCGGGTCGTCGTCAACGGGATCGAGAACTTAGTTGCCCACTCCATTGATCTGATGGAGGTTTCGCTGGTACACATTCCAGCAAACTACAACGCCACCTTTGAGTTGGCTAAGAGTTTGCAGGGGGAGTCAACCCAAAGCAAGACTAAGAGTTCTTCGGATAGTCCTCCCCTTGATGTGCTGGCACTAAGTTTCAGTACCGATATCTTTACGGAGGAGTCTGCGGCTGAGTGGTTAAAAAATAATGGATTTGAGATATTGCCGTTATCTAACACCGGCTCCGAGTTACAGTATCGTATGTCAGACACCGAATTTGCCGTAGCGGACACACTCAGTTTCCAATATGGAAAAGGTATTCAAGTAATAGTAGCGAAAGAAAAATCATACAGAGAACTCACCAAGGCGCAGAGCGCGTCAGACGAATTGTCGAATTTACTCAAATACACTTTCATCACAAGGAGAAGTGAAATGAAGATCAAGTTCACTGAAGACAACTGGACTAGCCTTCAGGATCTCTTCAAGAATCTCGCCTCTATCGAGGGGGAGAGTTTTGAAGAAATTCCCGCGGAGGGCACCCAGATTTTTGCAGTCCTCAAGCAACTTTCCGATTTCTTCACTGCACCCGCTGATTCTGAGTTGGACGAGCTTGTAAAGTCCCTCACTGAGAAGGTAACCGAGAGTGTCATTTCCACTCTCGACCCCGCCCTTCAGTCGGTTGTTCAGTCTGTTGAAGCTCTGTCCGAAAGTCTCGTTAAGAGCGTGACCGAGGAAGCTGAGGTTACTACAGAGGAGACTGACGAGGTCGAAGAGGAGGTTGCCATTGAGGAGCCAGCCGAGGCAGGGAAGTCAATTCCCGTGGAAGCCTCTAAGCAGGCCCAGTTGGTAAACGCTCTTTCAGGTCTTTTCAGCCGGTTGGAGAAAACAGAAGAAGCAGTTGCGAATGTAACTAAGTCCGTCGCCACCCCGTCTACTCGGGAACTCGGTGAGGGTCAACCCAAAGACGTTAATCCCAATTCGGTCTTCCCTCAGGGCTGGCCTTTTGCTTCTTAATAGGAGACTATTCAAATGAACATTGATCCCCAGCAGCTTCTCTCGAAGACCATCAACGAGACCAATCTGCCCAACTCCGTTCTCAACCGCAAGCAGGCAGACCGGTTTATTGACCTTGTCATTGACCACTCGATCTTGCTGAAGAACGTTCGCACGCGCAAAGTTGACCACGCCAAGGGCGAGATCAACAAGCTGAACCTTGGTTCCATCGTTACGGAAGGTGCCAACGTCGGTCTTACCAGTGTCTCTACCCGTACTCCGTCGGAGTCGAAGGTGGACTACGACACTGTCAAGTACCGTTCGGCTTTCGACTTGGTCACTGACTTTGTCGAAGACAACATCGAAGGTGCGGGTGTACGTGACACCCTCCTCGGTATGTTCTCGAAGCGTATCGCCATTGACCTCGAACTCGCCGCTATCGAAGGTGATAGCTCACTGACGACCGGTGATGCACAGAGTGACTCCAACAACCTGCTCGGTGCCAACGACGGTTTCCTCAAGATCCTTGACGACAACGTCCCGGCTGGCCAGAAGCTGGATGCTAACGGAACTGCTTCGTCCAAGAAGCTCTTCCATGACGCAAAGCGTAAGGTTCCGATTCGCTTCCGTGTCGCTATGCCTGACTACCGCTGGCTTGTCAGCCCGTCAGTCCACGACAAGTGGGAACTGGACACGAGTGATCGTGCTACTAACGCAGGTGACAGTGCCCTTGTGGGTCAGTTCATCAGTCGCCCCTACGGCATTCCGCTGTTTGAAGTTCCTCTGATGCCCGATGACCTCACCATTGGTACTACGGCAACGGACGGCACGAAGATCCCGTTGACCCCCCTCAATAACCTCATCTGGTTCATCCAGCGTGACATCACTATTGAGTGGGACCGTCAGCCTCGCAGCGATTCGTGGGAGGTTACCATCCACACCCGTGCTGACGCACAGGTGGAAGACTCCAACATGGTTGTTCTCACGAACAACATCTCGGAGGGTGGTACCGACTACGCCTAATAATGGCTAATCGTTGACACACTAACCCCCACTAGGACTGATAATCCTAGTGGGGGTTTTTCTTGCAAACGTTTGCAACTGAGGAACTCCCCATGACTAAAGATGCTATCTACGGGATACTCGTATCTATCTGTTTTGCCGCTGTCGGTTTCTCAATGAAGTGGACATTCGATACGAATGCCGAAATGAAGGTAATGACTGAACGGCAGCGATACATGATGGAGTCGATTGATGACCTCTCACAGAAGTCGGAGCTTGACAAGAAGCAGGACTCACAGTTGTCCAAGCACTGGCAGCTTCACGGGTGGGCTAGGGATGAGATCAATAAGCTCAGACATGTAGGTAACCTTGAACCTGCACCTTGGCCGAACCTCTCCCTTACCCTTGGGGGTTGGGAAGACTAATACACGGAGTAGTAATGAAAAAGATCTGTATGGTAGCAGGTAAAGGTGGGTACACTACCCCCATCACGAAACGGACGGTTGTAGAGGGGGTTCCCTTCTCCTGTTCTGAAGAGGAAGCAGAGAAGTTACTTCAACGCGGGTTCTTCTTTGAGGTCGTAGAGGAAGATCAATTGGACATCACTGGGCTACTCCGTGTAGCACAGGCCCCCGACCTCTCCCTTCCCAAGGATTGGAGTGGGCGCTCTATCTTGATCGAGGTCCCCGGTGGGATAGGAGACGCGATCATCGCTTGCTCAGTAGCAAGGTACCTGAAGCAGTCCCCTTGTATGGTTGCGGTAAAGCCCAGCCCTCCCGCCGAAGATTTCATTAGGTTGATAGAGGAGGTTGACGAAGTCTCCTCTACTCTACGGAGGGACAAGTTTGACATTGTCCTTAGTCTCGCAGACTTTCTAAAGTCGGGGCCTCAGGTGGTGTACGACGGATGCTTTCATTTTCGGGCATTCCAGTTCCTACGGATTGAGAACCCCGTTATCCGTCTTCCCACTATAAAGCGAGCTACCCCTAGCCCTGCTGTCACTACTTTACTTGACCCGAAGAAGCGGACTGTTGCTTTCCATACTGACGCCTCTGCGGCTCACAGGTGCTGGTTTGACAATAACTGGAAGAGCCTATTCAAAAAATTAGGTGATAATTTTAACAAGGTTGTTCTGGGAAAAGGTTCCTTTACTAAGAGGTTTGGCGGCGATGTGATAGATGCTTCTCACTTGAGTGTGGTTGACCAAGTGACCATAGCCCAAACTGCTGAGTTGGTAGTTTGCGTGGACTCCTGCTTCCTCCATGTGGCTGGAGTATGCAACACCCCCACCCTCGCTCTCCTTGGTCCGTCTCGGAAGGAGAACTGTGCTAGGATGTACACCTCCGTGTCAGCTATCCAAGCGGACTGCCCGTGCGGCAAGGTGTACCTCCACCCTAAAGACTGTCAGCACGAGTTCGCCTGCCAGAAGAACCTCTCTCTTAACGAGGTGGTCTCAGCAGTTAATTCCCGTTTGGGTATCTCTCTCCCCAAGGCTAAAGTAACCCCAAGAGTATCTAGTGGCGGGGTACCTGATCTACTGCGGCGGCAACGTGTGCTAGTCGTGTTCCCTCATTACCTCAAAGGTGGTGGGGAGGTAGCAACCTTAGAAGTTACCCGGCAGCTTAAAAGGTACTTCGATGTCACAGTGGTTGCATACAACAACTACCGGGTGAGACATCAGCCCACCATCAAGAACGAGTTAGTCACAGAGTTCGGCGCGACTATCTTAGAGGATAATGAGATTGAGTCAGAATTCCTTTCTCAGTTTGACACCATCCTGTTCTATGGTATGAATGAGAGGCTTTGCATTTCACTCCGCTCCTTGACAAGGAGACCTACAACTGTCCGGGTTGTCCATACGTCTTACCCAGTAGAGGGGTCAGAATTCACTAAGACTTGGGGGTCGGTGATCGACAAAACTCTTTGTGTGAATCCGGGCATCTGCCAAGACATTCCCGGCTCGTCGTTCACCCCAAATCCAGTGAGTGTCTCTAAGCTGTCCGGGGGCAAGAAGAAGTTCTTTTCCGGGGATAAGCCGGTCTTAGGGTTCATTGGTAGGTTTGATGGGAACAAACGGATTGCATGGTTGGTCCGAGCTATGCGAGACTTAGACGCTAACCTAATCATCCAAGGGATGGACAGCGATAGCCTTACCAAGGATCAGCTTACCCGCATAGCTTACGAGAGCGGTTCCTCGGAGAAGATACATTTTGTTCCCCCCTCTGACGATGTAGGAACGACGCTCAGGTCATGTGATGCCCTCTGCCTACTCTCCGAGGAGGAAGCACTGCCTATGGTGGTGCTTGAAGCTGGTTGGGTTGGTACCCCTGTGGTCTGCACTAAGGTAGGGTCCCTTCCTTCCCTCTTCCCAAAGGAGGTCACCTTTGTAAAATTCACTGGTAATGGTAAGGATTGCCAGACCTCGTTGAAGCGGATTGTGCATAGGATAAAGCAAGGGGAATTCCCGGTAGCGCACCGTACACAGTCCATGCAGACAAAGGTACAGGAGCTTTGCAACCCCGAGAATGTGGGGAGTATTTACCGCAAGGCGATACGAGAAGTGTTCGGGAAGTCTTTGAGTCTCCCTCCTACAATCAAACTTGTCAGGGAGCAGGGGATTGGGGACATCGTTATGGCAACTGCGCTTATCCGCAAGGTCATTGAGTCCACTAATTCTCCCATTGTTTTCCACACCTCCGAGACAATGAAGGAACCTTTACAGAAAACCTTCCCTAGTATCACAGTATCCACAGGCAAGTGCATCCGCAAGGAATTCAACTATGTTGACTACGGGGAGTGCTGGCGCAGGGGAGAGCATATTGTCGAGGGTATGGGAGGAGCGATAGCTGAGGTAGGTGTGTGGGTACCGAAGAGGACCACTAGGCACAAAGGGCGGCAGGGGCATGTCGGCATAATGCCCTTCTCTAATGCAGGTGCCCCCTTCAAGAGCAAGGAACTTCCTTTGGCTACTCTTCAGAGTTTCATATCCAGTATCTCCTCCGAGTATAAGGTACATCAATTGGGGCATATTAGTGAGCCTTTACTTGACGGGGTGGTGGATAAAAGAGTAAGCACTTTCTATGAGCTTGTTGACACTTTTTCCCGAATGCGCCATATCGTTGCGGTTGAAGGGCTGGCTAACCACATTGGCTATCTGTTAGGAAAGCCAATTATGGTTATAGTAGGAGGGAGTTCCTCAGCGGAAATATCTTCTTATGACATTCATCATAACGTAAAGACACCAAGCTCTTGTCGCTGTTGGGCGAGTATCCTAACGAGGGAAGTAGGGAAGGCTTGTGCTAGACTCCCTAAGGAAGCCCCATGTATGCAAGCAATAAGTACAGACTTCCTCGTAGACGAGTTCCAAAAATACTCTAAGAGGGTGTGAGTAACCCGCGGCTAACGGTTTACCGTTAGGTAAGCAGTCCCTTTCCAACCCACGCTGAGGTGGTTTATATGAGCAATTTCCTGACCGTCTCCGGTCTCAAGGCTTTCCGTCCTAGCGGGTCCACCGCTGCCTTAGACTTTACCAACTGGAGTGA